>Ga0224506_10003565_pt1 | contig 10258 bp, 7 predicted proteins | sample SF_Jan12_sed_USG_2_FD_169108 | JGI IMG/M metagenome (GOLD analysis project Ga0224506, IMG submission 169108) | Sediment microbial communities from San Francisco Bay, California, United States - SF_Jan12_sed_USGS_8_1 | ecosystem: Environmental > Aquatic > Marine > Sediment | place: USA...
CTTGAAATATTCAGCAGATAGTATGCAGCAAGCCAATTCATTGTCTAATAAATATGGTTATATGTATCAATGGGCATCTCTGGAATCAACAGGATTAGCGCTAGTTGTAGAAGGTGATTTGGATATTGATGAAAAAGAGGCACTAAATTCTCTTTTAAAGGATGTTGATAGGTTAGCCACCGAGTTTTTTGATGGTGATTTGGGTGTGGCCTTTGACATGGCGCAGGAGTTAAAAATTGATATGTCTGAGTTAGCTAGCCTGGATCTCAATTTGAAAGAGGTTGATGTGTCGTCGGTTAGAGCTTATGGGCGGATGTCATCAGATGATGGTCATCATGTTCCAAAAGGGCTGTCACCGTTGGCAGATTATGCGCGCCAAATGGTTGAGGCGGCTAGAGATATTCAGGTGCAAGGTATGTATTCACCAAGCCAGTTAGTGGAGCTCATGAATATTCATCCAGTTATGCAACAAGATGATATCGAAAAACAAACATCAATTTTTGATCAGCTATTTAACAAGAAATAGCCTGTAAATTGTTTATTGAAGAGTAACTAATTTGTCTGAAAAGAAAGCAAGCAGTATTATGGTGCTCTTTTCTTAATATTTTGGATACTCAATGTCCCGTTTCGTCCTTTATTCAACGGATTGCTGTCACCTTTGTGATCTCGCCATGGCGATTGTCGAACCTATAGCTACTGAACTGAATGTGATCGTTGAAGTTATGGATATTGCACAGAGTGATGAGCTGTTTGATCGATACAGTTTGACTATTCCAGTTTTAAGTGATGTAGAGGCAAACATTTATTTGAATTGGCCATTTGAATCTGCTGATGTAAAAAACTTACTCGTTAGTGCAATATGAATGAATAATCTATTAAAAACGAAAAGTATACTAGCTGTAATGCTCTTCGTGTCTGTAATCTTAATGTTGCTATGGGTCAGGTCTGCATATTATCAATGGTATGATCCTGAATTGTTGCTCACAGCAGAGCTTGCTCAGGCGTCTTCTGAACCCGATTCAATGGTGTTATATCTGGATCTGGATTGTCCCTGTAACTTTTTGTCATCTGTACATATAGATAACTTACGATTGAAATACCAGTCTTCTGTCTCTCAATACATTTGGCTGGATCCCGACCAATGGTCGGAAACTATTGTAAAAAAACTGGCTGCTCAGTTTGCAATTGAGCCAAATAATATTATTGAGGCGCCATCTTATTGGCAACGTATCATTAAAAAAACACCTACGGTCATTCTATTTAACCGAAGTGGAGCTCTGGGATATTTGGGCCCGGTAAGTAGTGGACTGAGTTGTAATACGTCAAATAGTTTTATCGATCAATTATTAGAAAATATTGCCAATGGGATCCGCGTCAATGGACTGATAAACTCTCAAGTTAAGGGGTGTTTCTGTGACCAATGAGGGAGGGAAACCCAATAATGAAGCAGGAGGGCGACCGTTCAAAGCGCGGGGCTCTCGAGTCATTCGATGTGGTTTCTGTCAAATGCCAAAGCACTATTGTATCTGCAGCTATAAAGATCTGAAGGATTCTCAAGTCGTTTTTTGGTTACTGATGCATCGAAAAGAGCAATATAAACCTACCAATACCGGACGATTGATACTGGACTGTGTTGGTGGTTGCCGACAGTCGATCTGGGACCGCACTTGTCCGCCAGCAGCGTTATTATCTTCAATAAAAAAACAGGAATTTTTGTTTTTGGTTTTGTTTCCTACAGATGAAGCAACAGATATTGACCCTCGAACAGTTGAAGTTAATACTCAGGGCAAAAAAATCTGCGTGATTGTTCCTGATGGTACCTGGCGTCAGGCATCAAAAATGATGAATCGCAGCCCATATCTGGATAATATTCCTCGAATAGGCTTATGGACTTCAAAAAATAGTAACTACAATCTCAGAAAATCTAAAGAATCTCATCAACTTTGCACGGCTGAGGTCGCTATAGAAGTATTAAGAGGGTTTAAGCAGCAAATACCTGCAAAGAGTCTCGAATACTACTATGAAAGATTTAATTTCAATTATGGTGTCGCGAGAAAAGGGTTGGGTGATAAAAACAATCCTTATGAGCTGAAATTATGATAATTGTGCCATTTAAACTAGAATTCGAGCTAGTGTTTAAAAAATTAAGGTGATTATTAAATGTCAGATGTATTAAAGAATGTAGATAGTCGTACCAAGCTGGTTGGCGAGAATCGACTTGAATTGCTGACTTTTAAGTTGGCTAGTCGTCAACGGTTTGCGATTAATGTTTTTAAAGTACAGGAAGTTTTGATTTTACCAAAATTAACGCTAATGCCGAACCGACACGATGTGATAATCGGTGTTATTTACCTAAGGGGCAGAGCACTCCCTGTTTTTGATTTGTCTAAATCTATCGGTATGAAACCACTGGAATATAATGCTGAATCCACCATTATTGTGACGGAATACAACAGTACGGTACAGGCTTTCCTGATAGGATCAGTTGATCGTATAGCCAACTTGAACTGGGATCAAGTCATGCCTCCGCCATCAGGCGCAGGGCGCAGGCATTATCTCACAGCAATAACTCACGTCGAAGACGAAATAGTTGAAATTATTGACGTTGAGAAAGTATTGGCGGAGGTGGCACCTGCAGAAACTCGAATTAGTGCTGAGTTGCTAGAGCATGAAATGATGAGTGAGGCGGTGGGTAGAGAAATTTTAATGGTAGATGATTCAACAACCGCTATTGCTCAGGCACGAGCTACATTTGAGAGCATGGGTTTAATACTGCATGAAGCTCATGATGGTGCTAAGGGGTTAGAATTGTTACGTTCATGGGCTGATCAGGGTATTGATGTAAGCGAGAAATTATTGATGGTAGTGACGGATGCAGAAATGCCGGTGATGGACGGCTATATGTTAACTGCTGAAATTAGAACAGACTCCAGATTAAAAGACTTGTTCGTTGTGCTTCATACCTCTTTAAGCGGTAACTTTAATAAAGCGATGGTTGAAAAGGTCGGCTGCGATGATTTTCTTTCAAAGTTCAAACCCAATGCCCTGGCTGAGTTAATATTAAAAAGAATCGAGCAGGTCGTCTCTAGGAAATGACCTGCAAGAATTAGTTGATTGGATCAGATTGAACGCTGCCAGCCATTCTCGGCTTTCTTTCTATCGACTCTTTTCTCTTTGAGCACTAATAATGTGGGGGTTAGGAAAAGGGTTAAAATGGCTGTATAGGTGAGCCCGCCTGCAATCGATGTTGAAAGCTGAGTCCACATTTGTGAAGAAGGTGCTCCTACCGTAAAACCTCGAGAAACAATATCAATATTCCATTGTAATACCATGGGAACCAAACCGAGTATGGTTGTGAAAGTAGTTAAAAATATCGGCCGTAAACGTTGAGAGCACGCTAGTAGTGCCGCTTCAACGGCAGGAACGTTTTGGCGTCGAACCGCATTGAACGTATCTATCAGAACAATATTGTTGTTAACAACAATACCTGCCAATGCGATCAACCCGACCCCGCTCATAACCAGGCCAAATTGCTCTCCGGTAATTAACAAACCCAGGAATACACCCGCAGTAGAGAAGATAATAGCGGAAAGAATCAGAGCTGTTTGATAGAGGCTATTAAACTGAGTAACCAGTACTATTATCATCAGGAATATCGCAATCATAAATGCGCTGCCTAAAAAGGCTCCCGTCTCCTGTTGTTCTTCCTGATCACCAGCAAATTTGAACGCGACATCAGGGCTCAGCGTTCCATCCTCATAAGAAGATTTAAATATAGTGGCCAAGCCTTCAATGGTCTTGTCTACTTTCAAGCCTTCTCTAACGTTAGCTTCAATTTTCAGGCTGAGTTTGCCGTCGGTTCGATATATTTCGCCCTGTTTGTTTCGTGCATTTCTGGTAATGAAGTTAGACAAGGGTACCTGTTGCCCCTGCACGGTCAGGCTAAGATTATCAATTTGGTCGAGATCTCGGCCGCTGTAGGGATACCGTAGACGAATGTCAAGCTCATCATCGGCATTGTCGGGACGATAGCTCCCCACTTTGAGACCATTGGTAATCATTCTTATAGAAGAGCCGATAGAAGACATATCAGCTCCAAACCTTGATGCTGATTCGCGGTCGACTTCAATTTGCCATTCAATTCCATCAAGGGGAAGGTTATCAGAAACATCGACCAGGTCAGGATGGTTGGTCATGATTTTACTAATTGCAGCAACACTGCTTTTTAATGCATCTCGATCATTTGAAACAAACTCAATCTGAATATCTATACCAGAAGTCGGACCCATTTTTGCTTCGGACTTTTCGATGATAATTCCCGGTATGTCGGATGTCATTGTAACTATGTCTTCAAGTATCACCTTACTTTCACGGCGTTTCTGCCAGTCAATCATTTCCAGTTGAATAACGCCTATAGCGTCTTCCGCGTAATCTCTTAGTGGAACCGCAGATGTTTTGGTGAACACCGTGGCAACTTCATCTAAACCCAGTATTCGGTCTTCAACTTCCCGAACGATAATATCTTTCTCAGTCAATGACAGGTTCCCGCGGGCCCTAACAGCTATGCTGCCGAAATCAGCATCCGATTCGGGAAAAAACTGAACCCCTCGGTCCTGACTTACAAATAACCCTATTACTGACGCGGCAAAGCAGATCACCAGTAGTATGGTGGTTAGTGGATAAGTCAGAGCAACCTTGAGTGATTCTGTATAGTACTTATTCACTCCAGTAAGTTGTGACAGATCGCCATGAGCGACCGCATTTAGTTTATGCCGTTCATCGTCAGATAACGGAGTAGGTTTGCCTATAAGAAAACCGAAGGTTGGAATAATAATGAGTGCGACAACCAGCGAAGAACCCAGGGTGGCGATAACGGTAATAGGAAGAAATTTCATAAACTCACCCATAATTCCGGGCCAAAACAATAACGGCATAAATACGGCCAGGGTTGTAATGGTTGATGAAATTATGGGCCACGACATTCTAGTCGCTGCTTCGCGGTATGCAGAGCGATTATCGGCCCCTTCATTCATCCGGCGATCTGCATATTCTGTAACGACAATGGCTCCGTCTACTAACATACCCACTGTTAGAATGAGGGCGAATAATACCACCATGTTGAGCGTGTAGCCCATGATATTCAGAAATACGATCCCTGCAAGAAATGACGCGGGTATCGCGATGCCAACAAGCAGCGCTGATCGTGGGCCGAGAGCCCATATAATGACCACAAATACTAAGAGTGTTGCAAACAAAACGTTATTAAACAGGTCTGATAGTTGCGTTTTAACTGATTTGGACTGATCCTGAAAATAACTGACTTCAATACCCTCAGGCCAACGAGGTTGGAGATCACTCACTGTCTGCTTGACCGCATCAACCGTATCAATAATGTTTTCGCCCACTCGTTTCTTAATTTCAAGTGTAACCGCCTGCTTTCCCTGAACCCTTGAAATTCGCTCCCTGTCTTTATAGGAACGCTGTCCAAAGGCAATATCTTTAAAACGTAAAACCGTTGAACCCTCCACTTTAATGGGAAGGTTCAGGATGTCTTCTTCAGTTTCAATTAGGCCAGGAACTTTTACTGAAAATCGACCGGCCCCTGTATCCAGATTACCAGCGGTGACCAGCTGATTGTTTTTAGATACCAGATTAATTAATTCATTGTGAGACAGGTTGTAGGAAGCCATCAACTGTGGATCAATGACAATTTCAGTGACTTCTTCTCTCACACCATTGATGGTGGCCTCCAGTACGCCAGGTAAGGCTTCAAGTTGCTCCTGTAGGTCCTCGGAAACTGCTTTTAAAACGCGCTCATCAATTTCACCTGCCAGAGCAATACCGAAGATTGGAAATAAGGCGACATTAATTTCATTGACAGTTGGGTCATCGGCATCTTTGGGTAAATTGCCTTTTGCTTTGTCCACTGCTTCTCTGGTATCGCTAAGGGCTTCATCAATGTCGATTCTGGTATCAAATTTCAGCATAAGTGAAGCGTGCCCTTCACTTGCGGTTGAGGTGATTTCGTCTAAACCCTCAAGGCTCTTTAATTCCTTTTCAAGAGGACTAACTAACATGGAGTCAGCGTCTTCAGGGGATATTCCTTCCAGTGAAACTGAGACGTAGGCCATCGGGATGGTGACGTCAGGAAATGATTCTCTAGGAATGTTTTTTAATGAAAAGATGCCTATGATCACAAGTAAAATAGAAAGCAAAACTACCGTTCTTGTGCGCGACAAAGCCGCGTTTATGATCGCATTCATTTTTGGCTCCTGCCTTTAATTAGAGCGATTAGTCTCGCGGGTTGCAGAAACCATTTGGCCATTATCAACGTAACCCTGCCCAACAGTAATGATTTCAACTTGTTCAGGTAAGCCGGTAATCCAAATACCTGAAGGGGTTGATTCAATTAAGTTGACGTTATAGAAAACAACTGTCTGATTATCCAGTGCCTTGATGCCGAGCTTTCCCTGGTCATCAAGTTGCAGCAATGCCGGTGAGATAAAGTGAGCCTGCTCTTGCGCAATGGATAGGTAAACCGTTGCAGAAGTGCCCGCAAATACTTTTATTTCAGGGTTGGCAATTTCAAATTCGACCTGGTAAGTTCGGGTTTGAGGGTTTGCATCTTTGTTTATAAATGAAACGACCGCTATTAGACGCTCACCGTGCAGCAGTTCAATGTCAGCATTTTGACCCAGATTCATTTTGGCAACATCCATCTCTGAAATCTGCGCTTCAATAATCAGTGAAGAAAAATCTACTAGTTCGAATACCGGGTCTGCTGTTCTAATATAGCTGCCAGCTTCAATGAAACGATCATTGATAATACCGTCAAATGGAGCCCTGATTTCAGTGTGTTCAAGTTGAAACTGTAAGCTGATAGTTTGCGATTTAGCCTGTTCATACCCCGATAATGCTGTAGCCAGTTGGGTCGCATTTTGAAACCCCGTGGTGTTCAATTCCTGGGTCGCTAAATACTCAAGGCGTTTTTGTTCTTCAAATGCTTTTGCAGATTTTAATTTTGAGGGTAAATCTGATGGTGAAATTTTTGCCAGTAACTGACCTGCTTTCACTGATTCACCCTTTTTAAAGTAGACCTGTTTAATCTTACCAGATGCTTCTGATTTTATTTTGACTTGCCTTTTGGCTTTTGTTTGACCATTTAATACTATCGTTTGAGAAACAGGCTCTGAAGTTAATATTTTTGACTTTACACTAGGCAAGGAAAGCTCATTGATCTGTGAAGATTCATTTTCAGTTGTTTCCTGTTTGCTCCCGACTCCACTCCAGATCCAGATGGTAACAGTGAGCGACAATGTCCATGCGATGACAACTCCGGCTTTAATCTTCATAGATATTCACTTTTTTATATAGGGTTTGTATGAATTAGGGCATCTCTGGAAAATTACCTGCATCGTTATGCTCGCGTTGAAAACCGCCTAAAAATGCTCATTTACCCCTGTAAACTGTGCTCTTTCGTCGGTTTCTGCCTTGCCCTAACTACTGCGGTTGCACTTTTCAGAGGTGCCTTAGACGAACTTATATGATGCCCTGCTCGTTAATTACAACATAATTTCAGTTAAATTGAATAAATTGGCGTAAATAACCAAACCTATAGGCTCAATTTACTGAAATCTGAATTATAATGGCGACAAATTTTACTAAGACATCACTATGAGCCAAATAATTTTAGAGAACCTATCACTATCATACGGTCAAACCCATATTTTGGATCAGGTTCAATTAACCGTCGAATCAGGGGAATGTTTATGCCTGGTAGGGCGTAACGGTACCGGCAAATCAACTTTGATGAAGATTATCTCGGGAGAAGTGCTACCTGACTCAGGCGTAGTAAGGTACCAAAAGGGTCTCAAGGTCAGTATGCTGGATCAGCAGGTTCCCAAGCAGGATGAGATTAGTGTGCGGGATCTGGTGGCTCAAGGACATGAACAACTTTTCCCTTTATTGAAGGCTTGGCATGATTTAATAGACAGCCATTCTGAAGATTACAATGAAATGGATCGCTTACAGCATGAGATCGAGACACTTGATGGTTGGCAGTTTGAACAGCAAATAGACCGGGTGTTGTCTCAATTATCATTAGATGGCAATCAAACATTTGGTCAGCTTTCTGGTGGTTGGCGTCGGCGGGTGTTACTGGCAAGAGCGTTGGTAAAACAACCTCAGGTTCTGCTATTGGATGAGCCGACAAACCATTTGGATCTGGAAGCCATTGTCTGGTTGGAAAATTTTATTAGAGATTATCAGGGTACTTTGATCTTCATTTCTCATGACCGCTCTTTTATTGATGCCATTGCAACTCGAATTGTTGAGCTGGATCGGGGAAAAATTAACAGCTTTAATGGTAACTATCAGTTCTATCTTGAGCAAAAAGCATTGTTGCTGGAGCAAGAAGAAACGCAGAATAAATTGTTTGATAAAAAATTGGCTCAGGAAGAAGTCTGGATTCGTCAGGGAATTAAAGCCCGTAGAACCCGTAATGAAGGGCGTGTACGTGCATTAGAGTCGTTGCGAGAAGAGCGCAGTCAGCGGAGAGTTCGTCAGGGAAATGCAGGTTTCTCGTTATCTTCCAAGGAGCGTTCAGGCAAGCAGGTTCTGGACGTTACAGATCTAAATTTTTCTATTGATGGTAAGAAACTGGTATCTGACTTCAGTGTGCTAGTGGAACGAGGCGATAAAATTGCACTTATTGGACCCAATGGTGTTGGAAAAACAACACTTATTAGGTTGTTATTAGGAGAGCTTAAGCCTTTGTCTGGTGAAATAGAACAGGGTACCAAGCTGGAAGTAGCCTATTTTGACCAAACTCAAGAAGAGTTGGATCCAAACCTTAGCGTGCTGGATACCGTAGCCCAGGGCAATGATCAGATAGAAATCAAAGGGAAAACACTTCATATATACAGTTATTTGCAAGATTTTCTATTTACGCCGGAGCGTGCCCGAGCGCCAGTGAAATCCCTCTCAGGCGGAGAACGAAATCGAGTGATGCTGGCAAGGTTATTTACCAAGCCCTTTAATTTTTTGATCATGGATGAGCCGACCAATGATCTTGATTTGGAAACGCTGGAATTACTGGAAGAGCAGTTGCTGAGCTTTGACGGTACCCTGTTGTTAGTGAGTCACGACCGTAACTTTATGGATTCAGTAGTAACTCAGTCATGGGTTTTTGAAGGTGAAGGTCGAATTACTGAATGGGTAGGCGGTTATTCAGATTGGAAACGCACTGTTGAACAACAAATCCTAAAGGCGCCTAAAAGTGACAAGCCTCAATATGCCGATGTGAAAACTGAGTCAAAATTACCCCAATCGGTAAAACCGAAAAAGATGAGTTATAAGTTACAAAGAGAATATGACAATTTGCCATCTGAGATAGAGTCATTAGAAGATCAGGTGACCAAATTGAATGATCAAATAGCACAGCCAGATTTCTATACAAAATCATCAGTTGAGACGGTTGCCGTTCTGGAGCTGCTTCAAACGACACAGCAATCGTTAGAAATCAAAATTGAACGGTGGATGGAACTCGAATCACACCTCGAAGATTCAATATAGGGAAGGACGCTGGAGAGAAAATGGCCATTGAATATCGTTTTTCATTCGAAGAAAGTAATAAGGAGTTGTCGTACATAGTCGATACCGACGAACCCTCTAACAGTACAATTCGAAGTGACTCTCCCGTAAATTGGACCAAACTGGATAATTGTAAGTGTTCCAATTGTCCACTCGATTCAACAGTGGTTAGTCATTGTCCCGCTGGACTTGATATACAAAAAGTGATTGAAGACTTTGGCTCTTTGCCTGCTATTCAAAAGGCCGATATTCGAGTGACAGCGCCCGAACGAACCTATATAAAGCATACTGGCATTGAAGAAGGGCTTCGGTCTTTGATGGGATTAATTATGGCTAATAGTCAGTGTCCTATACTGTCACAGCTAAAACCGATGACCTACACTCACTTGCCTTTTGCATCTCAGTCAGAGTTCATCATGCGATCGGTAGGTACATTCCTGGTGCGCCAATATTATTTGAGTCATTCGGGGAAAAATCCAGATTGGGGTTTGGTGGGGCTGGTTGAATTAAACCAGGAGTTAAGATTGGTCAATCAGGCGCTGTGGCAACGAGTTCATGCTGCCTGTGAAAAAGATTCGAACTTAAAAGCATTGCTGACATTCTTCACTATGTCGTCAAGTGTTTCCTATAGCCTGGATGCGCAGTTATCCAAAATAAAACATGTGTT
>Ga0224506_10003566_pt1 | contig 10258 bp, 8 predicted proteins | sample SF_Jan12_sed_USG_2_FD_169108 | JGI IMG/M metagenome (GOLD analysis project Ga0224506, IMG submission 169108) | Sediment microbial communities from San Francisco Bay, California, United States - SF_Jan12_sed_USGS_8_1 | ecosystem: Environmental > Aquatic > Marine > Sediment | place: USA...
ATGCCCACTCCATTGAATGCTGGCACAACGACAAACTGGTTGGCGGCATGTACGGCGTGCAGTTAGGACAGGTATTCTTTGGCGAGTCCATGTTTAGCCGGATGAAAGACGCTTCGAAAGCCGTCATGGTCTATCTATGTAATACCATCAAACCCGCCCTGCTCGATGTTCAGGTCTATTCAAAACACCTGGAAAGCATGGGTGCCGAGAACATCGAACGCGACAAGTTTGAACAACTGCTCGACCAATACTGCTAACCTGCATTGTATTTTTTATAAGGAAGCCCTGCCTCTAATCCGATATAATCCGCTAAATTTTTTATATTAATTAAGCATCAATATGAAATTCATAGAGACACGCGGTAATGACGGCCTGCACCCTGAAAAAGTCAGCTTTTCAGAGGCGATCCTTAGCCCTATCGCCTCTTTTGGCGGCCTTTATTCACCGGCGTTTCTGCCATCACTGGGCGAGACCTTTTTAAACAAACATCTGAAGTCAGACTACAAGACCCTGGCACGGGGCGTTCTCTCCGCCTTTGAAATTGATATTGAAGAAACAACCATCAATGCAGCACTAAAGCAATACGATCTGTTCGACGACCCCACCAACCCGGTCCCCGTGGTCAAGGTCCACGATGACCTCTATGTGAGTGAGCTCTACCACGGCCCGACGCGCGCCTTCAAGGACATGGCACTGCAACCGTTCGGCATCGTGTTGTCATCGATTGCGCAGCAACGTAATGAAAATTACCTGATCCTCACTGCCACCTCTGGCGACACCGGCCCGGCGGCACTGGAGACATTCAAGAACAAGGCCAACGTGCAGGTGGCCTGCATGTACCCGGTCGGCGGCACCTCGGACGTACAACGGCTGCAGATGGTGACCGAAGACGCAGACAACCTGAAAGTCATCGGCGTCAAAGGCGATTTTGACGACACTCAAAATGCGCTGAAACAGCTACTGGCTTCCGACGGCTTCAGACAAATACTGAATGAAAAAAACATTCACCTCTCGGCCGCCAATTCCGTCAACTTCGGCCGCATCATTTTTCAGATTATTTACCACATCCACTCGTATCTTGAGCTGGTTAGACAGAAAGCCATCGACATGGGTGACAAGGTTTATCTCGATGTACCCAGCGGCAACTTTGGCAATGCCCTGGGCGGCTATTACGCGATGAAGATGGGGCTGCCTGTCGAAAAAATTCTGATCGCCTCGAATAAAAATAACATCCTCACCCAGCTTATTAAAACCGGTCAATACGACCTAAGAACATTAAACGTGGTCGCGACCACCTCGCCGGCGATGGATATTCTCAAGTCATCCAACATCGAACGCATCCTCTTCGACCTGTTTGGCCATGCGCGCACCAGGGAACTCATGCAGCTGTTAGACAGCGAGAAAAATTATCAATTGAGCGAAGACGAACTCGAACAGCTGCAAGCAATCTTTGCCGCCGACTACTGCGACGACGACGAAGGCAAGGCCTATATAAAGAACACCTTCAGCAAAGGCTACCTGATGGACCCGCACACCGCCACCTGCTTCAAGGCCTACGATACCTGCCGAGACAAAGACCTGAAAACCATCGTCTACTCCACCGCGGAATGGACCAAGTTTTCACCGGTTATTGCCAATGCACTCACCGGAGAAGTGGATACACAGGATATTGAAGCACTCAAGTCAATTGCCAAAACAGCCGGCATCGCCATTCCAGCGATGATCAACGAACTCTTCGAAAAGAGCATTGCACAGACCAGTGTTGTAGAGAAAACAGATATCGAGAGAGAGATCCTTTCTTTTTTGTGAAGAAATTTTAGCCGCAAAAAACGCAAAAAATTTCTTTCACTACAGAGACGCTGAGGGCGCGAAATTTAGCTCATTTTTCTTCCGTGGGATAAGAGACGCCAGTGAACTTAAAGATGAGCTTGCTAAAGGGTTTATTCATTGGACGAAAAACATAAGCTGCTGCTGCAGGCATTATCCCGTAGAAAAACCTTTCTTCGTTGTCCTGGGCGACAAATAGTACCAATACAACGATAATGGCAATGGTTATCAGGGTATAAATAGCCCATGCCATTTTAGTATAGAAAATATACTTATCATTTTTACTGTTTGTCATAGTCTTCGATTCCTGGTGACTCTTAATTAAATTACACCCTTAATTGATTGTTTATAAATCTTATCCAACGCCAAGTTAAGGAGCAACCTGTTCTTTGGTCATTGCTCATCTACAGAAAAAGCAGACACATGTATAAATTCACGCCGCCAGTTTCTCACATTCAATTGGCGAACAATAGCCAATGCCAGATTATGTAAAAAACCACCATCCTCACAACACCAAAAAACGCTAACATTGATCAATAAACCTCATCAAACAAAGACTTATAAAAAAACAGTTGCTCAGTAAAAACTCCAATCCTGATGGACTTATGTATGCGCTAGAGGCACAATTTAAAATAGTCGCAGCTAGATCAGCAAAAAAGCCAATGTGGGTGAATATAACCATATTTATACAGGGGTATTAACGTCTTTGCGACTGCTATACTCATCTCATTGATACAATCGAACAGGATTTTGAATGCAAACGTGTCATACAAAAAAACAGTGATGTGCAATCACTGTAATCAAGGCGGGCCGTTAAAGCCAGCAACGGTACTGACCGCTTTTATCCTATGCTTCTCTAGCAACACAATATATGCACGGGACTTAACCAGTTTAAGCCTCGAAGAATTAATGAACATGGAAGTCACCTCTGTGGCTAAAAAAGCACAGCCCATGAGTGACGCAGCCTCAGCCATTTTTGTCATCACAAACGAAGACATTCGACGCTCCGGTGCACAATCAATACCTGAGATACTGCGAATAGTACCCGGTTTGCAGGTAGCACAGATAGATGCCAATAAATGGTCTGTCAGTGCACGTGGTTTTAGCGGCCGGTTTTCAAATAAACTACTTGTTCTAATTGACGGCAGAACAATTTATACACCACTTTTTTCAGGCGTGTACTGGAATTCGCAGGATACCGTACTGGCAGACATTGAACGTATTGAAGTAATTCGTGGCCCAGGCGGAACATTGTGGGGCGCAAATGCTGTCAACGGGATAATTAACATCATCACAAAGAGTGCCAGTGATACACACGGTCAATTAATGAGTATCAACGCAGGGAACCAGGGGGAAGGCGCCAGCTACCGCTATGGTGGAAAACTTGGCGATCAAAATAGTTATCGCGCATATGCAAAAAGATTTAATAACGACAATTTCAAAACCATATTGAATGAAGACGCGAATGATAACTGGAATATGGCGCACGCCGGTTTTCGTGCTGACACTAATCTCTCTGACAAGCATAGCATGACCGTTCAGGGCGATGTATTCGAGGGCTACGCATCACAGACTATCTACAACACCAGCCTTACACCACCATCATCGACACTTAACAATGACGTCATTAAAAATAGTGGCGGAAGCCTTTCATTACTCTGGCAATATAAATCCAGTATGCATTCAGAATGGAGCGTGAAAAGTTTTATCTCACATGCACACCGTAATGATATTAATTTAAAACAGGGTATAGATACTTCTGATATAGAATTGCAACATCGCCTAATCGTCGGTGACTCAAATGAAATAACATGGGGGATGGGTTACCGAGAGATTGAAGACGAACTGACTAACACCTTCACAGTAGCATTTACACCTGACCATCGCACTACCAAAACAATTAACGCATTTATTCAGGATGCTATAAAGTTTAACCAAGACGTAACATTAACGCTTGGAACTAAATATGAACATAATGACTTTACCGGTGACGAATGGCAGCCCAGTGCGAAGTTATTGTGGAAAATAGATGAATCAACCAGTATCTGGAGTGCTTTATCACGCGCAGTTCGAGTTCCATCACGCGCAGATTCCGACCTGCGACTAAATGTTTCTGCAATACCAGGTTTTACCCCGACTTTGATTTCAATAATTTTTAACCCTGAAATTGAATCGGAGAATGTCACCGCGTTTGAACTGGGTTATAGAAGCAACCTCCGGCCAGGCTTATCTGTAGACATAGCAGCGTTCTACAACAAGTATGATGACGTTGTTAGCCAGGAGAGCAACACACCGGTTTTTGTCGCTACGCCACCCTCCCATTTGTTAATATCATCATCCAACAACAATAACCTGAAAGCCAACAGTTATGGACTTGAGTTATTTAGCCGTTGGCAGGTTTATCAAGACTGGAGAATATTATTTGGCTATAGCATTATTGAGATCAATGTCGATGAAAAAACACCCAATCCAGCGACAAGCACTCGGCGTATTGAGGTGTTTGAGAAAGCAACACCAACATACCAGGCAGAATTACGCTCACAATGGAGTCTAAGTGAGAAATATGAATTTGACACTAGCATCTACCACAATAGCTCAATAAGAACCAATGACCTGACAGGCATAGTAGACATACCCGATTACACACGTGTTGATTTTCGTTTTGGCTGGAACGCAAAACCCGATTTAAGCCTGGACATCATCGCGCAAAATGTTTTTGATGAACGCCATGCCGAATTTGTCACTACAGACATCATTGGCAGCGAGATTCCAAGATCGATATCCGCTCGACTATTATTTGAATGGTAATAGCTTTATATCCCACAACCCGGCATGTCTGATTTCAACTCACAGTTCAGGAAAATAGCGATACTTTTCGCAAACTGTGCTTTTTCCTGTCTTCTACTTTCAGGACAAAGCCATGCCGCCAACAACGCTGTCGATGAGGCCACTCTCAAAGCCGCCTATATCTATAGCATCGCGAAATTTGTAGAGTGGCCTGACGCCGCATTTAACAATAATCAGGAACATTTCAACCTGTGCATTTCCCACAAAAAAGAACTCGTCAACGCTGTTACGAATCTCAACGGAAAAGAAATACATGGAAAAATAATTAACACAACGAATGTACACGACACCGAATCTTTAAATGGCTGCCATATACTGTTTATTGGAAACGTCAGCAATGATGAACTAGAAGCAATTACAAAAAAGTGTGCCAATCTACATATTCTTACTGTAAGTGACAAGCCGGTATTTCACGATAATCACGTCATAGTTAATTTAGTAACGATCAATAATAAAATTAGATTTGAAATAGACCTGGCCACAGCAAAAGCCAGCGATTTAAAAATCAGTTCACGACTTCTGAGTCTGTCTATCAAGGTAAATCGGGAGAAATGACATGAAAAAGTTCTCTGATATGCCAATAAGAAAAAAACTAACGCTTATTATTATGGCAACCAGTGTTGCCATAATAATATTGGTTGTGTCAGCAATATTTATAAATGAAATTGCAACATACCGACAGGCAACAATAAAACGCCTGGTTAGCCTGTCTGAAATAACAGCCCTGAATAGCACGGCCGCACTAACCTTCGATGACGCTAAAGCCGCGCAGGAGACCCTGTCCAGCTTCAGAATTGACACAGACATCAATTATGCCCTTATTACAGCCATTGATGGCACACTTTTTGCTGAATACTACAACACAAACAGTAACACACAGACATCAAATTACAACATTAACAACATCAGGGAACTCACCAGCAATATATGCAATCAGTCATTATCCGTTAATAATATTCTAATTCTTTGCGATGAAATATATTTGGAAGATGAATTGCTTGGCCATCTATATATTTTTTATAACATGGACAACTGGCATAACCAGATTATATATGAAGGAAAGATCATACTATTGACGCTATTTATAGCAATTATTGCGTCATACATAATTTCCTCCGCTATAAGCCGTATCATTTCCAGACCCATCACTAACTTAAGTGATGCCATGACGAAAATATCTAACTTTAAAGATTACAGTTTACGCGTTAATAACGAATCCTCAGATGAAATAGGTGCACTAACTGAAAATTTCAACGATATGTTGAGACAGATAGAAGAGCGTGATAAACAAATAACCCTGAATCGTGACAACCTTAAACAGGATGTCATTGATGGCATCAGGAAACTTGAAGAAAAAAACACGCAGTTTGAAGTTCTGGTAGAAAATGCGGCCGATGGTATTTTTATACATGACTCCCAGGGAAAGTTTTATAAATTCAACAAGGTTGCGCAAAACAATCTAGGCTATTCAAATGACGACATTGAGACGATTACTATTTTTGATATAGATACCGGCGTCAGCCGAGACCAGCTTTTACCTATTTTAGATAAACTGGATCCAGGTGAAACCGCCTCGTTTGAAGGAATACACAAACGCAAGGATGGTTCTACGTTTGCAGTAGACGTAAAAACCACTGCCTACTCAATAGTCAATGACACAAAGTTTTTCGTAGCCATAGCCCGCGACATTTCTGAAAGAAAGAATTTTGAAGAACAACTTCTACAGGAAAAAAATAATGCCGAAAATGCCAATAAAGCAAAATCATTATTTCTTTCCTCCATGAGTCACGAACTACGCACACCTATGAATGCTATTCTTGGTTTTGCCCAGCTGCTCCAGTCAGATAAGAGTCAACCCATAACCGCTGACCAGGCAATTTCTGTAGAACATATACTCAAGGGAGGCCGACATCTACTAAGTCTTATCAATGAAATACTGGACCTGGCAAAAATTGAATCGGGAAAATTTGACATCTCTGTTGAATCAATTGACCCCACGCAAGCTATAGACGACTGTCTGTCACTAGCTCAATCCCTGGCCACCAACTACGAGGTAACTGTTCAAAATAAATCATCAGGTAAACATTTACACCACATATTAGCTGATCCACTTAGACTCAAGCAGATCATACTCAATCTTTTATCTAACGCCATTAAATACAATAATAAGCGCGGCAATGTCGAACTGGACTGTCATATAACCAACTACAACACAATGCGCATAGAAGTCAAAGACGATGGCCCAGGCATAGACGAACAGCATTTAAAACACCTCTACACACCTTTCAATCGACTTGGTGTTGAATCAGGACAGATAGAAGGGTCAGGCATAGGTTTAACCATCAGTAAAAAACTGATTGAAATTATGAACGGTCAAATTAGCTGTAAAAGCACTGTTGGCAAAGGCACAACCTTCAGCATTGAATTGCCACTCGCCTCCTCTACGGAGCATAACGCGCATATCGAAACAAAACCTGAATCACCGCCCATTGATTTCTCGTCACCTAATACAAACATGGAGCCACAGCGTACAATTTTATATATTGAAGACAATCCGGCCAACATGAATTTAATGATAAAAATATTTGAACACATACCTGAAGTCATGCTGATAACTGCAGATAACGCCGAGCATGGCCTTGATATAGCAAACCAGGAACATCCAGATTTAATCCTGATGGACATAAATCTTCCAGGAATGAATGGCATTGATGCACAGAAAATTCTGAAACAAACCAGCACTACGGCCAAAATCCCTGTCGTAGCGGTTACTGCAAATGCCATGTTCAGCGATGTAAAAAAAGCAAATAAGCTAGGATTCTCTGCTTACATCACCAAACCGTTCAATATTTCAGAGATAATAAATACAGTAAGAAATGAATTGCAGTTATGAAAAATGGGACGTAACTATTTTATTCATACCAATTACTCTAACTTATTCCTTGCCCACGCACGACGAAGTAACTCAAACCCCTTATCCGATGAACCTGAAAAAAAATAAAAGGTGGCGGAGGGATTTAAAATTGATCAATTATTAGTTAAATAAACATTCCCTCCGACACTTTTACTGCTTTGCGAAGAACGGGTGGTGCTTTATTTTTTCCATGTTTATTTTTTAATTATATTATTAATTATATTGATCTTATTTTTTCTTTAAGAATTTTATTATGAAAAAATAATTGAAAGAACAAAAAAACTGGATTCCCGCCTGCGCGGGAATGACAGTTTGCTATGAATTAATGACAGCATGTAATGCGTGAGTGACGGCATGTAATGCGTTAGTGGCAGCGCGTAATGCGTAAGTGACAGCGTGTAATGCAGGAACAACAGCGCAAGAAAGATGAAACCTCGGCGGACAATGCCCGCCCTGCTCTATCAGTTAAGGTGTTCCATCCTGATACGAACCACGCCACCCTGAATCACATCCAGCGCCTCGACTTCCTTAATCGCTGCATTCATATTTTTTTCCTGCACGCGTTGCGTCAATAAAATTAGCGCGACCAGGTTCTCGCCCTCTTCGGGCTCTTTCTGCAAGACGGCTTCAATGCTGATTTTGTGTTCCGCAAAAATCTCTGAGACATGGGCGAGCACACCCGGTTTGTCTTCGGCACTCATGCGCAGGTAATAAGCAGTCTCGACATCTTCAATCAACAATACCGGTGTATCTGCCATCGCATCCGGTTTGTAACCCAGCAACGGCACTTTGTGATCGGCATCGGCATCAATGCTGCGCACGGTATCGATGATATCTGCAATCACCGCTGAGGCCGTCGCCTCTGCTCCGGCACCGGCTCCGTAGTAGAGTGTCGGCCCGACTGCATCGCCGTACACTAACACGGCATTCATAACGCCATCGACGTTTGCCAGCAGTCGTTTTTTTGGAATCAGGGTTGGGTGTACACGTAGTTCAATGCCCTTGTCGGTTTTGCGCGTAATGCCCAAATGCTTAATACGGTAACCCAGTTCCTGCGCGTAGTTGACATCTTCGGGAGTAATTTTACTGATGCCCTCGGTATAACATTTGCTGAACTGCAGCTCGATACCAAAGGCCAGTGAAGCCAGTATGCTTAGCTTGTGCGCCGCATCGATACCTTCTACGTCGAAGGTGGGATCGGCCTCAGCATAACCCAGCGCCTGCGCCTCTTTGAGTACGTCATCAAACTCACGTCCCTTGTTGCGCATCTCGGTGAGAATAAAATTACCGGTACCATTAATAATCCCGGCAATCCACTGGATGCGATTTGCCGCCATGCCTTCGCGCACTGCCTTGATAATGGGCACGCCCCCGGCAACGGCCGCTTCGTAGGCGACGTTAACGCCTTTGGCCGCGGCTGCCTGCATGATCTCGGTACCGTGGGTAGCAATCAGTGCCTTGTTGGCGGTGACCACGTGTTTGCCGTTATCGATCGCTTTCATCACCAGGTCTTTGGCCAGGGTGTAACCGCCGATCAGCTCAACCACAATATCGACATCCGGATCGTTGACCACCTCAAAGGCATCTTCAGTGAGTTTGACGCGAGCCGGGTCGACTATCGTCTGCTCGGCGATATGCAGGCCGGCGACATGTGAAATTTCTATGGCACGACCAAGGCGGCGCTGAATTTCATCCGCGTTTCTCAGTAACACAGTGGCGGTACCTCCACCGACTGTCCCCAAACCCAGTAACCCGACTTTTACCGCTTTCAAAAGATTCTCCTGCCTTAATCATCGTCACAGCACAAAACAAGCTGCGCATTCTACTGCATCTGCCCGCTAGCGTATAATAGCAACTCGTACATTGCTATCGAGCCTACTACTGTGATTCAACTACCATGAAATTTGCCGAGGACGACCTCAACCAGGGTTATTTTATTACCGCCTATGACGATGCCAGCATCCAGGTCAATGGTAAAAACTTTGACTCGGCCATGGTGATTAGTCAGGAGACACTGGTGGCGGACTGGGCGCCCGTCTCCATCGAGTCGCTGCTGCCAGAGCATATCGAAACCATTGCCAGCCTGAAACCCGAACTGGTGCTTCTGGGTACGGGGGCAAAACTGGTCTTTCCTGAAGTAAGGATCTATGCCAGCCTGATCCAGCAAGGCATCGGTGTCGAAGTGATGGATACCGGTGCCGCCTGCCGGACCTACAATATACTCAGCAGTGAAGGCAGACGGGTTGTCGCCGGACTGATTATTTAAACCCGCTGAAAAGAAAAAACCCTCGGAAATCAATTGGTTTCTGAGGGTTTTTAATTAAAAACACAGGGTTAGTTAGATAACCCCAGGTCTATTTTCGGAGCTTATTCCATAAACAGCAGTTCTTCAGAGAAGCCCTGGTTTTCCAGGATCTTGCGCAGCTGTTTCAGTGCATCCATCTGGATCTGGCGAACACGTTCACGGGTCACACCCAGCTCTCTGCCTACGTCTTCCAGGGTAGTACGCTCATGGTTATTAAGCCCAAAACGTCTGACCAGCACTTCACGTTGTTTAACATCCAGCTGCTCTAACCAGACACCCAGGTTAGACAGGACATCTTCGTTCTGCAGCATTTCAGGTGGCGCTGGCATACGATCATCCGCAACGATCTCGAGTAAAGGACGATC
>Ga0224506_10003567_pt1 | contig 10255 bp, 6 predicted proteins | sample SF_Jan12_sed_USG_2_FD_169108 | JGI IMG/M metagenome (GOLD analysis project Ga0224506, IMG submission 169108) | Sediment microbial communities from San Francisco Bay, California, United States - SF_Jan12_sed_USGS_8_1 | ecosystem: Environmental > Aquatic > Marine > Sediment | place: USA...
TACCCAGAATCCTTATCAATCCTGATAATGAAACCTTTCGTGTAAACACAATGGGCACATACAACGTCATTGAAGCCGCGGTGAAATTGGGCATTAAAAAAATCATTATTGCTTCCTCAGAAACCACCTATGGCATTTGTTTTTCAGATGGCCAGACGGATCCTGTTTCTTTACCTTTGGAGGAAGATTACGATGTGGACCCTATGGACAGTTACGGGCTGTCAAAAGTGCTTAATGAGAAAACTGCCCGTACTTTTCAACGAAGGTCAGGGTTTGACATTTACGCTCTGCGTATCGGAAATGTAATTGAACCTCACGAATATGCTGAATTGTTCCCTAGCTATTTCAAGAATCCTGAAGTGCGTCGCAGGAATGCGTTTTGTTATATTGATGCCCGCGATTTGGGGCAGATTGTAGATTTATGTTTGAAAAAAGATGGCCTCGGTTATCAAGTTTTCAATGCCGGAAACGATCACAACGGTGCAATTATCCCCAGCAAAGAATTAGCTAAACAGTTTTTCCCCGGTGTGCCTGTTACCCGTGAATTAGAAGAGCATGAAGCATTATTTTCAAATCGTAAAATCCGTGAAGTTCTGGGGTTTAAGGAGCAACATAACTGGCGTAAATATGTGAAGGTGGAGTAATTACCAAATTGACAAACCTGTTAAAATCAATAAATTGAAATAGCGGTAGACAGGGCTAGTAAGGTTAGTTCGTACTCGTCTAGTCCAGCCATATCACATCCTCATAGGCTTACAATGGTCACCTTGGAAAACCCTTGTGTTTCATTTAGCATTTTATTCAAGGGGTGCATGAAGAACTATGCAAGGTACTTTTTAGAAAATTATTTTCCGCTAAAATTTAGGTTGCCCTATATCAGTATATAGTTTATATTTGGTGAAATGACTACACTTTATTTTTCAAAATAGAAATCTATATATTTATGAAAGAGTTTAATATAAATCGAAGGAATTTTATAAAAGGAACTGCTGCGGCATCTCTTGCTTTTGCGAGCCTCGGGGCAAGTGGTTTGGATATTGTTTATCGTGAGAAAAAATACAAAGTTGGGTTGATTGGTGCTGGTTGGTACGGAAAAAGCGACTTGTTTCGCTTGATACAAGTGGCACCAATTGATGTGGTTGCCATATGCGACGTTGATAAGAATATGCTAAATGGAGCTTCAGATCTTATTAAACAACGCCTGAAAGCTAAAAAAGGACCTCGTCTTTATAGTGATTATCGTAAAATGTTGTCAGAAAATGAATTTGATCTTGTTTTAATAGGCTCTCCCGATCATTGGCATGCATTACAAGCCATTGATTCATTGAAGTCAGGTGCTAATGTGTATTTGCAAAAGCCTATTAGTGTCGATGTTATTGAAGGGGAAGCCATACTTGCCGCTGCACGTAAATACAATCGGAAAGTACAAATTGGAACTCAACGAAGAAGCACTCCCCATTTACTGGATGTTCAGGAAAAAGTTATCAATACAGGGATGCTCGGGAAAATTTCACATGTCGAGATGTATTGTTATTATCATATGAGGGCCAATGGTAATCCCCCAATCCAACAAATACCCGATTATTTAGATTATGATATGTGGACAGGTCCTGCACCTCTCAGGCCGTACGACGGGCTGCCTCATACCCGTTGGTGGCGTACCTTCATGGAGTATGGAAATGGTATTGTAGGAGATATGTGTGTGCACATGTTTGATACTGTAAGGTGGCTCCTGGACTTGGGTTGGCCCGAAGAAGTGGCTTCTACTGGTGGTATTTATGTTCAAAAAGAGGGAAAATCCAATATTTCAGATACACAAAGTGCTATTTTTAAGTACAAGGATTTAAACTGTTTGTGGCAACACCGCTCGTGGGGTACTCCTCCAAACCCCGAATATCCCTGGGGTTTTAGCCTTTATGGAGAGAATGGAACATTGCACGGTAGTACAATGCAAGCGGATTTTATTCCTATGGGAAAGGGTGAAAAATTGCATTTCGACGTACTCTATGAACGTGAAAAGTATCCTGAAGATTTGACAGAAGAAAATATTGAATTGAATGCAGCTCCGGCCACAAGACTTCACATGCTGAATTTTTTGGATGCTATTGAAAATAATAAACTCCCAAATGCCGATATTGAACAAGGGCATATATCTACTGCCAGTTGTATTATTGCCAATATGTCTATGGCTACAGGGCGGCCTTTAAAGTATGATCCATCAAAACGAATAATTGTAAATGACACAGAGGCCACAGCCCTCCTCCAGCGTCCCTACCGGGGGGATTGGGAACACCCAACTCTGGATTAAAGAGTGTATTTATGAAAGGAATTATAATTCAAGGTTTTATAACTTCACAACAAATGATTATGCATATTCAGCAACATTAAATTATGGATTACAAGAAATTACCAGGAATAAAACTATTTGATATGACCGGACGGTCAGCAGTGATTACGGGAGGATCCCGAGGGTTGGGATTGGCTATGGCGGCAGGTTTGGCATCTGCTGGTGCCAATATTATGCTTGTAAGTAGAAATGAAGATCAGGGTGCAATGGCTGCTGAAAAATTGAAGAAGAATTATAATATTAAAGCAATTTCCTTTGGTGCTGATGTAACTAGTGAAAGTCAAATGAATGAAATGGCCAGGTTGGCGATGGATTCATTTGGAAAAATAGATGTGTTGATAAACAGTGCTGGAATTAATATACGAGGACCGATTGATGATCTTTCATATGATGAATTCAAACAAGTTATGGATATCAATGTAAATGGCACCTGGCTGGCTTCGAAGTCTGTAGTTCCTTATATGAAAAATTCAAAATATGGTAAAATTATCAATATGGCAAGTACCCTTGGATTGGTGGGGTTAGCAAATCGTACTCCCTATACTTCAAGTAAAGGAGCGGTAGTACAAATGACCCGTGCGTTGGGAGTAGAACTTGCACCCTATAATGTTAATGTAAATGCCATCTGCCCGGGACCTTTCCTCACAGAAATGAATATTCCGGTTGCAGATACCGAAGAAGTTAAAAAATTTATTGTTGGTGCCACTGCTTTAGAACGTTGGGGTGAATTAAAAGAAATACAAGGTGCCGCCATATTCCTGGCCAGTGATGCCTCCAGCTATATGGTTGGCTCAATGGTTACCGTGGATGCCGGCTGGACAGCAAAATAGTTGAAACCTGATTTATGTAAGATGGAATAAGATGTAAGATGTAATGAGATTTTCTAAATCAGGAACATATAAAGTTTTCCATTTGTTATATTCTTACTAATTTTGATTAAATAAAATATAAGTTAAACCGTAAAACAAATAATATTATGGCATTTAAATTACCTGATTTACCTTATTCTTTCGATGCACTTGAGCCTCACTTGGATGCCCGTACCATGGAGATACATCACGATCGACACCATGCAGGATATACCAACAACTTGAACGCTGCAATTGAAGGCACTGATTTGGACGGTAAATCTATTGAGGATATTCTTTCTTCTCTGGATATGGCTAATACTGCAGTTCGTAACAATGGGGGAGGGTTTTACAATCACGATTTATTTTGGAAAGTGATGTCGCCAAATGGAGGAGGGAATCCATCAGGTTCTCTTGCTGATGCAATCAATGCTTCTTTTGGTACTTTTGATAGTATGAAAGAAACCTTTAACAAAGCCGCTGCTACCCGATTTGGATCTGGTTGGGCTTGGTTATGCGTGCACAAAGGAGGTAAATTGGATATATGTAGTACAGCAAATCAAGATACGCCCATAATGCCTGGTATAGGTTGTGGTGGAACACCAATTTTAGGGCTTGATGTTTGGGAACACGCATACTACTTGAAATTTCAAAACAAACGACCTGAATATATTTCAGTTTTCTGGAATGTTGTAAACTGGGAAGAAGTATCAAAGAGATTTGATCAAGGAAAATAAGATTATTTCAATTTTTTAGTAAACAAAAAAAAGCGGATTGTACACAATCCGCTTTTTTTGTTTCAATTCATAATTGTTAAGTGTAATTTTGTAACTTTTAAGCCTGCAAAATGTACAAGACAATAAACGGAATTCAACACATAGGCATTGGCGTGCCTAATTTAGAGGAGAGTTGGAAGTGGTATAGGAAATACTTTGGTCTGGATATACCCTTATTCGAAAACGAAGCGGAAGCCGATTTGATGAAGGAGTATAACAAGGGTATGGTGTTGAGAAAAAAAGCTGTACTGGCCTTAAATATTAAAGGTGGGTGTGCTGTTGAAATTCTTGAACCCTTGTCTTTTAAATCCATTTCTGCAAATTTCAATATTCAATTGGGAGACTTGGGTATTTTTATTTCAAAAGTAAAAACTACCAATATAAATACCTCACACGAACTTTTTGTTCAAAACAACATCAATGTGAGTCAGATAGGACAGACCCCTGATGGCAGAAGTACTTTTTATGTTACAGATCCAAATGGACTTTTATTTCAGGTCCTGGAATGTAATAACTGGTTTTCATCTACGAAACATGTTTCGGGAGGGATGCTGGGGACAGTAATAGGTGTAAGTGAGATGGATAAAAGTGTGGGCTTCTATCAAAATATACTTGGGTTTACAGAAGTGATTTACGATAAAACTGGTCATTTTTCAGATTACTCAGAGTATGTACCAGGTTCTGAAGGCACATTCCGAAGGGTGCTTTTGAGCCAGCCAGAGGGAACACAAGGCAACTGGGGAGCGGTGGCAGGTAAAACTGAAATTGAATTGATTCAGGTTATGGATAGGAAACCAGTTAAGATATTTAAAGGTAGGCAGTGGGGAGATACGGGTTTTGTTCATCTTGGTTTTGATGCCAAGGGGCTTTCTCAGCTTGAAAAGGATATGGAAGAAGCTGGATACCCCTTTACCTGTGATAGTAAAAATGCTTTGAATATAGGAAAAACAAGTGTACACTGTGTGTATATTGAAGATCCTGACAATACGTTAATTGAATTTATTGAGGTTTACAAAGTTCCAATAATAGAAAAATGGGGAGTTTTTATGGATGTTCAAAAAAGAGATCCCAAAAAACCGCTTTCTTCCTTTATGTTGAAACTCATGCGATTTAACAGGGTTAAAGACAATTAACAATTATCAATTATCAATTATCAATTATCAATTATCAATTATCAATTATCAATTATCAATTATCAATTATCTTTCCTCCATCTGATCTCTAAGAATAGCTTCGCTGTTTTTCCTACGATTGATTAATTGAGCGTATTCTCTGCCCTTTTTGTTTTTATAGTCAGTGAAGGATCTGCCTGCCCATTGGTGGGCCATATCTAAATCTCCCAATACTTCATAGGCAACAGCGATATCATAGCAAAGTCGGCCAGCATCTTTTCTTTTGGGGGTTGTTTCAAGGGCTTTTTCCCAGACAACTTTTGCCTCCTGCCAATTGTTTACATCTGCATATCTTGCACCTCTGGCCACATCTCTATCTTTTTTTCCTCTACTATAAAAATCCCTTCTAAGGCGGTAAGCACTCGGAGAAATTTTTTGAGCATAATTCATTCCAGCCATTTCTGCTGCCATGGCAACAGCATCACTTCGATCTGACATATTTCTGATTACTCCCAAAGGCGTGTTTCCCACAGGTGGTGAATTAAAACGCTGTCTGAACAATTGCTCATCTACAATAGTTCTGGTAACAGGATCATAAATCCTCAACCCGGCTTCCACATAACTCGTTTGGGCATGTGCTATATTATTTATCGGATTGATATCGTAATTTGAATCAAAAGATTCTACAAAAATAACCAGGTCAGTATCATTTTCTTCAGCAAGTTGTTCGATAACTTCCCAATCTGTAGGATCAGGAAGCACATTTAAGATACTATTTCCGGCAATTCTTTCGGGGTGGATGGCAACACGAAAACGATCGCTTGTTTCAACCTGCCTCTTAAAAGCCAACATGAGCTTTTGAACACCCTTTTTATCATCACCCGGCTTTTCACCCGTAATTACCCCTTCAATAATATTAAGGTTCTTTTTCTCTTGAAGAGTATGGTCAACAATTAAAAAAGATTTTATACGAGGATCAAAGGTTATTTCTGCAGGTAAAACTGCATTGAATGTAACATACCGGGTGCTTCTACAAGAAGAATTTACAAAAATCAGCACTAAAAAAAAGAGTATATAGGCCTTTTTAAGGAGAAACAACTTTATTGCTGATTTGTTAATGCTTTTCATGGTATTAATATTTAAAAAATGCTGGATATAAATATAACAACAAATTTATTGCCAAGTAATATTCGCTTTTAATTTACCGCGTTTTAAACAGGGGTAAAAAATAAAGAAAGCATAAAATAATAGTATGTTATTCCAAATCTGAGAATATTTTCAGTTTTGGATTCAGACGGCAATTTGGTACGAATAAACCATATATCGATTAAAAGAAATAAATGTACCGAAGCAATTTCAATGGGTTATTTATTACACTCAAGGAAAACTTTGACCTTACAGTTTTCACATTCTTTTTTATCTAATAAATCATATATACCTTTTATAGCAGACTCCTTGTCCGGGAAAAAATTCTGAACACCTATTTCGTTTTTAAAATGTCCACGATCTATACTGTCCCTGGCTCTTTTTTTTAATCCTGAAATATAAAAACCTCCTCCCTTTTCTTTCCATAAATTGGCCTCTCTTACCAGAAGTTCTGCCCCGGAGGTATCAATTAGGTTAATTCCATTTCCGATAAGTAATAAGTGTGTTTCAAAGCCTCTACGTGCATTGGCAAATTCATGACTTGCATGTTCTGCTGCTCCAAAAAATAAAGAACCTTCCATACGGATTATTTTTAGCTGAGGACACTCTTTGATATTATGTTTTTTTACATTTAAAAACTTCCTTTTACTATCAATGGGGTCTGGACTAAGTGTTACAAATCGTGGATGTGATGTTCTTTGTAAGTAAAAAATTAAAGAGAAGATAACACCAAGTAATATTGCAAATTCCAAATCAAGGATTAACGTAGATAAAAATGTAATGAGGAGTACCGTGCTTTCTCTTTTTGAAGATTTAAATATAATCTTGATATGATGAAAATCTATTAAATTGATACCAACCAATAAAATAATCCCACCCATAGCCGATATGGGTATATATGCTGCCAACGGAGCCATAAAAATTAATATTATGGCTAAAAATAAAGCAGCAAATATTCCCGAAAGGGGAGAGCGGGCACCTGCATCATAGTTTACACCCGACCTTGTAAACGAACCCGAACCGGCATAGCTGGAAAACATACTTCCTATAATATTCGACAAACCCTGGCCAATAAATTCCTGGTTTGCATCTATTATTTGACCCGATCTGGCTCCTATTGACCTTGCTATAGCCACGGCTTCTATCAATCCTAATAAGGCAACAGTAAATGCATTGGGTATTAATTTGTCGAAAGGCATTCCTTCAAAATGGAATCCTGTGAAGGGAGGCAAGTTGGAAGGAATTTCACCAACCAATCGAATGGAATAACCTGCTTCCGTAAAAAACCAAGCTGCTATGCTACCTAAAATCATGGCAATTAACATGTTAGGTAAAGATTTTTGGATTTTTTTAACGAAAAAGGCAACTAGAAAAGTAAATATACCAATTCCAAAAGAAACCGGATTAAGCTGTGAAATAGAATTTGCAATGTAAATAACATTATGAAAAAAGCTTACATGCGGGGATTTTGGTATCCCCATTAATCCAGTAACCTGACTTATAATGATTAAAAGAGCTGCACCGGCAGTAAATCCTAAAACAACTGTATGAGAAACAAAGTTAACCACTGTGCCTAACCGTACCAATCCCAGCAATAGCTGAAAAGCACCAGTTAGAAAAGTAAGTACAAGCACTAATTCAATGTAGGTAACACTACCTGGTTCTGCCATTTCACTAATAGCTGCAAAAACAACCAATGAAATGGCTGTTGTTGGTCCTGAAATCAAATGTCTTGACGAACCAAACAGAGCAGCCACAATTGGCAGAACAATGGCAGTATATAATCCATACACAGGAGGCATACCAGCAATCATCGCAAAAGCAACCCCCTGCGGTAAAACTATGATAGCCCCGGTAAGTCCTGCGAAAAAATCAGCACGTATACTTTTCTTTTCTAACTGCGGAAGCCAGCTAAGAAAAGGAAATATTCTGTTTCTCAAATTGATCTTCTTCTTCTTTTAAATAAAATTCAAATGTACGAATTTTATTTTATGTAGTATGTGCTATCGTCAGGTCTAAGTGCTCTGGCAAACCATAAAGGTCTTCGTAAACCATCAGGTCCCGGAGCTGGTCGTGTCATCGCAAGCCATTTTTTGTATACCTGAAAAGAACGGTCCGTATCCACCATAACATCACCATATTTATCATCAGCATGAGCTTTCTCAATACGTACTTTTTGATGCCAGCAATGCATTCCACTAATCGGATCAGGGTGAACCGCATGTGTAATGTTTTGATGAACACCACCATCTGTCCAGAATATTCTTGATGAATCACTATCACTACTTTCGTAAGGCTTTATCCCTGCAATGGTTTTCATTTTCCAGGATGAGTTTTCCTTTTCTATAGCAACAGTATTTACAGCCCAACGATTACCTTCTCCATCCTGAGGCCTTCTCCATCTTCCAATATGGTGAGAACAAGCAACAACTCCGGGTTTCATACTTTCAGTAAGCCATACTTTATCTACAAAGTGCCCGATTTCCGTATTTACGCGAACCAGATCTCCTGTTTTTATACCTAATTTAATACCATCAGAATGGTGCATCCAAATTGGGTTTCTGTTTGCTATTTCTGTAAGCCATTTCGCATTTCCTGATCTTGAATGAATCAATACAGGTAATCTGAATGTAGGAACCAAAGGAAAATCACCCTTGCTTCTATCCATGTTCTCTTCATGAATATGAGACTTAATATAAGTAGGAATAGTGTATTCCGGCCATTTCCAGTCTATCATAGTCTGAGAGAAGAACTCTTGCTTCCTTGAGGGAGTTGGAAATCCAACTACAGCTTTTCCATCTACCAAAACTCCTATTCCTTTTCCACCTTTCTGAATCAAACCTGTTTTTGAATTTAATTCGGTTCCCTCCATTTCATTTTCGCTGATAGGGGTTAAATGTTTATTGTAGGATGTTTTTTCCACTTCGAAGGCACCATATTTACGCATATAATCAAGTGGGGAAAGTCCCTCTTTCTCAGCAGTTTCAGGTAAACCTTTTACATTTTCAAAAATGTATTGGTAGTATTCATCTATGGTGATTTTTTCACCTTTTCTGTAGGGCGATAAAAAGTGCTCTCTCACACCAAGACTTCCATCAGGATCAATTCTCCAGGATAGTTCAATCCAAAATTCATCTTCTTCCCAAACTTGACCCGGGTTTACTTCATATGTGAATTCAACATTTTTTCCATTCTTTCTTGCTGCTTCCCTTAATACAGGTTGTCTGAAAGCAATCCACATGGCACTGTGGGTTTCATAGCTGTTTAAGTCATGCCTTTCAGCGGAATGTCCCATAGGTAATACATAGTCTGCAAAATAGGCAGTTTCATTCCAGGTAGGAGTTAGGGCAATATGCATTCCTACTTTTTCTTCGTCAGAAAGGGCTTCAATCCAACTAAATCCGTCAGGATATGTCCAAACCGGATTAAATACCCGGGTGAAATAGGTGTCTAGTTTTCCCCGGCCATCTTTAAGTAAGTGGGGCAAAATCATGCTCATTTCAAAGAAGGCCAATGGATATTCATTAGGAAAATGAAGTTCATTCCAGAACTTTTGCGCAGGCGGATTATCAAAGAATTTAGGTTTGAATTTATTCCATGCACTAGGAGAGGTACCTCCCTCTGTTCCAACACTACCTGTAAGAACATTTAAAAAGTGAAGACAACGTGCTACAGCCCATCCACCTAAGTTTCCTGAACCTGCACTTCTCCAATTGTGGGTTGCAAATCTTGAACCCGCTTTTCCTATTTGTCGGGCTACATCAACAATCATTTCAGCTTTGGCACCACTTTCTTTTTCAGCAAATTCCGGGGTGTATTCAGAATAAGTTTCAATTAATTTCTCAATGAAATTTTCGAATGTAACGGGTGTTCCGGGATATTGTTTTTCTAAAAACTCTTCCCAGTTTACCCAGTTGGAGATATACTCCCTATCATATAAACCTTCTTTTAAGAGAACCAAAGCCATTGCCAATAGAACAGCAGCTTCTGTTCCGGGGTAAGTAGGCATCCAATAGTCAGACATGG
>Ga0224506_10003568_pt1 | contig 10254 bp, 7 predicted proteins | sample SF_Jan12_sed_USG_2_FD_169108 | JGI IMG/M metagenome (GOLD analysis project Ga0224506, IMG submission 169108) | Sediment microbial communities from San Francisco Bay, California, United States - SF_Jan12_sed_USGS_8_1 | ecosystem: Environmental > Aquatic > Marine > Sediment | place: USA...
TAGATTATGATCTAAATTTTGCTGCCGCCTACGAGGGGATGGGACGGGCTTTATTAAAAATGGAAAAAGATGTTGAAGCTGAACGGGAATTTCAAGCTGCCCTTTTGTATGATTCAGAATTGTGGACGTCCACGAACTATTTAGGAATTGTCGCTGATCGACGCCATGCGCATAAAGATGCGATTAGTATGTATCAAGTGGCCCTGGAGAAAAAAGTAAACAATCCTGCCATTTTAAATAATTTAGGCATGGCCTATTACCTCGATCAGCAATACGAAAATGCCGTGCGGACGTTTCAGCAAGCGTTGCAAACAGGTGGCAAAAACGACAAAATTGCAAATAATCTTGGATTGGCACTCACAAAATTAGGACATTATGATTTGGCCTATGATGCCTATACCCGTGGAATGGATCCGGCAAAAGCCTATAATAATTTGGGTGTCGCTTTCCTCGACGAAGGACAATTTGCTCGAGCCTCACGCTGTTTTGAGAAAGCAATTGAAGCACAGCCTACGTTTTATGAGAAAGCCAAAGAAAATTTATCCATTAGTCAGCGGATGTTATCTAAACTTCCGATGATTCAACAACAAACGTTGATTCGGCAGGAGCCTGCTTGCCTGTAATGGAGTGCTAGGTAAGCTGGATCAAAGATTCCCGTTGACGAAGAGTCTAAGGAGGGATGGGATAAAACTCTTGAAAGGGAGAAATCCCTCACGTGCGTTACTTTCTTGCCTTCTGTTCCTCAATAAGGGGTTGGATTCACCATTTCCTTGATAGCTCCGGCTTTGATTTAAAAAGGTTGCAGGTAGACTGGCTCCAGGAGAATCGGCTTACCTGCCGACTCCTCCTCAATTCATCCTACCGTTTTGCCATGTGGTTGAGAGCAGAGAGATTCGAGTGTTTTGGCGAGATCGGCAATTTTGTAGGGTTTGACCAAAATATCTTGAAACCCATAGGCTTGAAAATCTGACATGAGGGGGTCGTCGGAATACCCACTCGTCACAATGGCTTTCACCTGAGGATCTAATCTTCGGAGATGTTGTATGGCTTCCTTCCCACCCATTCCACCAGGAATCGTGAGATCGAGCAAGATCGCGTCAAAGGTCTTCCCGCTTCTTAATGCCGCCGAAAATAAATCAATCGCCGCCTGTCCATCCTGAGCGGCTGTCACTTCATAGCCGAATTGGGTCAGGGCGTCTTCGACCATTCTTCGGATGCTTTGTTCGTCGTCCATAACTAAGATCCGCCCTCGTCCCTTAGGAATGGTTCGACGGTCCACCTTAACAGATGAATACGATGAAGGGAGATAGACGGTGAAGGTCGTCCCTTTCCCTACGGTAGAATGGACGCTGATGTGCCCCTGATGTTGCTGAATGATACTATGAGCGGTAGCTAATCCTAAGCCGGAGGCCCCGGCTTTGGTTGTGAAGTAGGGATCGAAAATATTGGGTAACTCCTGATCCGTAATTCCTGTTCCCTGATCTTCAAAAGAAATTTTCACATAGTTTCCCGTGGGTAAGGTGGATGACGGCAGCGTCGCAGGGGCTGGAAGTCCGGTATTTTCGACGCGAATCGAAAAGTGGCCACTTTCGGACATGGCCTGTCGTGCATTAATCGTGATGTTTTGGATAACTTGTCGCAGCTGGCTGGCATCGGCATCTAATGGCCACAGATCATTCGGGATATCGAAATGACAACTAATCGATGAACCAGATAGTGCAAAAATGGCACTTTTTCGGAGAAGATCACCGATCGCGATGGACGTCTTTATCGGGGCGCCACCTTTCGCAAACGTTAAGAGCTGCTGGGTCAGCTCTTTGGCCCGAAGACAGGCCTGTTCGGCTTGCTCAAGATTTTGCGCCAGAGGGTCTTGAGGGACCATTCGCAATTTCGCGACGAAGACATTGCCAAGAATCGTGGTCAACAAATTATTGAAATCATGGGCCAGGCCACCCGCTAAGACGCCCAAGGAGTTTAATTTACTGATGCGTTGTTGTTCGTCCTGGTGCCGATGTTGATCCGTGATATCGTGGAAGACAATCACGGTGCCCATCAAGTGTGAACTATGGTCCCGGATGGGCGCTTCTCGCATGGAAATGGTGCGTTGAAGGCCATGCTTGGTGATGAGATGAAGCGGGGAATTGGGTTCAGTCAGGGCGGATGAGGCGGGAGAAAATTGCAACCCGGACTCAACGCGCTGTGGAGAGTTTTCTTGAGTGATTCGAAAGACTTCTTGTAAGGGGCGGGTTAAGGCATCCTGATGGGTCCACTCGGTGATCTGTTCCGCGAGGGGATTGAAAAAGGTAATTCGGCCCTCACGATCAGTTGTAATGATCCCTTCGTCGAGGGATTGGAGCGTCGTGACCAATCGTTCTTTTTCATCCACCAAGGACTGCTCCAGGTGCTTCCGATCGGAAATATCTCGAAGGATAAACCCATAATGGGTATCGAGCCCGACTTTCCAATTCGTTAAGGAAATTTCGAGGGGAAAGGCTTCTCCGGATTTTCGGAGCCCCGTCAGTTCCAGCGGTTTCTGGATGGGATGCGATACCGACTCGCCATAACTAATATCTTCTAATCCCTTTCGATAGATATCTCGATACCCCTCTGCTAAGAGCGAGAGAATGGATTGGCCGATAATTTCTTCCGGTTGAAAGTTGAATATGGATTCGGCAGCAGGATTCCACGACACAATGGTGCCGTGGAGGTCAGCCGAAATAATCCCTTCGTGGGCCGAGTCCACCAACGAGGAATATTGCGATTGGAGTTCCGTCAACCGATTTCTGACGCGGACATGATTCGTAATATCTAAGCCATAGCCGCGGACCAGTCCTTTTTCCTGAATGGGAGAGAAGCTCCAATCAAAGTGATGGGTTTCAATGATGACGGTGACTCCACGCTGTGGAACCATCGATTTCAGACATTCTCGGGCAATGTGCGTGAGGGCGGGAGGCAAGACTTGGGGTACACCATCTTCCCGGAAGCCGTAGCTGTCCAATAACGCGATCATCGCTGGGTTGGCATAGGCCAAGCGTCCTTGAGGGTCAACTTCGACAATGGGATTGGGACTTTCCTCAGGCATCGACGCCAGGTGTTGGTGTTCTTCATGTTGTTGGAGTTGCTGACTCAAATCCCGGAAAATGACTAAGGCCCCGGGATTATGAGGATCAGTGAGTTGGGTACATTGAAATTCCACCCAACGTGTCTCTCCGTTGGGTCGCCGAATAAGCAGCTTTGGCGTCCAAATGGATTTCCCCGTTTTCAAGACTTGAGAAATGGGGCAATCTTCTTCTTGTGTGAGAGGGTCAACATAGAGACAGCCCGAATGCTCATGAAAGGATTGCCTCGAACAGGATTGTTCGGTTCGGTGGAGAAGACGTGCCCCTTCTAAATTCAGGGTGAGGATCTGCCCATGCGTGTCGACCTGGCAAATACCAATATGGATGGAATCCAAGAGCGTATGCACAAACGCTTGTGACGAACGCAATGCTTGATTGAGGCTCGGGAGATCCATCTGATGGAGTTCTTGGAAGGGCTGCTGTGGATTCATGTTGCGAATGCGCCAATATTACCTATGAGGGTGGTTCCAGTCACCATAACGAATCAAGGATTTTGCCCATATCCCACCCTGCTTCATGGGGATCGAGGGCTTCTTGAATGAAGCGTGACGCCCCATTCTTCGTTTGCGCGGCGAGGTCAATAATTTCTTGCTCATCATATGGCTGTCCCGAAGCATTGTTAAGCAATTTAATCGTCGGCGTTAAGCGGGAATGGCTGTGGACCCAGATGACAACCGCCTGTTCGCCAGTGTTCAGCCGTACAAGCGAGCCAATGGGGTACACCCCTAAGAGTTGAATAAGTCGTTGAACCAAAGACGTGGCATATTGCCCTCCTACGGCTGCCCGATACAATTCCGACAAGGCCCTGGCCGGAGGAACAGGCGGTTGGCTGCAGCGCCCGCTGATCTGAGCATCATAGGTATCAGCAATACTCAGTATTTGGGTGAGCTCAGAGATGGCCTCACCCTTTAACCCCTTCGGGTACCCGGATCCATCAAGTCGTTCATGATGCTGCAGGACCATCCGCTTCGATTCCTGAGGAAATTCGGGAAACTGATTCAGCATGGCTTCGCCCATGTCACAATGGGCTTGAATGAGTTTATGGTCCTTGGGGGAGTACGGCTGAATTTTTCGCAACAGATTCAGTGGCAACCGCAATTGGCCAATATCGTGGACCATCGCGGCCAGCCCTAAAATCTTAAGCTGTGACGGTTCACAACCACATTCCTGGCCCATGGCCATGGCCAGCACGCCGGTATCGACTCCATGGGTGGCGAGATTGGCATCAAAACGGCGCATTTGAATTAAGGACACCATGGCGGCTTGATGTTCCAAAAGCCCTTCGAGCAGTGTGCTCACCACGCCTCGAATTTCTAGGAGATGTTGAGGTGAAGGGGCTTCCAATTGACGGAAAAATAAATCCAGCGTAGAGATGGCTTCTGCACGGAGAAGTCGAGCCGATTCAATGTCTTCGGGGTTGGGGCCGGGATCGAAGCTTGAAGATGAGGGTATTTCTTTAGAGAAAGGCGGGAGGGTTGAAGATTCTTGGGGTTCAGCAACCCCAACAACATCACTTCCCTTTTCGGTATCAATCAACACGCCTTGTATGCCATAGCTACGTAATAAGGTGATTTCATCTTCCCGTTTCACGAGCCATTTGTGACGGAGAAAGGGCGTTTGAAACCAGGACTGGTCCATGCCAGCAATATACATTCCTGGTCGCAAATCTTGGATAGCAATGCGCTTTTTCATTGCACGGGGAATCGCAAGAGGAGATGGAAACCGCACCTAAGACAACGATCGGATCAGATAGAGAAAAAAGCCGAAATGACCACACGCATTTCGTTATTCAAGAAATTCCAAATATCGTAAGGGAATCATGTGAAAAGAGCAATAGAGAGTAGGGGAATCAGGTCGTGGGGTCAATGATGGAGGAGGAGACATCCTTCCAACCCCAGCAGCACTTTTTGATGAAGCCGTTTGCGACAGAGCATGAGGCCCGACTCGAAATTACGAAGGAGTCTGCTCCAGAGTGGAGATCCGTTCGAGGATGTGTCCGGCCACGTCGTGCTGATCGTTGAGCATGAGTAAGAGATGATAGTGTTTCAAGGTTGGGAGTAGATGGCGGCTTGAGACTCCCCATGATTTTTCTCGAATCGCGAGGGCTCGTTTGAGTAGGGGGATGGCCACCTTCGGTTGGGCTTTCTGTTCATAGATTGTGGCCAATTCGGTTAAGGGGTCAGCCATGCGAACATGTTCTGGACCAAGGGATTGGACAATGAGAGGCAAGGCCTTCCAGTAGTATGATTCGGCTTGAGTGAGGTCCCCTTCCAGGTGGGCAATATCCCCTAGTTGGTAAATAATCTGTGCATATCGCGTATCTGAAGGCCCATATTCGCGAATGGATGGTAAGATATCCTGCAGTTGGGTTTTCGCATGGGACAGGTTGCCACCACGAATGCTTTGTTGAATGGTTTCCCACTGCGCGTCCCATTCGGAAGGTTCTGAACAACCCGAGGAAAAGATCAGGAAGAGAATCGCGGCCATGAACAAAGAGATAATGGGTTGAAGGACGGTCATGAGCTAGATCCATGCGTTGTCGGAAAAACACCGGACCCTGAATTTGGAGAAGGAAGACCTTGCACCCGAATCATGATTTGGTAAGCGTTTGTGATGTTGTCTGGACATTTCTTTCGTCTCTTTGTAGGGTAGCCATGAGGAAAGACACTTCCCATGATTGAGCGAATCATACGCTTTTGCGAACATGATGTGTGGGTCATCAAGGTCCATGAACTGACTGGCGTTCGTCAGTTGGGTGTCAAGTTGTTACGTCTGGGGTTAGTCGCCGCCACAGAATTTCGCGAAAGTTTTCTGAGTATTCGCGCCACAAGCTTGGTGTATACGACGCTGCTCTCCTTGGTGCCATTTTTAGCGGTCATGTTTTCAGTGCTGAAAGCCTTTGGTGTCCATCAACAAATTGAACCCATTCTTTCTCAAGCGCTTGACCCCTTAGGAGACAAGGGCGCTGAGATTACCACGAATATTATCGGGTTTGTCGATAACTTGAAAGTCGGGGTTTTGGGAGCCGTTGGTGTGGCCGGACTTTTCTATACCACCTATTCCCTCATTGAAAAAATCGAGGAGGCCCTCAATTCCATTTGGCGCGTGGAAGAGGGGCGTCCGTTGGCCAGAAGAATCACCGATTATCTCAGTGTGGTCCTCCTTGGACCCGTGTTCGTCTTCACGGCATTCGGTCTGATGGCGTCTTCCCAGAGTCATTGGTTGGTGCAACGCGTGATGGAGATTCAGCCCTTTGGCTCTCTGATCGTGGCCCTCACCAATCTTCTCCCCTTTTTGTTTATGTGCGGGATTTTTATTTTTCTCTATAAATTTGTGCCGAACACGTCAGTCAATTTGAGCTCGGCCTTCGTGGGTGGGGTCACGGCCGGAATCATTTGGCAAGTGGCCGGGATGGCGTTTGCGGCCTTCGTGGCGAGTTCCGGGAAATATAGTGCGATTTATTCGAGCTTTGCGATCCTCATTCTTTTCCTCATCTGGCTCTACGTGGGATGGTTGATTGTCCTGGCCGGGGCACAAGTGGCGTATTACCACCAACATCCTTCTGCGTATTTATTGCATTTGAGTCGAAAACACCAAACGCCTCTCTTTCGTGAGTATTTAACTCTCGCGCTCCTCGGCCATATCACGCATCGTTTCCTCTCGGGGAAAGCTCCGCTCAAAGGCGAACAATTAGCTCGTGTCCAACATGTGCCCCTCACGTTGGTGGAATCATTACTGAGTGATCTGATTCAAGCCAAAATTCTGGTGCATACGGATAGACCGAAAGGAGTGGTGTTGGCGCGGCCTCCGGACTCGATTGCCGTGACAGAGGTGTTGAAGGTTGTTCAGCATCAATTGCATAATGGGGCACAGGGGTTTACGCTTGGCACAGACACCATTAGCCAGGTATTGATGCGACGGGATGCGGTCGTACAAGACGCCTTGGAGGGCATCACGCTCCAGCACCTGGTGGAAAACCAACCAAGTGATCTTGTGTCGGATGAGGAATGGAGCCATTCCGCTGAAGAGGATTTGGATCTTTCTATAGCAAACGAACCGATGCGTAACAGGGCTTATGGACCTGAAGGCTTTCCAGAAAGCCCGCCTTCTGAAGTTCATTCTGTAGGAAAAGGACCTTCTACTTAGTCCCACCTCTTGTCGGCACCCATCATGATGGATCTATGGATCGTACCAGGAGCGCCGTTGCCGAAAGGCCGGGGATGGGTTATTTGGTGTTCGAGCAAAGGCGAAGGGACATTTCAGCCGCCAGAGGTCAAGGTCCGGAAACAAGGGGCTACCGTGGCGTGTCACACCGAATGGCAGCTTCTGCCAAAAGTGCCAGGGCTTCAACGTCGAATCGGCCTCTTAACCGCGACACTCGCCACCCCCGCCCCGCCAGAGGCCGCGCAGTTTCAGCTCACCCTCTCCCATCGCAATCACAGCCAAGACTTTCACTGGTCGACGCTGCCGTATCAGGTCAGTGCCAAAGGCGTCACCATGCTATTTGCTTCATGCTTTTGGCAGAACAATGATCGGGATGGCTATTACCGCGCCGGTCTCAAAGAGTTACAACGGCTTTCCAACCCTCAGTTTAAACTGCTCATTGGGGATCAAGTGTACTTGGATTGGCCGAACGATTGGGATTTAGGGGACGACGCCATCGAGCTGTTTTCCAAACGATATCGGCAATATTGGGGCGATACGTTCTATCGAGAGGCGCTTCAGACCTGTCCGAATTTTGTCACCTGCGACGATCATGAATATTGGAATGACTATCCGGAAAAACAAGTGCATCTTCCGCAGACCTGGGATGCCACCAACCGCAACAAATATGGACGTGGGGCGGATGACCTGTATACCCAATTTCAAGTTTGCCTGAATCCTAATCAGGCCCGATGGTACGATTTCACGATTGACCCAGTCTCGTTTTTTGTGGCGGATACGCGGTCGGAACGCGAGCGCTGCAATGATAAAGGGACTAGCCATGTGATGTCGGAGGAGCAATGGAGTGCCCTAGAAACCTGGCAAGCTCAGTTAACGGGACCAGGGGTGTTGGTGTTAGGGCAACCGTTGTTTCAAAAAGACGGGGATTTCCGTGATCATTCCCTTTCAAATTTTCGGGAAGATTATGCCCGTCTCTGGAGGGTGGTGGAACGCAGCTTAGCCGGTGAGAATGTCGAACAGACGCCGCATGATATCTTAATTCTTTCCGGAGATATTCATACCGGCCGGTATGCCGAAGCCCATGGGCCGTTTCCCGACGCGCCATATGGGGTTCCGGAATTTATTGCGTCCCCTGCTGCCATGATTCATCCGGGCAATGACAAACCGGAAGCCCCTCCGGAGAACATTACGATCCGCCCCAATGCGCAAGGAGGCAAATCGGTCTGGCGTATTGATCCCCAGAATCACCTTGAAATCATGACGATTCAGAATAACGTCGGGGTCATGAAAATGTTCCCAGGCACGCAGGTGGGAGGGAAGCCTCGTGTCCGTTTTATATTGGAACTCTGGCGTCTCCCTGCGCAAATCATTCAACTGGACTGGGATGAAGAGGCGCCCCCACAAGGCCTCGGCGGACCGCTCAAACAACTCTTTACCAAAGAATTATTACTCCGTTAAGAAGAGGATGCGAAACCTGAAGATGGAAAAGATCTGAAGAAAGGACGGCCGTATGCGTGATTCTCAAACCAGCACGAGAAACCCCGATATCAAAGATTGGACAAGTAAATACCAGAAACGCACCAATCTGCAATTTTTCAATGATGCCTTTGCCGCCTTGCGCAAGCAACAGATTGGCAATCGAGGATTGATGACGGTAGGACTCGTCGGAAGCCGGGACTTGCCGGGCCATACCTTGCGCATGGCTCAATCCATCTTGCGATGGGATCTGCGTCCCAGTTACTGGTCGCATGTGTTTGTCGTGGCCGAACCGGTGACCACGCGCACGTCGTTGAGCGGCCTCAACATTCTGGAAATCCCCCTCTTCCCCCGCAATGGCCAATTTCCCAAACCTGAACACAACGGAGTCAATGAAGGCACATTAGGCCAATATGACAATAAACAGGTTGATGCCAATGTGGGCTTGTTCTCGGTCACCCTGTCCGAGGATGAAAGTAAACAATTAGTCAAACGGGCCAAAGACTGGAATACCGATCGGGTACGCTACAATTTCTGGAATATGCTGGGTGCCTGGCAAGGCTACCTCTGGTCGCAAGGGGCCAAACCCAATCCCTTGCGCGAAGGCATTCCCATTCCCGCCTCCTCGTACATTGAATTCATTTTTGAAAAGTTGGGCCTCGGGGTCACCCCGGGCGCCTCCTCGCACAACAGTGCCCCAGAACATTTATGGAATGCCGCCTGCTGGTGGCACAAAGCATTTAAAGAAGACAATCGAAAAATCGCCGGCATGTTTGTCGCCAGAGATCCCGGCTGCGCCATGCTCCGCCCCAACGAATAAATAATCAGCATCCTTTCCTCTCTTAGCCTCCTCTCCCTTCCAGGGAGAGGATTGAGGTGAGGGTGAACACACCAAAAGCCATAAGCACTTCAATAATCTTTCCATAACATTTCCAGCCACCGCCTTTACTTTTTTCTCCTCACTGGCCATCATAGAAAATTCCAAGCTTGGCCCATTCCCTACTTGGGTTCAAAATCTCTAGTGCCTTCACCCTCACCCTTCCCTCTCCCTCAAGGGCGAGGGGAGGTAGGAAAATTTGAAGTGACTGCTGAACATTTCACGCTAGATACACAGGACTCATGCTATTCCTATGGCAACCAAGAGCCATTCTTCTTCCATGAATGATTCTCCACGCATCTTCCTGTCCTATGCCCGGAAGGATGGTGAAGATTTCGCGCGTGATCTCCGCCAAAAACTGATCGAGCAGAAATTCTCCCTCTGGCAAGACCGCACCCAGATGGAAGGCGGCAAAGACTGGTGGGACCAAATTACCCAAGCACTTAGGCAGGTGGAATATATGGTGCTGGTCATGACCGAAGCTTCATTGGCCTCGCCCATCGTCAGAAAAGAATGGCGGCAGGCTCGCCAGGAAGGAGTGGGCGTCATTCCGGTCTTCGGCCAACCCGATTTAGATCTGTCTCAACTCCCACGCTGGATGCGTGATGTGCATTGGGC
>Ga0224506_10003569_pt1 | contig 10251 bp, 11 predicted proteins | sample SF_Jan12_sed_USG_2_FD_169108 | JGI IMG/M metagenome (GOLD analysis project Ga0224506, IMG submission 169108) | Sediment microbial communities from San Francisco Bay, California, United States - SF_Jan12_sed_USGS_8_1 | ecosystem: Environmental > Aquatic > Marine > Sediment | place: USA...
AAAAATCAAACTGGGTCACGTAATGTATCAAAACCAAGGCTTTATGCAACATGTTTAGACGAATATATTCGCAATAATCACAGAATAAGTTACTGAAATATATCAGAATATTAGCACTTACTTAAATGTGTCATGGCGCAGGGGGCATGACAATAAAATTCCCACATCTAACCTGATGTTTATAAAAGTCTTTTATATAGGCCCAGAGCAGAAGGCCCAGAGCAGATACCCAAAACAGATCAATGCAGCCCGCAAATTACCGACAAAAAAAAGGGGCCTGACGGCCCCTTTTTTTAAACTAACTTAACTCCAGTATCAGAAGCGTTTTCCGTAGCCCACCTCAAGAAAGTTCTGCTCCATTTCAATCTTGGCAGTACCTTGTGTACCAGGTATCGGCAATGGACCGAAACTACCAAAAGCAGCCGGTATGTCTCCTGACACATCGTTAGCAAAGGCATGCACATAATCAATGGTGATTTCACTATCCGAACCCATCGCCATGGTCATACCCAGAGTTAGATGATCTTCCACCACACCCGGCGCCAGAATATTAATCACCGCATCTTCCGTTTCAATTGGACTATCACCGTGGTTCCAGCCAAGACGGTAATACATGCCTTCGGAGGCCATCCACTCAACACCCAGCTTGATAATTTTCATATCGTCCCAGCCAAAGCCAGCACCATTTGCACCACCGAGACAGGTACTTTCCGTTGCAGCCGTTGCTGGTATGAAGCCCACTCTGGCAGCACCACAAACATCTGTCAGCCTCTGCGCATCGTTGCTCATGGCGGCTACATCGGTGTAGTTAATCTTCATATAATCCAGCGCCACCGTCATATCCGATGAGGCCTTCCAGGCCAGACCGATGGTGTAATTAGAAGGAATATTTAAATCACCATTCTCGGCAAACAGGCCCGCATAGCGGCTGAAGTTGGTCATATTGGTTTCAGGCTCGTAAGCCGCGCCCAGCGTCAAACCACCGCCCAAATCATACATCGCACCGATTCTTACAGCGAGGCCATTGGAGGTTTGATGAGCGTTATTAGTCATTGCAAACGGATTAACACTGAATCCGGTAAACCCTGTATTTAGAGCCGGAATTACATTCGGAGTACCCAACCCTTTGGCATTAAAACGCTGCACCACGAGCGAAGGCGTAATGCCAAATGAGAACTTGTCGGTAATTTTGCGTGCGACCGTCATACCGAGTCGCATCTGCTGCAGGTTGATCCCCATTGGGCCTGTCGCCCCAAATGGAGCGAACGGGTTCTGCTCCCAGGTGGTATTCATCCCGCCCAGCGCCGAGCCAACAAAGGCAACACTGGTTTTCTCGTCAATCGCCCAGGTGAAGCCCAGAAAAGGAATAAAAAACAGGTTCTCGTCACTTTCCTGAGCGCCGTCCAATGAACCGCCACCACAAGGAACCGGGAAGCCACCTGAACAATCATTCCCGTTGATGGCATAACTACGCGGACTCGGGCTAAATAAACCCAGTGCCGCATCATAACGGTCACCGAGATGCACGGCGGCGGCCGGATTAGTCACAATGGAGCCGGTCTCTGTCGGATAGGCCACCCCGGACCCGCCCATGGCCCTGGACTTGGCGCCGGTACCTTCGGCAAACATGCCATTGGTTGCCTGTGCCAGCGGGGTCACCAGCAAACTGGAAACGGCCACTGCCATCAGTGATTTACGTAGTTGAATCTTCATTGTTGTATCCTCCGAAAGGAGCAGCGGACGTAATACTGATGTCTTTAGCCCTGTGTTTTATTGTTATACACTTAAAAATTCTGAGTGATTACACAGTTAATAGGCGAGCTTTTGGCTGTTGTCAATTAATGGTGTTAAATAATCACCCTAAAGCCCCGAAATACCCAGAAAATACACCTAAATAAGACCGAATTTCATTTGGGACCAGCGTGAAAACTCCACTGCTTAGCAGAAAAAAACAGCCATAAAAAAAGCCCGGCTTGCCGGGCTTTTTTTATAATGACGACCTTTTGGTCGCCACTATTCGATAGAAGAAATTTATGAAACTTTCTTCATCATGAAGCAGAATTTTCCGTCTTCTTCAGTAGATTCCATCAACTCGTTACCAGTCTGTTTGGCAAAAGACTCAAAGTCTTTGACAGAACCTGGATCGGTTGCAACGATACGCAGGACTTTGCCTGTTTCCAAAGCTGTAAGTGCCTTTTTCGCGCGTAAAATAGGTAGTGGACAGTTCAGGCCACTCGCATCAAGTAAGTCGTCATATTCAATCACTGTTAAACTCCTAATCTAATTTCGAATTTGTGGGCAGCACAGGTGCTACGAACATATATATTCTTAAAAAAATGAACCACTTGATCAATAAGCAGTCATCAACCTATAAGTATACAGGCCGGAGATTTTAACATGACTCAGCATTTTTCGCACTTAGAAAGATGGGTCAAAACAGCACTTTTTTCACTGCTGCTGGCACTGCCATTTTGGTCAAATATTAGCCATTCAGAGCTCCCCACCCTCGGAGACCCCACTTTGGGTAGCTTTAGCACCAGAGATGAAGTGAAGCTGGGGCAGGCCTTCTATCATACTCTCAGGGCCAACCTTGAGTTCGTCGAAGATACGCAGATGAATCACTATCTCAGAAGCCTGGGCCAAAAACTGGTCAGCCACTCGGACACAGCAGGTCAGCCTTTTCGTTTCTTTATCATTAATTCCCCTGGTATTAACGCATTTGCCGGACCTGATGCACACATAGGCATCAACAGCGGCCTGTTTCTTGAGGCCGCCAACGAAAGCCAATTGGCCAGTGTTATGGCCCACGAAATTTCACACATCTCGCAACGCCACCTGGCTCGAGCCATTGATGAGTCGGGCAACTCGGCGATAGCGTCTTTCGCTACCGTTCTCGCCGCTATCCTTTTGGGCTCCCAGGATTCCCAGGCCGGGCAGGCCGTTTTGCTTACCGGCATAGCCGGTGCACAGCAGGCATCGCTCAATTTTACCCGCAGCAATGAATACGAAGCGGATCGTATCGGCATAGGCATACTTGCCGAAGCAGGCATTAATCCGCTTGGCATGGTCGAGTTTTTTGAAACCCTGCTCGCACAGGGCGGCGGCAGCAGCATCGAATACCTCAGAACACACCCTTTAAATGTCAACCGCGTCAGTGAAGCAAAAGATCGAATAAAAGCCAACCAGCTCAAATTGCCCAATGACAGCGATGATTTCCGGTTCGCGCGTGCGCGCCTGGCCGTACTGACAAACAGGCACCCAATCTCAATCGCGGAAAATACGGCGCCCGCTACGGGTATCATCGATACCTATAAAAGGGCGATTGCCCTGATAAAAATCAGCAAGCCTGAAAAAGCGGTTACATTGCTTAAAAGCATTTCAGACAAACACAATCACCCCTGGATAAAACTGGCACTGGCAGAAGCCTACACTCAAAGCAATCAGGGTGAAGCAGCGCTCAAACTGCTTGCCCGATTATCAGCTCTCTACCCGGGTTACCTGCCCGTTACCCTGGCCTATGCCAATAACCTGACCAGTAATAGTCGAGCCCAGGAGAGCATCGGCCTGCTAAAACACCAGTTACAGAGCGATGATGACCCTGTGATTCATAAGGCCCTGGCCCGCGCCTATTTTGTCAATGGCCAGATCAGCGCCGCACTGGAATCAACCGGTAATCAGTACGCCAAAGAGGGTTACATAGAACTTGCCTTACAGCAGTACGAAAGTGCGATTCAGCAACCGGGCACCAGTCACACCACCAGGCAGAGACTAAAGACGAAAAAGCAGGAACTCAAAGCAAGAATACAGCAGTAACTGGTTTTTTAGGGGAATAATTAACTCTGTGCAACGTCAATACCGTAGCAGTGCAGAAATGAATATAAGAGTTTATTAATATTTAAAAAGTTTAATATTTTTAATACTGTTTTTTTGTTACAGCACTTGTCTTATGTTACTCAAAGAGTATGCTATGTACTCGATATTTTTTCGATATAACAAAAACATACAAGTAACAATTCATAAATCTTTCGGAGGAGCAGAGAATGCGGCTATCCGCTAACGTCATAATAAAGACTGCATCCGCAGTAGCCCTGTTGGGCTGTTTCGGATTAATCACGCCACTTACCGTCAGTGCTGCAGATGATGCAGATGTAACAGCAGGAAAAGAACTGGCATTTGATAGAAAAAAAGGTAATTGCCTTGCCTGTCATCAAATTGCAGGCGGTGATCTTGCCGGTAATATAGGACCGCCACTGGTTGCAATGAAAGCGCGCTTCACAGATTTTGAGAAACTGAAATCTCAAATCGCTGACGCTCGCAAAAATAATCCGAATACGATAATGCCTCCTTTTGGGCCGCATTCGATATTATCTTCAGGCGACATAGATAAGGTCGCAAAATACATACATACATTGTAATTTCACAGAGGTGAGAGATGAATCACAACCGTAGAACCCTACTCAAAGGTACGATGGCAGCGAGTGCCACAGGCCTGGCAATTAGCGCCGGGCTGCTAACTCCAAAAGCTGTGCTGGCGGCCTGGCCTAAAGAAGCATTTGAAGCCAAAGATGTAGATGCAGCACTAGCTGCCTCACAGGGAAGCTCAAGTGCTAGCGAAAGCAATAAAATTAAATTAAAGGCCCCGGATATAGCCGAAAATGGAGCCGTAGTGCCGATCACAGTAACGAGTGACATTAGCGGTACTGAAACAATCAGCTTACTCGTTTCGAAGAATGCACAACCGCTGACTGCAACGTTTAATCTTGGTTCAAATACTGAGGGTTATATTTCAACCCGCATCAAGATGGGTAAAACCTCAGATGTGGTAGCTGTTGTTAAAGCTGGTGGAAAACTCTATAGCACCAAGAAACAAGTCAAGGTCACCATCGGTGGTTGCGGCGGTTAACTAATCATAAAAGTTCGAGGATAAAACATAATGGCTAATTCAATTAAAGTTCGAGCTAAAGCCGAGTCAGGTGTCGCTACGATCAAATGTCTGATCAGTCACCCGATGGAAACAGGCCTTCGCAAAGACAAAAAGACGGGTGACAAAATCCCCGCTCAATTCATTCAGGAAGTTAACTGTGACCATAACGGGAAATCCGTACTCAGCGCACAGTGGGGGCCCGCTGTCTCAAAGAACCCGTTTCTGTCATTTAAATTCAGTGGAGCCAAATCCGGCGATACCATCAAAATCAGCTGGGTAGACAATAAAGGCGATAGTGACTCAACAGAAGCCAAAATCAAGTAAACATAACTTGAATCGAGCTATAACAAAAATAGGTGAACTATGAAAATATTTGTTACTGCACTGTCCGTCTTGATGATTATTGCGACTCCTGTTGCAACACAGGCATCACCGGACAATGACTTAAAAGCATTCCGTTCTTATTACCATAAAAAATTTCCCGAAGTACCAATGAATGACTTCGTCAATGGCGTCTATGCCATCGATAAAGCATCACGCGGTCAGTGGGAGTCTTTTGAGGAATTCCCTTCTTATGAAATTTTTGTAGACAAGGGTGAAGCGCTATTTAACAAAAAATTTGCTAACGGCAAGAGTTTTGCAGACTGCTTCCCGAACTACAAAAAGGGTGTGCGTCAGAATTACCCTCACTTTGACAAAGCCAGTGGCAAGGTTGTAACGCTTGAAGGTGACATCAACAAGTGCCTGACAGACAATGGCGAAGAGGCTTACGGTTGGCAGAAGGGCAAAATAAGTTATGTGAGCGCGTATCTCGCCTACCTGTCACGCGGGAACAAGCTCAACATCAAAGTGCCCAATGACCCCAAGGCTATCACTGCCTACAACCTTGGCAAAAAACACTTTTATGCCAAACGTGGGCAGCTCAATATGTCCTGTGCCGACTGTCATTACCACTATGCGGGCAGCAAAATCCGCGCTGATATACTTAGCCCGGCACTGGGCCACCCAACCGGTTTTCCGGTCTATCGGAACAAATGGGCAGGCGATTCCAAGGGTAGTGACGGCATGGGCACCCTGCACCGCAGGTACGGCGGCTGCAACAAGCAGGTCCGCGCCAAACCATTCAAGCCTCAAAGCGACGAATACAGGGCGCTTGAATATTTCCACACTTATATGAGTAATGGCCTGGAGGTCAATGGACCCAGCCAGAGGAAATAAAGCCAAAGAAGGTAAACAGAGGAAGGAAACTGAATCTGTAATAAAAAAGCCCGGTAATACCGGGCTTTTTTATTTGTGTGGTGGGCCGTCCGCGACTCGAACGCGGGACCATCGGATTAAAAGTCCGGTGCTCTACCGACTGAGCTAACGGCCCGTATCTATAGATATGCCATAGCCATATCATGGGATTCTTCAGACATTTTACAGCCATAAACTCCGTAGAGCACACGACCGAAGGCGCGCATGTTACATGCACTTCCCGCTAAAGACAAACAACATGAAGCAGGTATGTGAACTGAAGGTTTATGGCTTATTGATAGCGGGTGATATCTTCAATACCGCTGTCCTCAAAGCCTTTCCGCCTGAGCCGGCATGAATCACATACACCACAGGCCCTGCCGTCCCTATCGGCCTGATAACAGGATACCGTACCGCCGTAATCCACGCCCAAATTTGTACCCGTACGAATGATTTCAGCCTTGCTCATCGCAATCAGCGGCGTATGGATAATTAGCCCTCTGCCCTCCGCACCCGCCTTTGTGGCAAGATTGGCCATCTTTGTAAAAGCCTCAATATAAGCCGGGCGACAATCTGGATAACCGGAGTAATCGACTGCATTCACGCCAATGAAAATATCAGATGAGCTCATCACCTCGGCAATGGCCAGCGCATGCGCCAGAAAAATGGTATTTCGCGCAGGCACATAGGTAACGGGGACACCCTCTGACAGCTGCTCCGGGACCTTGATAGCAGACTCTGTCAACGCCGACCCCGTCATTACTCCGGCATCGAGATCGATAAGCTGATAACTGACACCAGCCTGCTCAGCAATCTTCCGGGCAGCCGTTAACTCTGATATATGCCTTTGCCTGTAATTGAAGCTAATCGCATGACATGTATAATTTTCATTAGCAATGGCCAGAACAGTGGCCGAATCAAGGCCGCCTGAAAGAAGCACTACAGCTTTGGGTTTTTCGCTAATCAGAACTCTCCATCACTTACCTGCGCAGTCTATCTACCTGGAACATTGCCCCATAAATATTTATGCAGCTGGATTTGAAATCGTACAGATAATTTATCCCGTAATATCCAGTCTGCCAACAGGCCAGCATCAAGCTCCTCATGACTGGGGGAAAATAAAACCTGGTATCTGCCGCTTAACTGATATTGATCAATAATCCCCTTGCACCAGGCGTAATCCTCTTCATTACAAATAACAAACTTTATCTGGTCATCGACATCAAGATATTTAAAATTCTCATATAAATTTTTTTCAACCTCTCCCGAACCCGGGGTTTTAATATCAATAACCTTAACTACTCTTGAATCAATATCAGCCACACTCATTGCCCCACTGGTTTCGAGTGACACTTCGTGGCCTGCATCACAGAGCCGGGACATTAAATCATGGCAGCTCTTTTGCGCCAAAGGCTCACCACCGGTTATGGTGACATGTTTAACCCCATACTCTGTTACACGGTGGGCAATCTCATCTATGCTCATCGATTGGCCGCCAGTGAAAGCATAAGTTGTATCACAATAGCGACAGCGAAGAGGACAGCCAGTGAGGCGAACAAAAACAGTGGGGAGACCCGTAGTTCGTGTCTCGCCCTGTAAAGAAAAGAAAATTTCGGAGATACGTAGTATTTCAGAATTGGTAGACATACCTGGATGTAAAATAAGGGCTTAGTTAAATATGTGGCAAATAACTGGCTAGTGCCCTTCGCGTTTTATCCTTTCGAGTCTTTCCTTGGCTTTTTTAGCCACGTTAGATTCAGGATACAAGGTAACAACCTGTTGCAGGCTTTCTCGTGCAGCAGACCAGTTTTTCAGTTCGTAATAGACGTACCCAACCTTCAGCCTTGCTCCCTGTATTTTTGTGCTGTCCGGATACTTGGCTATCAGGCTTTGAAACTCTTCCAGTGACTGCTTATATTGACGAAATGCATAATTGGCCTCGCCCAGCCAGTATTGTGCATTATCTGAATATTTACTCTCTGGATAGGCCTTTATAAACTTCCCGAATATTTCAATCGATTGCTTATACTGACCTTCCTTAAGCAGGCCGAAGGCTTTGTTGTACATTTCCCTGCCGTCCTTATCTGCAGTGACTGGCCCAGCTGTGTTGACACTGGAAGATGCGCCTGGAGAAGAGCCAGCAGCACCAGTGACAGAGACGGGTGGTGCTACCGGCGCTCTACTTCCCACGCCTGGTGATCCAGATCCTGTTGACCCGGTTTCCATATTTTGTATTCGACGATCCATATCAAGATACAGGCTTCGCTGTCTTTGCTTTATTGTATCCAGCTCGTAACTCTGCTGATCAATCTGCTCACGCAGTGCAGATATCTCCTCGCGCAGCGCTTCCATCTGTTGAGCCTGATCCATCATTACTTCCGAACCTAAAAATCCTTCCACACGCTCCAGGCGCTGCTTCACACTCATCATAGAGATCACATCTTTTTCGAGCGAAAAAAGTGGGCCACTAAATGAAAGACCAGTGAGAGCAACCAGCACATAGATAGAATGTTTAAGCATTTTCACAACCTGCAAATAAGTTTTTAGAATAATAAAACCAGCAGTAAACCTGGTTTAATTTAATAGACAATCTCTGCACGACGATTCTGTCTCCACGCGGCTTCATCGTGACCCGTATCAACCGGCTTTTCCTCTCCGTAACTGATTATTGTGATCTGATCACTTGCGGCACCCTGAAACAACAGCAGACGTTTTACAGATTGCGCACGTCGATCAGCCAGCGCAACATTATACTCGCGAGTTCCGCGCTCATCTGTATGACCTTCTATTCTGACACTGGCGCTCTTATTTAACGCAAGATACTTGCCATGGTGCTTAATCAACTCAACAAAATCACCATCAATCTTACTGCTGTCAAAATCAAAATAAATAACTCGTTGTGCCAACACGCTGCCAGCATCGTTTATGGCTGCTTCGTCATAAGAAACCGTGCCGCTTAACGCTGAACCGGACGATCCATCACCGCCATCAACAGCACCTGCCTGAGCACCCCCTTCACCAGAATCATCATCTGAACGAACATTGGCATCACACGCAATCAAAGCTGCTGACATTATTAACATTAAAATATAATTTGTATAATTTTTCATCTCTCTTTTTCCTCTTTTTCCGTTTTTGTTTTATACGTTAAATTTCTATCATTAAAACATAACTTATTTTTTCACATTTAATTCCACATATTACCTGCTAACTTTTTAGGCTTTCTTTTGAGCTAATTTTTAGAAATCGACCACGCTGGCTCTCTTACCTGGCCCTCGGACAAAACCAGTCTCTGCTTGTGCCGCCCGTCTGCCGAAACCGCTGCCAGCACCGCCTTGCCCTTATGCTGCGAGGCATAAAGGATCATACTACCATTAGGCGCAAATTCTGGCGACTCATCCAGCGGGCCATCAGTCAGCACCTGGGTAAATCTCGTCTCCACATCCAGCACAGCTATCCTGAACACGTTACTGTCCCCGCTCACGAACGCAATCATAGCGCCATCCTTCGATACGCTGGCATTCGCATTGTAGTTGCCTTCAAAGGTTAGCCGCTGCGGCCTTGAATCCGATTCCAGCGATACCCGGTATAACTGTGGTTTGCCACTTCGATTGGAGGTAAAAACCAATGATTGCCCGTCCGGCATCCATGCAGCTTCTGTATCGATTCCCCAGTGCTTTGTGATTCTACTGAGCGATTTATCACTAATATTAAGTATATAAATATCCGGGTTGCCGTCTTTTGACAAGGTCAATGCCAGTCTCTTGCCATCAGGCGCCCACACCGGGGCGCCATTAATACCCGCGAATGATGTGATGAGCTCTCGTTTAGCCGTATAAATATCATGAATATAGATTTCCGCCCTGTCATGCTCGAAAGAAACATAAACCATCTTTCTGCCATCAGGCGACCATACTGGAGACATAATCGGTTCATCCGACGCCAACAATGTTTGTGGATCATAACCATCAGTATCTGCAACCTGCAGGCGATATTTATTTTTTTTGCCCTGGCCTTTGCCTGACCCTTGTTTTGTCGTTACTTGCTCTGAGGTTACATAAGCAATACGTGCATCAAACGCACCTTTCAGG
>Ga0224506_10003570_pt1 | contig 10251 bp, 7 predicted proteins | sample SF_Jan12_sed_USG_2_FD_169108 | JGI IMG/M metagenome (GOLD analysis project Ga0224506, IMG submission 169108) | Sediment microbial communities from San Francisco Bay, California, United States - SF_Jan12_sed_USGS_8_1 | ecosystem: Environmental > Aquatic > Marine > Sediment | place: USA...
CTTGTCGGCTTTGGTACTGCTGATTGATGCCTCATACGCAACCAGGATTTTTTTCCGGTCCTCACCCCAGTGATATTTGCCGAACTGACCGGTTTTGCGCAGTACCCGATGGCAGGGGATCAGGAACGCGACCGGATTGGCGGCCACGGCCGAAGATGCCGCACGGATTGCATCGGGGTAGCCGGCCTGTTTGGCGAGATCCAGATAAGACACCAGGCTACCGTACGGAATTTTTAGCATGGCCTTCCAGACGTTGACCTGAAAGTTAGTGCCTTTCACCAGTAGATGAAGTGGGGTTGTGTTGTCTGAATTTATGGCATCGATTAATGTGCCGGCCTTGCTCTTGATCACGGCATTATTTTGCTTAAGGCATGCATTGGGCCAGGTCTGTTTTAATTCGGTCAACTCACGCCCAAAGCTGTCTTTTGCCATGAAGGAGACTTTGCAGATTCCTTGTGGTGAAACAGCCATGAACAGGCCACCCAATGGACAGCTATGCACACCATAAGTCATTGTCAGGCCGTGACCGCCAGAACGATACTGGCCGGGTGTGACGGCCTCAAGTGTAATGAACTGATCATGCAGACGCCCCGGACTGGAAAGTCCGAGTGCATGAGTTGTTTCGAGAATATTGTGCGATTCTCGCAACTGTTGTTTGGCGTGTTCAACGGTAAGAAATTTCAGAAACTGTTTTGGACTGACACCTGCCCATTTGCGAAACAGACGCTGGAAGTGAAATGGACTTAAGCCAATATGTTGCGCGACATCCTCCAGACAAGGTTGCTGGGTAATATTTTGCAGTAGATAGCCAATCGCCTGCTCAATGCGTGGATAGTCATTACTCAAGGCCGTATCCTATTTAATGCCAGTGAAAGTCCTATCATAATGGACTACCTGGGTGGTAACCACCCGAAACTTGCGATTTTTAATGGCTTGCCTGGCTGACGGCTTTATGCCGGACATTTGAATGGCAGGTATGCCTGTTCTCAGTGCATATCACTAACTTTTAGTAGAGACAAATTAGCATGTGCTAAGACAGGATAGCGCCGTAGTTAAATACCAATCCGTTTGCGTTCCAGACGACGCACAAACTCTTCAAGAATAATACGATAAAGGTCATCCTTTAAGAATTTGGCTTCCACAGCAGAATCGATATTGGGGTTGTCATTGACCTCGATAACCACACCACTATCACCGATCTGTTTGACATCGACACCGTACAGGCTGTCACCAATGAGGTTGGCGGCACGCGTGGCAACATCCAGGATCTTCTTCGGTGTTTCGTATACCGGAATGGTTTGAAAATCACCGGATTCCACACCTCCGGTATCTGTGTGCTTGTAGATTTGCCAGTGTCCCTTGCTCATAAAATACTTGCAGGCAAAGATGGGCTTCTTGTTCAATACACCGATTCGCCAGTCATAGTCGGTAAAGGTAAAGGCCTGGGCCAGTACCAGTGCAGACTGTTTAAAGAGTGCTGTAGTGTGCTCTCGAAGTTCATCAATGTGCTCAACCTTGACAATACCGCGAGAGAAAGACCCGTCAGGAATCTTCAGGACCATGGGAAAACCAAGGCAATCAATCGCGGTCTGGATATCGTCCTTGTGCCGGTCCTTGCTGAGGATCAGGGTCGTGGGCGTGGGTATGCCATTGGTATTGAGCAGGTCGGCGAGATAAATTTTGTTGGTGCAGCGCAGAATGGACTGGGGATCATCAATCACCACCATGCCTTCACTTTCGGCGCGTTTGGCAAAGCGGTAGGTATGATTATCCATGGCGGTGGTTTCGCGAATAAACAGTGCATCGTATTCCGCCAGTCTGACATAGTCTTTTTTCGTGATCAGCTCGACATTAATACCGAGCTGTTTGCCGATACTGACAAATTTTTTCAATGCAGTTTTATCGCTGGGTGGCAAGCGCTCATCCGGATCGACCAGGATGGCCAGGTCATAGCGGGATAGTTTTCTGGAACGGGGTTTGCGCCACACGGCCTTATTGAATCTTTCCAGCGCAAGTGCAAACAGATCCTCTTCCTGTCCACTCAGGGTATTGAGTGCACCGGGTTTGATGGACTCAATTATCCATCGTTCCCGATGTTTGATGGTGAGTAATAATATCGGACAGGGGAACAGTTCAAAGATCTGTCGGCCCAGATTTTCCAGTTGTGGGATGTCCGTACTGCCAAAAAAGAGCTTCAGGGTCAGACTGTCGTCTGTTAGTTTACGTTCATGCAGAGCCTTTTCCAGTAACTGGTTATGTTCACCGATATCCAGGCTGTACAGTGATTTATTACTCAGGTCATTAATACTGCGTACCGAGGGTATGACCTTATGGTTACGCGCCTCGGCCAGCAAGGAACAGTAGTAGCCATTGGTCAGGTATTTGTAACTGCGGCAGAGATTAATGACATGGGTCGCCGGGGCGCTGTGGCTGGCAGTCTGTGACAGGTAGTCCTGTACACTGATAACATTGTCAGATGGATAATAGGCGGTCCAGTCCTGTGGTTTATCAACAACTATTAATACGTCGTGCATGAGAGAGTCTTACAAAAGTGACAGCTAATATGAATGAACAGTACGACTGACAGGGGGTAAGTAGCAGTGATTATTTTTGCCATATATGATGGAAAGTTATCTTTCCTCAACTATACCTATTGCAGCTTTTGTTCTGACCCGTAGGTTAACATGTTGCCAGTTCTGCTTTCTTTCGACTATCTTGCCGAGTGCTTTGCGGCGAGCTATGCCGAGGCGCATATCAAGTTCAAGCATGCCTGCGATCGACATGAGCATAGCCGATACCGTGAGTTTGTCTATAGGCAAAAAGGCCCGGCCAATGAAAAATTATTTACTGCCGTGACCTGGCTGGGCAAGCCCACGGCTTCCCGTGTTCTGGTGCTGCAAAGTGCCACTCACGGGGTCGAAGGCTTTGCCGGGACGGCCATCCAGCTCGATTGTCTGCAGCAATTGGCGCAACAGGCCATGGCCGATGGCACGGCGGTGCTTTTCATACATGCCATCAATCCCTATGGCTATGCCTGGCTGCGGCGGGTGAATGAGCAGGGGGTTGACCTGAATCGGAACTTTGTTGATTTTACGGCGCCCTTGCCCACCAATCACGCTTATGCTGAACTTGCTTCGGCCCTGTTGCCGGCAGCGGGACAGGACTGGGATGTTGCCGATGCCTGTTTGCAGGCTTACCGGGCTGGTCACGGCCGGCAGGCCTTTGAGCAGGCAGTGAGTGGCGGCCAGTATGAGTTTGCCGAGGGCCTGTTTTATGGGGGTCGGCAGGCCAGTCAGTCAAGGCTGTACCTTGAGCAAATCATAAGCGATTTTGAGCTCGGACAACGACAGCAGGTGGCCGTGATTGATATACATACTGGCCTGGGTCCGTTTGGCTATGGTGAGTTGATTTGTGACCATCTACCCGGCTCAGCGGCGGTGGACTGGGCGAAGCAGGTGTATGGTGGGAGTGTGACCGAACCGGCCCTTGGCACGTCCAGTTCAGTACCCAAGCAGGGACTAATCGACTATTTATGGCATGACAGGCTGGGTGACAGGGTCTGTTTTGTCACTCTGGAGTTTGGCACCTATAGTGTGGAGCAGATGTTTAACGTACTACGTCAGGATCATGTATTACACCGCAGCCCGTTTGACTGGGACGATCCCCGTATACAGGCAATTAAGCAACGTATGCGGGATAATTTTTACCCGGCAACGGCGGACTGGCAGGAAATGGTTTTACTGCGGGGTCGGCAGGTCATCGGGCAGGCGCTGCTGGCCCTGGGTGAGTCCGTATGAATACCTCGGTGGAGTTGAACAACGCCAGTCTTGACGATGTCGATGCGCTGTACCGTATCGAGAAGCGGTGCTTCAAAATTGACCGTATGTCTCGTCGCAGTTTCAGGTGGATGATCCAGAAGGGGAACAGTGATTTTATCCTGGCCAGACAGGCATCACAGATCATCGGATATATCCTGGTGCTGTACCATCGTGGCACACACCTGGCACGAATCTATTCCTTTGCGGTCATCCCCGAGGCGCGAGGCCAGGGTCTCGGCGAGGTCCTGTTGCACCATGCCGAGAAACTGGCCGCAGCACGTAACTGTATTTATATGCGACTGGAGGTACATCCGAAGAATCAGGCGGCTATTCGCCTGTACGAACGCAATGCCTATCATCCCTTTGGCGTAATTAAGGACTACTATGAAGACCACGCCGATGCGCTGCGTTATCAGAAACGTATTCTATATCGGGAAGATAAGCTCGATTTTATCAGTGTGCCCTATTATCGCCAGAGTACGGACTTCACCTGTGGACCGGCCTCTTTGATGATGGCCATGCAGGCACTCAACAAGGATATTAAGCTGGATCGTTCCCTCGAGCTTCAGCTTTGGCGGGAGGCGACGACCATCTATATGACCTCGGGGCATGGTGGCTGCAGCCCCCTGGGGCTGGCCCTGGCTGCCTGGCAGCGAGGTTTTCGTGTCGAGCTGTGGTTGAACTCCCGGGCGCCGCTGTTTCTCGATGGGGTACGGAGTGAACAGAAAAAGGCCGTCATGGCGCTGGTGCATGAAGACTTTATGCAACAAATCAGGCAGTCCGATATTGAGTTACACTACGCTGAAATCACCCTTGAGCAACTTGAAAGCAGTCTGCATGATGGCGGCCTGCCCATCGTGCTGATCAGTTCCTACAGTTTCAACCGTACCAAGGCACCCCATTGGGTCGTGGTCAGCGGTGCCGATGATACCTTTATGTACATACATGACCCTGAAGAAGATGAAGAGAGCTACCGCTCAGAAACGGACAACCTCTATTTACCGATTGCCCGCACCGCCTTTAATAAATCCTTTCGCTTTGGTCAGTCGGGATTGCGGACCTGCGTGATTATTTCTGCTCGCAAATGAAAATAACGATATGTTTTTTCAGACATTTGCGCTATAAAGCCCACCATATTATCTGTATGAGCTGATCAACTGCTTGAGTATCGTTCGGATTACCCGTGGCCCCTCTGATGGTGATGTCTTCACCCGCATTGTTGCTGCCATGCGTCAAGACGGCTACATCATTCTGGACGAGGTCTTGCCCGCCGAACAAACCCAGTCACTGTTTCTTGATATTAAACAGTCCGATCCGTCCATCTTCCAGACCGCCGGGATTGGGCGTGAAGACAGGCACCAACGGAATCCCTTTGTCAGACGCGATCGCATTTGTTGGCTGGATCAGGGATACCCCGGATTGGCTGAGTATTTTACCTGGATGGAGCAGTTACGCCTGCGGGTAAACGGGGAGTTATTCCTCGGCTTGTTTGATTATGAGTGTCATTACGCACATTATCCCGCCGGGGCATTTTATAAAAAACACATCGATGCCTTCAGGGGCTTATCAAACAGGCGACTGACAACCATTCTTTATTTAAATCCCGACTGGCAGGCGCAGGATGGCGGTGAGTTACTGTTGTATGACAAGGCGACGGATACACTCATAAGCCGGGTGGCGCCAGTATTTGGTAAAATGGTGATTTTTTTGAGTGAAGACTTCCCCCATGAAGTATTGCCCGCCAGGCGATCGCGTTACAGCCTGGCCGGCTGGTTCAGGATCAACAATAATCAGGGTACAAAGCTTGATCCAGCGCTGTGAGGTAACGGCATTCAACCGATGTAATGCACGACGCGTTGTATCGTCTCTGCATTACGTAATATACGCCGGTGGCCAAGTTTGCGTGTCAGCTGCAACTCGGCGCCCGGCCAGTCGCCAGTTGTTCACTCAACTGCTACGGCACATCGGTATTATGCCGATCATGCAGTAACAGGACGGGCACATCCAGCCGGCAAACATTATTTTGTATGGTGAGCCTGCTCCCGCCACAGTTTTTCGCGGGCTGGTTCATGATAGCGGGATGATATAAGCTTAAAATATTTTGCACTAGGTGATATATCAACAAATTTTAATTACACCAGAATAAAAAAGGCAAGCCGCTAACCGGCTTGCCCTTTATGCTATCAGATACATGCTGATAGAAGCAGGATTACATCATAGCTTTAATCCCACCAATCCCAGTCTTCATAACAGGGATCCAGACTACCGCATAGCTGATCTGCACCACTGTCATTTTCATCGGTATTAATGTCTTTCACCATGACGGTACCTTCTGCCGTACCGTCTGTTCGCCATAGCTCTGTGCCATGTGTGCCGTTATTGGCAAAGAAGAAGACATAGTCACCAAAGGTTTGAAAACCATATGGATTGGAATTGCTGCCATCCGGGTTGATATCCAGCAGCATGGCTGTCCCTTCTACTGTTCCATCGCTGATCCAGAGTTCCTTTCCATAATCATTATCATCGTCTGCGGCAAAATAAAGCATTCCATCACGATACGCGAAACCATTCCATTCATCGACCATGCCGCCAATGTCATTCAGTGCCGTCAATGCGATAGTGCCTTGCTGGGTTCCATCCGATGTCCACAACTCATAATCACCGTTGTCAGTATATGCCATGAAATAGAGCTGGCCATTAAATGAATATATTGGTGAGTCATCATCAATCCAGTCATCGCCTTCATTGAAACTAACGGCTAACTGGGTACCCTCTTCAGTACCATCGGTTTTCCATAGCTGAATACCGTTACCATCATCAGCGGTAAAATACAGTATGTTACCAATTGCCGCAGCATGTAACTCATCTACGATTCCATCATCGGTCGGATTAATATCTTTAAGCACATGAGATCCTGCCAGAGTACCATCGGTGACCCACAGTTCTTCATCGTTGTTGAGATATCCCTTAAAGTAGATATTATTGCCGGCACTATAAATCTTGTTGCTATAGTCGAAGGAAAAACTGACGATGGTTGTACCCTGTAAGCTGCCATCGGTCTTCCAGAGGTAGCCGTTGTCATCATTGGTGAAGTACAGGGTGCCATTAACATCTGTCAATGCGTATGGATAGCTGCCGTAAACACCGGGGTCCATGTCGATGACGATATGTGTACCCGCCTCAGTCCCATCGGATACCCACAGTTCTGTACCATAATCTTCATCAGCGGCAACAAAATAGATTTTGCCACCGGATGCCGTGACAGAATAAATTGAGTTAAAACCCTTTGAAACTCGAACAGTATCAGCTTCACCACCCTGCGTTTTCCAGAGGGCGCGGCCATTAACACCGTCTTGTGCAGTGAAATACAGGACATCACCGATGACGGCCTTGTCGTGCGGGTCACTGTCTTCAAGGATGGTTGTATTCACATTTGCCATCGCCACTGTATTGGCTGCGGTACCATCGGTTTGCCACGGTTCTGAACCGGTCTCTCCCCGATATGACAGATAGAGCTTGTCACCACCGCCATAAATATTAATGGTAAAGTTATTTTGCAGGAGCTGGACAGGATTGTTGCTATTATCAAGTACGTAGACATGATCCAGGCCATACTGATCATGGTCGGTACGGAAGTATACCTTATTCCCTGCTATGGCAATGTGTTCTACATCATTGTGGTTTTGCGGATCCTGATAAAGGCGGGTGGTGCCAGCATCCGTGCCATCGGTTACCCACAGGTCACTGTTGTAGATAAAATACATGTTACCGTTATTGTCAGGAACAAAATAGTTAATAGCATTAACTTTATTTGTTACTTGCATGGTATTAGCTACGGTACCATCTGAGCGCCAGGTACGGCTGCCATTATAATAATAGACCTCACCGGTACTGGCCTGCACCATAGGATTGTAATTATATACATTGTAAGTTGCCGCATTGTTGAGTAGCTGTTGGGTTGTTGCTGCGCTACCGCCCGATGTCCAGAGGGTGGAATAGAGCGAAGATTGATAGGCATTAAACAACAATACGCCATCGACGTCGAAGAGGCGTGTATAGTTTGGATCCAGGCCACTTGCTGTGGCGGCACCGATTTCCAGTATCATGCTGGCAGTGGCGCCATCGGTGCTGCTCCATAACTCATAACCACTGGCGGCGGTATAGCCTACAAAAAACAGGCTGCTGCCAACCGCGGTTAGTTGTCTGAAGTTGCTTGAGTCAGTAGTGATTTCGGTAAGAGGCACTTCTGCTGCAGCATTATATAACACCAGCAGAGACTTACTATTAGCCGTAAAATACAAACTTCCATCAGGCATGGGTGTGATATCAGATACGTCAGAATAAGCACCTATCTGGGTCGTTCCTGCCTCTGAACCATCACTTTCCCACAGGCCCGTTGTGATACCGTCATATGCGGTGAAATAGAGCTTGTTATTGTGAGCAACGAGGTTCCCGGGGTTGCTGTTACCAGCAGGGTAAATATCCTTGACCAGGGCAACGCCGGATGAATCGGCTTTCCACAGTTCATAACCATTTACACCGTCAGTTGCTGTAAAGAAGACAGTTGCACCAAGCTGTGTAAAATTCTTCGGATGACTATGCCCCTGTGCATTGATTTCCTTAACCATGACAGTACCATCTTCACTGCCATCGGATTTCCACAGTTCATCGCCGCTCTCATTTGTTTCACCAATAAAGAAGAAACTGTTCAGCGTCGATGCTGGGTCTGATTCTTCATCATGCAGGCAGCCGCTCAAAAGCATAGAGCCGGCCAGGAGTGATACAAGGAGATTATGTTTTATGTGAATCTTCATTAAGACTTACCCCCGTAAGTTATTCGGTTGTTATTTTGAGTTTTTAAGCAAACCAAACAATAAAGATCGACAGCCCGTGATTTAACAACATGGCATAACAGGAAGTGATTAAAGGAAGTTTAATTAGGTGTGTCTGCTGACAGCTGAATAATTCCCTTTAATGTGTTTCATTCCAATCCATCTGAATGTACATCTTGATTTGAAGCAGCACAGTATATTAACTATGTGGACAATTCAAGAATAATATTTATTATAAATTATTGTCCCTATAGAGTTAATGGTATTTTTTGGGTCGTGTTTGAATCTAGTTTGTGGTCAATAAAATACTGGCAGGCATGTTTAATCAAAGCTAGCTGATCATGTTTGTGGTGATACAGGGCGTACACCGTGCGGTCAATTACCGGAGCATCGTTAATTCGATAGAGTTGGCCGCTTTCTATATACCGTGCCACCATGGGTTCGGTCATATAGGCGGTACCGCCACGCTTCAACATAACATCACGCGCCAGGCGTGCCAGCATGACACGCATACTGGGGATTGGTGCATCGGGAAAATAGCGGGCATGGGCATTGGCGAATGAGGTGCCCCAATCCATCAATATATAGTTCTGGTGCAGTGCTTCATTTACCCCCAGCCCTGCCGTGGACGAGACCATAATAAGGGGAACGTGGGCAAGCTCGATACATTCCAGGTCACTGGATTGTGGGTCATCGAACACAAAGCTCAGGTCCATACTGCGTTCCAGTGTACGGCGTAGTAAAAGTTCGGGGCTGTGTACCTCGGCATGTAAAATCAGTTCGGGCATGGTTTGATACAGGAAGAATATCCAGTCCTGCAGGATGGAGTCCCAAAGGCTGGAAGCGGCACCGACTACCAGCGGAATATGGGCCTCTTCTGTAATACCGATTTCCTGCCTGGCACGCACCCAGTTGGTGACAATATTCTCCGCGTATCGTACCAGGCGGTGACCGGCATCGGTTAACTGGATATTGTTGCGCTGACGGACGAAGAGCGGCATACCAATCTGGTCTTCCAGCATCTTGATCCGGGCACTGACCGTGGACTGGCTGACATAGAGGTTATTGGCGGCCTGGCCGAAGTGGCGAGTACGGTTGACTTCCAGGAAGGTTTTGAGTGCATCTATGTCCATAATTATCCTGCTTGTTATTTACCGATTATAGACTCAAATTGTCAATATTGGTGATACCGATGGATTGGTTTTGTGTATCAATTCAATTAAAAATTCTCATTTCCCTTTTGCCTGCGCCGGGTCTAAATAAGCAGCAAGGTTTAGTGATAAACCGAACCTGACCGGCTAGTCCGGTTGCCATATTGTTTCTGTTGGAGATTGAGTGAAATGAACACAAAAATGAGTGCACTTGTCGTACTGTTGACCGTGGCCGGTTTTTCTACGAGTGTTTTTGCCAGCCAGAATGAAGACCTGAGCAAGGTCGAGCTGGATCAGATTAAGAACGCATGCAAGGAAGACGCCCGTGATGCCGAGAACCCTCAATGGTATGCTGATGAGTGTGTCGATGAACGTATCCAGGCGTTAAAGGAAGAAAAAGGGCTGGTAAAACCCAAAGAAGATTCCTGATTTAACGCATTTTGCATTAAC
>Ga0224506_10003571_pt1 | contig 10247 bp, 10 predicted proteins | sample SF_Jan12_sed_USG_2_FD_169108 | JGI IMG/M metagenome (GOLD analysis project Ga0224506, IMG submission 169108) | Sediment microbial communities from San Francisco Bay, California, United States - SF_Jan12_sed_USGS_8_1 | ecosystem: Environmental > Aquatic > Marine > Sediment | place: USA...
TCTCTGCCTGCACTCCCCTCTTATAAGCCTTAGTGGCGGCACAGCCGGCCAAAAAGAAGATGAGGAGAACAATCACTAATCCTTTTATTAATAATCCGTTTTTCACTCTTCCTCCTTAAATGACTTAATATATACCGACTATACAAATATCAGAAGCTATCACTCACTAAGGGGATTTTCTGCTTCAAGCTGGTATTTACTACACCCAGCTCAATATATTGATAATCTATCTCCAGAATAGTGAATCTCTCCTCTATTATGTCCCCCTTGATTCCTACTAAAATCTTATCCCCTTTTTTGAGGGTAGCTATCATATGGCTATCCTTTCGGGCAAACCCGAGGAATTTAAACCCGGCTAACTCCTCGAGCGCGGGTGGGGAACCGGGAGAGGAAGCCTGCTGTTCAGCAGTGGCTTGATCTGTTACCACCCCCTCTTCAGTCTCTCTTGGAGTGGCTGTCTGCTGAGCCCGTGATGAAGTTCGTCTTCTCGGAGATGCTGGTGCGGCAGCCTTAGCTGCCCCGAACCTGAACAAGTTCCTCCCCAAAACAGAGTAAGCGGGCATCGGCTGATTGAGGAGCTTGAGGTTTATCTCTGGCAGAAGCGATTTCGGCTGAACTGAAGAAAGCCTTGCCTCCCCGCCAGGTGCCGCCTGTGAGGAGATGGGAATGCTGGCTATCTCCTGGCTCCTTCCGATAATCTTTCTCAGTTGGTAGGTCACCAGGGCAAAGAACACCACTAACAGAATTAATAACAAAATCTTTTTCTGCCGTCGCTCCATCTGGGAATCCTCTTTTATATAAGCTTAGTCTCTTTGTTTCAACTATTTACATGAGAGAAAAATAGGTAGACAGCTTGATGTTGAGTTTGAGATTATCCCCTGTTTCCTCTGGATTAGAAAGCTCTACACGGTCAATAATGAGGAAATATTTGGAGTTTTCAATCTGGTTGACGAAGCGTCTCAGATTGTCGTAGCTTCCCCGCAGAGGGAAGGTGATCTCAAACAGGATTACTTTATCTTCTTCAATTATTTCGTGGTTATATTGAATGTTCTGCTTCTCTACCTTGAATCGCTTGGCTAACTCCTCCACCTCACCAAGTATGTCAACCAGCCCTACCTCTCTTTGGCGCAATGTCTCAGAGTAGAAGCTTTCCATCTGACGGCGGAGTTCCTTAAGCCTCTTCTCATTATCCCTTTTCTGAGCCAGCTCCTCCTTTCCACTTTCTATTCTCATTCCGAGCTCAGCGGCTTTACTATCCAGTTTTCTCAGCCATCTCTCCCGGGGCAGGGTGAAAATAGTCAGAATAAGGATATTAGCTACCATAGCGATCAGAACCGGTATCACCAACCATTTACGATGCCAGAGAAGTTCCATTGACTCCCTCTATCAGAATCTATCGCAAATGCTTCTATGGATAATCATTCCGAAACCTTAATTTCCGGGAAATAGTCCAACTGGAGCTTAAAGTCTATCCTCTTAATCCCCTGATGTTCCTTTTCCCCTTCCGTGTTAGGGTAGACAGAGAAGAACACCGGTGACTGCTCCAGATTTTCAATAAAATCCAATATATTTTGATAACCATCCCCTATTAAGCGAAGATTGATCTTAATCCTTCCCTCCTCCACCGTAGGAGTGATGGAGACCATCATAATACGCGGCGGTATAATGCTCTCGAAGTGATTGAAAAGCTCGGTCCAGGAGAATTTGCGCCGGCTGATAATCCGATTAATGAAGTCAGCATAACTTCTGAGCTCCTCGACCTTGCCAGGCTCAATGGCACGCTCGTAATAGCTAAAGGCGTGCCCCTGGCGTCGCAATGCCGCTTCCTTTTGCAGAATTTCCTCCCTTATGTCCCGCGAGTTATCAACATAATGCACATAGTTCAACCAGTTATAAAAAGATAATCCAACCACTACCAACACTGCCATGGTGAAAATAAAATAGAATAGTGCTACATTTCTAAAGGGACGAGAAGCCAAATTTATAGACATTCGCATAGGCTCAGCCCCTCACCAGTAAACCAATGGTGGCTGCCAACCTTGAGAGCTTTCCTTTATCTATAGAGACTCCTTCATCCAGTTTCATAGCTCCCCAGGGGTTGATGGTTTCCACCTGGAACTCAAAGTTTTCCCTGAGCTGACTTTTAAGCTCAGCCAAACGGGGACTAATTCCACCCACATAGACCATTTCAAGCCCATTCCCCCCTAATCGCTCTTTATAATAGATATAAGAGGAATTAAGCTCCCGGAGAGCGACTTCAAGGATTGATTGCCCTGAAAAGCCAGCGCCTAACTCCTTGGTGCGGAAGAAGATAATCTCCGTTCCTCGGAAAATCACCATAGAGATATATGCCTCAGAGAAGTTGACCACCATGCTCTCAGAACTATCATTATGCCCTCTTGGTATAGACCAATGGCAGAAATTAACCAGGCCAAAGGAAGAAGGAATAACCACACCGGGAACAGCCCCCCAGGGTTCAAACAATCTCTCAAACTGAGCCCGCACATCCCTCTTAACAATAGCTACCAGAAGCTTGAGAGAACCATCCCTGCTCGTCATAGGCTGAAATCCTATGAAAGCCTCTTCTATCCTGAAGGGCAAGGTCCGCTTCAACTTCCATTGGATGAGCTTCACGACCTCTCCTTCCCTATGGGGTAGGCGTTGAAGGTTATCGAGGAGCACCACCTTTACCACATTGTCCGGGATAAGAAGGTAGACCTTTTTTATCTTTGCCTGCCCCTTGCTCAGGATGGAAGCGATTTTCTGCTCCACACCAGAGGGGATAACCACATTGGGGTCGAGCATGGAAGCCTGCACCCCTTCCGGGGAGAGCTCCTCCAGAGCGTAATCAGCCAGAAAGTAGCCCCCTCTGCTGCGGACAATCTGTGCCCATCCCAGCCATCTCTGGGAGATCTCCATCCCTGTAAGAGGAGATTTAGAGGGTAGTCTCACTAACTTAGTTACAGACTTAAAGGGATTCTTTTCTACCAAAAGATTTAGCCTCTTATTCCACAAAGGTGACTCGGTTTATCTCCTGCAGGGTGGTAATTCCATTGAACGCCTTTTCCAGAGCCGACTCCCGAAGAAACCTCATCCCCTCTGATTTTGCCTGCTTTTTAACCTCCGCCCCTGCTCTTTTTTCCATAATCATAGCCCTGATGGTATCGGACATCTCCATAAATTCCATAATCGCCGTTCTTCCCTTGAAGCCGGTCCCTCCGCAATCGATGCATCCTTTCCCTTCGTAAAAGGTGAAATCGCGGTATTTTTCTATCTCCAATGCCGACTCCTCCAGCAGCTGGGGAGAGGCTTTAACCGGGATTTTGCAGGCAGGGCAGATAATCCTTACAAGTCTCTGGGCTAAGATGCAATTAACGGCAGAGACAAAGTTATAAGGCTCTATTCCCATATGGAGCATCCTTCCCATCACATCGATGACATTGTTTGCATGGACAGTAGTGAAGACCAGGTGCCCGGTGAGAGCTGATTGGATGGCTATTTGAGCGGTTTCGGGGTCTCTGATTTCTCCTACCATGATCTTATCGGGGTCATGCCGCAATATAGAGCGCAAACCCCGGGCGAAAGTGAGCCCTTTCTTTTCATTGACCGGCACCTGCGTAATTCCCTCAATCTGGTACTCCACCGGATCTTCGATGGTGATAATCTTATCCTCCTCACGCTTGATTTCTGAAAGCGCAGCATAGAGGGTAGTGGTCTTGCCGCTGCCGGTGGGACCGGTCACCAGAAGCATCCCATAGGGTTCGTATATATATTTCCTTATCTTCTTGAGTTCCCAGGGGGAGAAACCGAGGACATCGAGTCTGAGCTCAGAAAACTCCTTATTTATGGACTCCTTGTCCAAAATTCTGATGACGGCATCCTCTCCGAAGATGTTGGGCATGATGGAGACCCGAAAATCGATGGTCCTTCCCTTGTATTTGAGTTTGAACCTTCCATCCTGGGGGATGCGCTTCTCAGCTATGTCCAGCTCGGACATAACCTTTATGCGGGAGATTATGGTTCCGCTGTGTTTTTTGTCAAGGGGCTCCATCGCCTGTAACAGGGAGCCATCGATGCGATATTTTATGAGCACCTCATTGTCCTTGCTCTCAATATGAATATCACTGGCTCTCCTCTCAATAGCGTTGAAGACAAAGGAATCGACCAACCTGATCATGGGGCTGGTATCCTGGGCCAGCTTATCGATGGAGAGGCTATCCTGCTGTCCTTCTTCCTCGGTAATCAGATGCAGACGGAATCCTTCGGTTGCTTCTTCCAGAATCCGCTGTGAGGACTCGCTCTTTTTCAATATCTCCTGGATGGCGCTTTTGCAACCCACCTTAACCTCTATGTGGATTCCCAGCAAGAGCTCTATCTCATCGACCATAAGGATATCCGAGGGGTCTGCCATGGCGATGGTAAGGGAAGCTTCGTTCTTCACCAGAGGGATAAAATTGTACTTCATCATGAGCTGAACCGGTATTCTCTGAAAGAGGTCGTGGTCGACTATGTAATCTGTAAGGTCTATGTATTCAAGACGAAGCTTCTGGGCTAACTGCCTCGCTTCTTCCTCCTCTGCTATTTTCGTCTCATTGAAGAAGGAGTACCCCTTTGCTCCTTTTGGCAAGTTTTTGTTTTCCTCTTCCATAATGCTCAATCTCCAGTAAGGATGATAAATAAACCTCTGCGCCTGTTCACTTCACTGCCGATATCACCCTGAACAAGGGGAGATACATCGACAGAAGCATCCCGGCAACAATTAACCCCATTCCCACAAGGAGAACTGGCTCCAGTAGCGAGATAAGAGAATTGAGGTTATTATCAATCTCCTCGTCGTAAAAATCGGATATATTACTCAACATCTCAGAAAGAGAGCCAGTCTCCTCGCCTACTTGTATCATCTCCAGAGTCATTTCAGTCATCAGGCCTGTCCTCTCTAAAGAGTCGGACAAGCTCTTCCCTTCTACTACATTCTCCACTACACTGTTAACTTCACGGGCAACCAGCTGGTTGCTCACCGATTGAGTAGCAACCTGCAAAGAAGGGACCAGCGGTATCCCCCCAGTCAGCATGGTGGCCAGGCTGCGGGTCAGCTGGGAGATAGAATACTTCTGCCAGATACGACCAAACAGCGGGAGCCTGAGCCTCACCCGACTGAGAAATATTCCCCCCTTTTCCGTCCTCTTCCACAATTGGAAGAAGGCTAAAGCAAGGATAATAATCAAAGCAATAAAGACGATATTTTGCTTTATAAACAATGATACGCGGATCAAAGATAAGGTTAGAAGGGGCAATTGGGCATTGAATTCGGCATAAAACTGGGAAAATTTTGGAAAAACATAGGTGAGCAAGATAGTAACCAGACCAATAGAAAGAGCTATAAGAACCAGTGGATAGGCGATAGAAGAAAGCACCTTCTTGCGCAGAGAAGATAATATTCGCACATATCTGTTATAGCGTCTCAGCATACCCTCTAAATCACCGCTCTTTTCCCCTGCTACCAGAGAGGCAATATAAATACGCGGAAATACCCCGCCTTGCATTTCAAACGACTCCGACAGGGAGAAGCCAGATTTAACCTTCTCCCTCACATCTTGCAGGATGGCCTTAAACCTCGATTTAGGGCGTCGCTTGATTAATATGTCCAGGGATTGAAGCACGGGAAGCCCCGCACGGATGAGGGTGGCTAACTCATGATTAAAAATCAGGAAGTCGTCTATCTTGATCTTTCTTCGCCAAAGAGGGAGACCTTCAAACAGCGACAGCTTCTTCTTTATGTGGAATACATAAAAGTCCCTCTGCTCCAGTTGCTGACGGAGCACTTCCTCGTTAGGAGCGTTGAAAATCTGCTCCACTATCTCCCCGGCAGAGTTGCCCACCTTGCATCTATAAAACACCATCTCTCTATGCTTACCTCTGAACTTTGGCGGTGATGACCATCAGCAGGGCGCGGTTGCTCAACTCGCTTTTAGATGCCCCCACCACAATGGTCTGCTGGTTTATCAGGTTCAAAGCAGAGCTGAAGAGCTTCTTATATCGGTACTTGCCATTGGGGAGAAGCTCACTCTTAAACAGTGTGAAGTTCCGCAACTTGATAACCCCCGGACCATCGTCAATAAACTCTCCATAGAAGCTCATAAAATAACGATTGCCCGCTTGATGCCGGAAATTCTCTCCCTCCACTGCCCTCATTATAACCCTATCCACCAATTCATAGTGGTTGAAGTTCAGCACACCGCTCAGCCTATTGGCAACCTCTTCCAGCTCTACAGAGACCTTGCCCGGCTGGGAAACTTTACTGGCTTCAATGAAGTGGATGGCGATGATGAGCCGTTTTGGCGGAAAATCAAAAGCTCGTATCACCTGCTCTATTTTATCGAGGTTGTATGGGAGGTCTTTGACCACTAATTGCTTCTGCTGCGGCCTTATCAGAATAGACCCCTGGTTGCTGACAAATGGTCTGATCTTGAGAGTAGCCTCGTTGAGGTCTCTAAACCTCAATGTAAAAGTCTTTTCTTTCAGCTTCTGTTCAGAGGTCTCCTGATTGCAAAAGGCGGTGACAGCAAAACATAGCACTATAATAAAGGAGAGCATTAACCCTATCTCTCTCCTGTGAAGAAAATTTCTCATGTCATCCCCCTTCTGACATCTAAAGGTCAATTTCAGAGCCGAATATTAAGATAAGATTAGTCTTGTCCTCCAACAGGAGGTTATAAACCCGGACATCGGGGCTCTCTACTTTCTCGACAGTGGGATAACGGTTATTCAGCTCCTCGGCTTCCTCCGGAGAGACCACTTCTCCGCTTACCTTCCAGGGTTCGGCTATAAGGGAGGGCTCCTCTCCTTTCTCGGGCTGATAAAAATGTAACCAGGTAAAGGTAGCTACTAAGGCAATAAGGAGTCCGGCTGCTACGCTGGCAACAACTCTATAGTTCCACCTGAAACGGTAAACCGGTGCCTTTTCTCCCTCAATCGCTGCCTTTATCCGGGACCAGAGTCTCTCCCAGAAACCCTCCTCCTTCTCCTGAAAGGCTAACAGAGAAAAGAGCTTGGAAGGCTCATGTGAGCAGACCATCTTATAACACCTGGGACATCGAGCTAAGTGTCTCTCTATCTGTTTGGTTTCTTCCTCGGAAAGCTCATACCGGAGGTAAGAGTCCATTAAAACAGCAATTTCTTGGCAATCTTTCATTTTTCTTTATATCCAGGTTATATATTCCGGGAAATGGCGTTCCATCTGCTCTCGCAAGAACTGCTTGGCCAGCCAAAGGTTATTTCTTATGGTGGATTGCGTTGCTCTCATAATTTTCGCTATCTCCCGGATGGAAAAGCCGTGGATCTCCCTGAGCACAAAAGCTGCCCGCTGCTTAGGGGGGAGACGGGAGGCAAGATAATTGAAAATCTCCTGCAGCTCTTTGATGAGAAGCTTCTTCTCGGCATTCGGCTGGATGGAGGGAAGCTCCTCAGCCATCCCCTCCACCACAAATACCCCTCCCACGGCTCTCTTCTTCTTGCGAAGAAAATCGACACTCCCATTAACCACCATCCTGTAAAGCCAGGTATCAAATTTTCTCCCCCGTTGAAACCTCCCTATGCCCTTCCACAACTTGATAAAAATTTCCTGGGTAATATCCAGAGCACCTTCTTCATCGCCGGTTATCTGATAAGCAATCCAGAATATCCGCTGGCGCTTCCGCTCTACCAGCTCTTCAAACGCCTGCCACTCCCCTCTTTGGCACCTCTTGATGAGAAGCCCTTCTTCCTCAATGCTGTCTTCCCACCGCTTGTCAGGCTTATCCACTAAGCTTCACCTTTATATACGCAAAAAGTTGCTGAAGTATCTAAAAAATTCATAAGTTGCCAAAATATAGCACATACCAGAGGCTTCGTCAACCTCCCTCTCTTTGAATTGTAATACATAATAGAAGGGAATTTAACTATTTTAGTATTGTGAGATAAAACCCCTTATGGTAAGATAAAAAACATTAATTATAATAAAGACTTTTAAATGAATATGGTGGAGCCACCCTGGTAGTCGGAAAGGTTAATTACCATGAAAGAAAATATTCTGGATAGATTGGAAAAAGAGGTTCTTCTGTGCGATGGGGCAATGGGCACTCTGCTAAACTCAAGAGGCGTACCCTATGATAAATGCCGAGAGGAGCAGAACCTGGTCAACCCCGAGTTAGTCCGCACCATTCACCAGGAATATATTGATGCCGGCGCGCAGATAATAGAGACCAACACCTTCAGAGCCAACCGCATAAAACTCCGCGCCTTTGGCTTAGAAGATACGATTGAGGAGATCAACAAAGCGGCAGTAAAAATCGCCCGGGAAGCTGCCGGAAAGGAGGTTTATGTAGCCGGTTCGGTAGGTCCATTGGGAGTGTTAGCCAAGCCCTACGGGCATCTCACCGTTGAGGAGATCAGTCAGCTCTTTCAGGAGCAGATAAGCTATCTGGTGGAGGCGGGAGTCGACCTTCTGATGATTGAGACCATCTCCAGCCTCCTGGAAGCCGTGGAGGCCATAAGTGCAGCCAAAAAGGTCTCCCCCACCATCCCGGTGATGTGTATGATGACTTTCCTGGAGGACGGAAAGACCAAATTCGGGGACGAGATGGTTAGCTCCCTGAACAAAGTTAAAGAGGCGGGAGCAGATATAGTAGGAGTCAACTGCACCATAGGTCCCAAAGAAACTTACGACTTAGCCCGTATTTTTATCCCTCAAGTGGATGTCAAAATCGCTATAATGCCCAATGCCGGCTACCCTACCATAGTTCAGGGAAAAACCATTTTCCTCTCATCACCCGAATATCTCAAGGAATACGCCTCCCTCTTCGTTGAATTAGGTGCCAACATAATCGGGAGCTGCTGCGGGACCACCCCCGAACACACCCGCGCCATGGCGCCCCAGGTACGAGGCAAAAAACCCGCTCGAGGAGTCTCCCCAAGCCCTACCATAACCTCTGCTGTGAGAGCAGCAGAAATTCCCAAAGCTGCAATAGCAGTGGAGGCCAGAAGATTCAATGAAAAGCTGACCCAGGGTAAGTTTGCCATCACTGTGGAGGTCGACCCACCCAAATGCTCCGACTACAATAAGATGCTGGAAGGAGCAGAGACATTGAAATCCCTGGGCGTTGACGCTCTCAATATATCCGACAATCCTATGGCTCGGGTGAGAATGAGCTCTATTGCCTTAGCCCATCTTCTTCAGGAGGAGGTCGGTATGCAGACTATCCTCCACTTCACCTGCCGCGATAGGAACCTCCTGGGGCTGCAATCGGAGCTGATAGGCGCCTCCGCTCTGGGTATCACCGCTATTCTGGCCCTCACTGGAGACCCCTCATCCATCGGCGACTTTCCCAAAGCGACCTCTGTGTTCGATGTCGACTCCATCGGTTTAGTCAAGATAATAAAAGGTCTTAATAACGGAAAAGACCTGGCAAATAATCCCATTGGTCGCCCTACCGCTTTTATAATAGGAGTAGCGGTGAAGCCGGCAGCCGAGGGGCTTGAGCTGGAAATTCAGCGACTGGAGGGGAAGGTAAAATCCGGAGCCGATTTCGCCCAAAGCCAACCGGTTTACGATATCGAGGTGGTAGAGCACTTCCGAAAAAGGACCGCCCACCTGCGCCTCCCCCTGCTGGTGGGCATCCTACCATTGCGCTCCTATCGCCATGCCCAATTCCTCCATAACGAGGTACCCGGCATCACCATCCCCAAAAATATATTGAAAAGGATGCAGAAATCGAGCCCCGAAGAGGAGATGCGAGAGGGACTGAAGATTGCGTGCGAGTTCGTCAGTCAGGTCAAAGGGCTGGTCGATGGGTTTTTGTTCATTCCACCCTTTGATAAGTATCATCTGGTCGAAGAGATGATAAAAGCGCTCTGAGGAAGATGAACAACCCTTTCTTATAGATACATTTAACATTTTACCTTCAGAGCTTAGGAGGGACGCCAGAAATCTTCAGCAAAGACCGAAGGAGGGATATGAAAGCTATTCGATGGGCAGCATATATCTGCCTGCTCCTGGTTTGGGTGCTATGCTCGTCATCACCTTTATTATCTTTTGACCGCCCTGCTGAAGGGAGCACAGAACAACCCAGCCGCTCCCCGGATGACAAAAAGCCGTACCTTTTTATCCTCAATCCCCAAATGCAGATGCCAGTGGGGGCAGTTGACCTGACCACCCTCCACCAGATAACCTACCGTTACGAGAGCCGGCTGTTTGGTCTTTTGCCCATTGA
>Ga0224506_10003572_pt1 | contig 10247 bp, 11 predicted proteins | sample SF_Jan12_sed_USG_2_FD_169108 | JGI IMG/M metagenome (GOLD analysis project Ga0224506, IMG submission 169108) | Sediment microbial communities from San Francisco Bay, California, United States - SF_Jan12_sed_USGS_8_1 | ecosystem: Environmental > Aquatic > Marine > Sediment | place: USA...
CCTGTCTATGAGGCGCTTGATCGGAAAGTCCTCGAGTTCCGGCGTTACGGCACCGGCGTCGAGCCGACTGATGTCGAGCAGCGAGTTGAGCAGGTTGGTCATGGCCGTCAGGGAATGCTGTTGACTATCGACCATCTGCAGCGCCTTTTCATCCTTCACGGTCCGCCGCAGCGCACCGTTCAGGAGACTCAGGGCCTGCACGGGCTGGCGCAGATCGTGGCTTGCGGCCGCGAGGAACGCACTGTTGGCCTTGTTGGCGCGCTCCGCCTCTTTCCTCGCGGCATTGATCTCGTCTTCCATGCGTTTGCGTTCCGTGACGTCGCGAATAACGCTGGACACGAAGCGCCCTGCTTGCGACTGCACCGGGCTGAGGCTGATTTCGACAGGGAATTCGCTGCCGTCGCTGCGCCGCGCCAGCAGCTCCGAGCCATCGCCCATCGGCCGCAGTCGCGGATCGTCCTGGAAGGACCGGCGGTGCTGGATGTGCTGCATGTGCAATCGATCGGGCAACAGCATTTCCACCGCACGGCCGAGCATCTCGTCACGCCGGTAACCGAACATCTTCTCCGCCTGCGCATTCACGATGGCAATCTTGCCCTGCTCATCGATAATGACCATGGCATCCGGCGCCGAATCAAGCAGGTGGCGAAAATACGCCTCCGAATCGTCCGCCTTATGCACTTGCCGGACCGTGCTGGTGACCACGAGGCCGTCATCTGTCTCGATCGGGTTGAGCGCAACCTCACAACGAAACGTCGTTCCATCCTTGCGACACCCATAAAGCTCAAGGCCCGATACCATGGGCCGCCCGCGGGGCGCCGAGTGATACCTGTCACGCAGGGTACGATGGCGCTCCCGGTGTCGCCGGGGGACCAGGCTCTCGATCGGCTGGCCCGTCAATTCACCCGGCGCAAAGCCGAACAGCTTTTCAGCGTGTTCGTTGGCAAGCCGGATCACGCCGTCGCGATCCGTGACAATGGTCGCATCGGCTGACGTATGCATGATCTGGCTGACAATATCGGCCGGTAGCGGAATTCGGTTCATCAAATCTTCTGGCAAGGTTTTCGGTCCGACAATTATAGGCAAACAAAGCCGCGAATCTGGACATTTGTTTGGACGTGCCGTCCATACGTATCCTCACCTATACGTATATTAGAATTTGCTTGATAACCTCGCGCGGCTATACTGCGATTCACAACCTAGAAATGCCGCGCACCGGCCCGTCTGGCCAACCCGGCACCGCACGATGTCAATCCAATACAAAACAGGGGTCCTACGTTGGACACAGCAGCTTCCTATAATGACAAGGTAGTCCGCCAGTTCTCGATCATGGTCGTGATCTGGGGCATTGTCGGAATGCTCGTGGGCGTACTCATCGCCGCGCAGCTTATCTGGCCGCAGCTCAACTTTGATCTGCCTTTCCTGACCTACAGCCGTTTGCGGCCACTGCATACCAACGCCGTGATCTTCGCGTTCGGCGGTTCGGCGCTGTTCGCGACGTCTTACTACGTTGTGCAACGCACCTGCCATGTGCGGCTCGCTTTCGACAAGCTCGCCGCGTTTACGTTCTGGGGTTGGCAGACGGTAATCCTGCTCGCCGCGATTACGCTGCCGCTGGGAATCACGCAGAGCAAGGAATACGCGGAACTCGAATGGCCCATCGATTTGCTGATCACGGTCGTCTGGGTTGCGTATGCCATCGTGTTCTTCGGCACGATCGTGAAACGCCGAATCAAGCACATCTACGTGGCTAACTGGTTTTATGGCGCATTCATTATCACGATCGCCGTACTGCACATCTTTAACAACCTGGCCATCCCGGTGTCGTTGACCAAGTCCTACAGCCTCTACACCGGCGTCGTCGACGGCATGATGCAGTGGTGGTACGGCCACAACGCCGTTGGCTTCTTCCTGACCGCCGGCTTCCTCGGCATGATGTACTACTTCGTGCCGAAACAGGCCGGGCGCCCGGTGTATTCCTACCGGCTGTCGGTCGTGCACTTCTGGTCGCTGATCGCCGTCTACATGTGGGCAGGCCCGCACCACCTTCATTACACGTCCCTGCCTGACTGGGCCCAGACGCTGGGCATGGTGTTCTCGATCATCCTGCTGGCACCGAGCTGGGGCGGCATGATCAACGGCATCATGACCTTGTCAGGCGCCTGGCATAAGCTGCGCTCCGACCCGATCCTGAAATTCATGATCGTCGCCCTGTCCTTCTACGGCATGTCGACCTTCGAAGGCCCGATGATGTCGATCAAGACCGTGAATGCGCTGTCGCATTACACGAACTGGACCATCGGCCATGTGCATTCCGGCGCCCTCGGCTGGGTTGCCATGATGACGATCGGTTCGATCTACTCGCTGTTGCCGCGCCTTTACAACCGCGAAAGCATGTACTCCACCAAGCTGATCGACGTGCACTTCTGGACATCGACGATCGGTGTGGTCCTGTACGCGGTATCGATGTGGATTGCCGGTGTCACAGAAGGCCTGATGTGGCGCGCTGTGAATGCCGACGGCACGTTGACCTACTCGTTCGTCGAGTCACTCAAGGCAGTAGAGCCGTATCACTACTTCAGACTGCTCGGCGGCCTGATTTTCTTCTCGGGCATGCTCGTCATGGCTTACAACGTCTACAAGACCGTAAGCGACAAGAAGCCGGTGCCCATTGCGGTACTGGACCCGGCGTAACAGGAGAGCTGATCAATGCGCCATGAAACAATTGAAAAGAGTCTGAACCTGATGATCGTGCTGATCATTGTTGCGATCAGTATCGGCGGACTCATCGAAATCGTCCCGCTCATGATGAGTTCCGATGCCACGGAACCGGATGAGGGCATCACCGTGTACAGTCCGCTGCGACTTGCAGGCCGTGACGTCTACGTTCGCGAAGGCTGCTACAACTGCCATTCGCAAATGATTCGTCCGTTCCGTTCGGAAACGGAACGCTACGGTCCGTTCACGACGGCGGGTGAGACGGTCTACGACCGCCCGTTCCAGTTCGGTTCCAAGCGGACCGGCCCGGATCTCGCACGCGTTGGCGGACGTTATTCGGACGACTGGCACCGGCTCCACCTGATGGATCCGCGCGCCCTGGTGCCCGAATCGAACATGCCCGGCTACCCCTGGTTGGCCGAGAATGCGATCGATCCGGAGCTGATTACTGCCAAGGTCAAGGCCCTGAAGATGATTGGCGATCCGTACACCGATGAGCAGATTGCCGGGGCGGCCGACGCCGTCAAAGGTCGCAGCGAGCTGGACGCACTGGTTGCCTACCTGCAAGGCCTCGGTACCAACCGCAAGAATCGCAGGTAATCGGTATGGATATCAACGACGTTCGCGGCATCCTGACAGCCATTATCTTTTTTGCCTTTATCGGCATCTGGGTATGGGCGTGGAGCAGCCGTCGCAAGAAGGACTTCGCGGCTTCCGCGGCTCTGCCGCTGGAAGAAGACAACTACATTAATTCTAACGAGCGGGAGAACATCTGATGCCTGCATTCTGGCACTGGTTCGTTGCTGCTGGCACGATCGTTTTCACAATTTGGTGTATCTGGCTGATCAGCTGGTCTGCCAAGCAGGGACCGGCAAATGTCGCTGACGACGATCTCGTGGGCCACAAGTGGGATGGCGACCTCGAGGAGTGGAACAACCCCGCTCCGAAGTGGTGGCTCTACCTGTACTTCATCACCATCGCATGGGCTGTCGGTTACATGATTGCCTTCCCGAGTCTCGGCAACTACAAGGGCATGCTGGGCTGGTCTCAGCAAGGCCAGTACGAGGCCGAGATGCAGGCAGCCGCCGAAAACTACGAGCCGATCTACGAGAAGTTCGCGGCCATGGACTTTGTCGAGTTGTCGAAGAACGCGGAAGCCCAGGCGCTCGGCAAGAGCCTCTTCGCGAGTTATTGCACGACCTGCCACGGCTCCGACGCACGTGGCGCACCTGGCTACCCGAACCTGACGGACAACGACTGGCTGTGGGGCAACGCGGAAGCCGAACTCATGACAACGATCCTGAACGGGCGCATGGCGGCCATGCCTGTGCTCGCTCCCGCGCTCGGTGGGGAGGCTGGAATCGACAACATGGCCAAGTACGTCAAGAGCCTGTCGACCGGTGCAGCGGATGCCGACGCCATGAGTGCGCAACCGATGTTCGTCGCGCTCTGCAGCGCCTGTCACGGCGCCGACGGCAAGGGCAACAAGATCTTTGGTGCACCCAACCTGACTGACGACACCTGGCTGTACGGCGATTCGTTGCCAACCATTCGCGAGACAATCGTCAACGGACGAAACGGACAGATGCCTGCACACGGCGACCTGTTGGGTGAAAATCGAACGAAGATCCTTGCGGCCTACGTCTACAGCCTGTCGCAGTAGCTGGCCGGACTCATGATCAGCGAAGAGTACCGTGGTACCCAACAATGGAGCCGCGACAAGCAAGCGGTCTTCACGGTCGTCTGGATCTCCTTCCTCGTGGCCGCCCTCGGTACCATGGTGTTCTTCGCAATCTTCGACCCGGTCGACCTGACCGGGATCTTCGATCAAGACCTCGACATAGGCCGCGACGCCGGCTACGCAGCAGGATTCTTCTTCTTCTGGGTCCTGTGCGCGATCTGCTCCGGCATCACGGCTTACCTGGTCCGGACCGCGCCCAAGCGGAAGGCCAAGCGCCGAGACCAATGAGCAATCCGGACAGCGCCTCGATGTATGCGAGCGCGAAGAAAATCTACCCGCGCGAGATCGATGGACGCTTTGCCAACCTGAGCAAGATCGCCACGGTTGTGCTGCTCGGCCTGTTTTACGCCGTCCCATGGTTCAACTGGGACGAGCGTCAGGCCGTGTTGTTCGACTTGCCCGCACGCAAGTTCCACATCCTGGGGCTGACGCTCTGGCCGCAAGATTTCCCGTACCTCGCCATGCTGCTCATGATCGCGGCACTGACACTGTTCTTCTTTACGGCACTCGCCGGGCGTCTCTGGTGCGGCTTCGCCTGCCCGCAGACCGTCTGGACCGAGATCTTCATCTGGATGGAGCAGTGGACCGAGGGCAAACGCTCGCAGCGCATGAAGCTGGACCAGGCGCCCTGGTCCTGGAACAAGCTGCGCCGCAAGGGCTCGAAGCAGTTGTTGTGGATAACGTTCTCAATGTGGACCGGCTTCACCTTTGTCGGTTACTTCACTCCGATCCGTGGGTTGGGCAGTGAAATCATCACCCTGAGCGTTGGCGGGTGGACGCTTTTCTGGGGGCTGTTCTACGGCTTTGCAACGTACGGCAACGCCGGTTACATGCGCGAGCAGGTGTGCAAGTACATGTGTCCGTACGCGCGCTTCCAGAGCGCCATGTTCGACAAGGACACACTCATCATCTCCTATGACGAGGAACGCGGCGAACCGCGTGGCGGCCGCAAGCGTTCCGTCGATCCGCAGGAAGCCGGTCTGGGCGACTGCATCGATTGCCAGTTGTGCGTGCAGGTCTGCCCGACAGGCATCGATATTCGTGAGGGCCTGCAGTACGAGTGTATTGCCTGCGCTGCCTGTATCGACGCCTGCGATTCGATCATGGACAAGATGAACTACCCGCGGGGCCTGGTTCGCTATACAACCGAACATGCGCTGCATCATGAGGGTACGCGAGTACTGCGCCCGCGCATGTTCGTGTACGCCACGATTCTCTTGTTTCTGATTGCCGGCCTCACCACGTCCATGGCGACGCGCACGCCGATCATTCTCGACGTCATTCGCGACCGCAACATGCTGTACCGTGAAATGCCGGGCAACGTCATCGAAAACGCCTATACGCTCAAAGTCATCAACCAGAGCGAAGAGCCACGCACGTTTGCCCTGTCTGTCACCGGTATCGAGGGGATTTCGCTGGATGGCGTTGGCGACACCATTACAGTTGATGGCGGTGGTGTCCTGTCGGTGCCCGTGCGTGCGCGCGCCCACCGCGACAACGCTTATGGCATCATGACGATCCAGTTCAATGTTGCGGCGGTTGACGACGAGGGTGTGGCGCTATCCGAAGATAGCCGCTTCCTCGGCCCAACGCCCTGATTCAGCCATGGAACGTGAAGACACTCAGCCCTGGTACCGGCAATTCTGGCCATGGTTCATTATTGCCCTGCCGGCCTCATCGGTCGTCGCCGGCCTGACGACGGTCTGGATCTCGATGCAAACGACCGACTCCCTGGTCGTCGTCTCCGAGGACGGCGTACGGAATGCTGCAGACCGCCAGCTGCTGGCCGAGCGGTTTGCCGCCGAGCGCAGGGTCTCCGCACTCGTCGAGATAGACCCCGACACCCGCATGGTTACTGCGGTCGTTCGGGCGCGTGACCTGGGAAATGTGCCGGCAACGCTCGACTTCGAACTGTCGCACCCGGCCTTTGTCGATCGCGATCAGCAGATAACGCTCAACAAGGCGATGGACGACGACGACGGCAATCCCGTCTGGGTAGGTCATTTCCTGACCGTTCCGACCGGCCGCTTCTATGCCGTGCTGAAAGCTGGCGACGACTGGCGAGTCTCCGGTGAGTGGCAGGGTGAAGCCAACCTGATGCTTCGAGCTGGCGGCGCCGGCGATGACGCCGACTGAAACCTGTTTCCATTGCGCACTGCCCGTCCCCGCCAACTGCAAACTGACAGTCGACATCGAGGACGAGCAACGGCCCGTCTGTTGCCCCGGGTGTAAAGCCGTCGCGGAACTTATCCGGGACACCGGGATGTCCCGCTACTACGACCTTCGCGACGCACCGGACCCTGGCGTCGGCCGTCCTCCGGAAGACGCCGCAGAATGGCGTGTTTTCGACAGCGCAGAGATGCTCGAGGCGTTCACCCAGCGCGATGGCGATATGTGCGAAGCCACGATCTATGTGGGCGGCATGTACTGTTCGGCCTGTAGCTGGCTGATCGAAACGACCCTGGGCCGACAGCCCGGTGTTTCCGCGGCCGAAGTCAATCCCATCACCCACCGCCTGCGTCTGCGCTTCCCGGGCAAGGACGCGCATCTCTCCAGGCACCTCGCAACACTCGCCGCCCTGGGCTACCAGCCGCAGCCGATGTCGCCTGAAAGTACGACGCGACCGGAGGTCGCCGAGCAGCGCACGGCACTCAAGCGACTGCTCGTGGCATCGCTCGGCATGATGCAGGTCATGATGTTCGCGGTCGGCCTGTATGCCATGGACTTCCAGGGCATCGATGCGGACATGCAACACTTTCTGCGCCTCGTCAGTTTCTTCGTAACGACGCCAGTCGTGTTCTACGCCGCCAGGCCCTTCTTCACGAGCGCCTGGAGAGGCGTTGTGGGCCGCAAGCCCGGCATGGACCTGCCCGTATCGATCGCGGTCGGTTCGGCGTACGTCGCTTCCATCTACGCGACGTTTGCGAAAGGCGAAGCGGTCTGGTTCGACTCCGTCACGATGTTCGTGTTTTTCCTGACTCTGGGGCGCTTTCTCGAAATGCGCGCGCGACATCGCTCGATTGACCGCAGCGCCGCGCTCTCGTCGCTACTGCCGAACACAGCGACGCGCATTGATGGCGATACGCATTCGGTGGTTCCCGTCAGCCAGCTTGCAGCAGGTAACAGGGTACTGATCCGGGCCGGCGAAGCGATCCCGGCCGACGGCATTCTCGAGTCCGGTACGAGCAGTGTCGACGAGGCGCTGCTGACGGGCGAAGCACGACCGCAGCCCAAGGCGGCAGGTGACGAACTCTCCGCCGGTAGCATCAACCTCGACGGCATGCTCGAAATGACGGTTACCAAGACCGGTGGCGACACGACGCTCGGCACCATCAGCCGTCTCAGCGAACGGGCGCGCTATGCCCGGCCCGCCTTCGTCACGCTGGCTGACAGGATCGCGAGTTACATTGTGATTGCCCTGCTGGTCGTGGCGACAGCGGTTGCGACATTCTGGTATTTCACCGATCCCGGGCGGGCTTTCGTGATCACGCTCTCTGTCCTTGTCGTTACCTGCCCCTGCGCGCTCGCCCTGGCGACGCCTGCCGCATTTGCGGCCGCGGGAAGTCGGCTGTCCCAGTTGCGCCTGCTCGTCACCAACGGCAATGCGATCGAAACGCTGTCGCGTGCGACGCTGGCCATGTTCGACAAGACGGGCACGCTGACGGTGGGCGCGCCGAGAATCGCGGCCGTCTTCGTCGTCGACAATGCGTTCACCGAGAGAGATTGCAGGATTATGGCGGCAGCGCTGGAGCACGCCTCGACACATCCGCTCGCGCGTGCTTTTGCGCTGCAGGACCCGCTGCCGAGCGTGCGGTCGCCGAACATCGTCATCGGCCAGGGCATCAGCGGCGTGATCGACGGCCGTGAGTGGCGCATTGGCAACGGCGAATTCGTCGGTGGCGGGGCCATGGCCGACGACAGCATCGCAACGCATGTCTTCCTGGGTGTCGACGGCAACGTGGTCGCCTGGTTCGAGCTCGAGGACGAGTTGCGGCCGGATGCCAGGAAGACGCTGGATGCCCTGCGGCAACTGGGCCTGGATCTCGCGCTTGTCAGCGGCGACAACCGCGTCGCTGTGGAGAGCGTCGCGCGCACGCTGGGCATCGACGACGCACATCACGAGTGCACCCCCGAGGACAAGCTCGCCATCATCGAGGCAGCGCAACAGGCCGGAGAACGTGTTGTCATGATCGGTGACGGCATTAACGATGCACCCGTTCTCGCCGGCGCCGATACATCGGTTGCGCCCGCGCATGGCGCGCTGCTCGCCCAGACCAGTGCCGACGTCATCATGCTCGGCGAATCGCTGGCGCCATTGACGACAGCAATCGAAATGTCGCGCAAGACCATGCGCATCGTCCGCCAGAATCTCGCCTGGGCGATCGTTTACAATGCGCTGGCACTGCCACTGGCTGCGGCCGGATTCGTACCACCCTGGCTGGCCGCTATCGGTATGAGCGCGAGTTCTCTCGTCGTGGTGCTGAACGCATTGCGACTCAACCGCTTCGAGTAAGCCATGTCCATTCTCTATGTCCTGATTCCCCTCGCTCTGCTCCTGCTCGGCGCTGCCGTGTGGGCATTCTTCTGGGCGGTCGGCAGCGGCCAGTTCGACGACCTCGATACGCCAGCCGTCCGCGTCATCATGGACGATGACTCGAAACCGGATGAGGAGGACACGCCATGACCGAATTGCTGCCAGTATTGACGACCGCCTTCGTCACGGGCTTTCTCGGCAGCGCGCATTGCTTCGGCATGTGCGGCGGAATTTCCGGGTTGTTTGCAGTCAACGTGAACGTCGCGGCGATGAAGACCCAGTTCCCGAAGGCCATCGCCTACAACGTCGGCCGCATACTGAGCTACGCAATTCTCGGCGCGGCCGTGGCCGTCATTGGCAAGACGCTTGTCTCGGGCATACCCGACATTGCGGCGCCGGTCCGTTTCGCGAGTGGCGCCCTGATCATCCTCGTGGGCCTGCAGCTCGCATTCGGCTGGCGCATTCTTATGCCGCTGGAAACTGCCGGGGCGAAGATCTGGCGCAGGATCGCACCGGCGGCCAAGGGCCTCGTGCCCGTCGAGTCACTGGCACAGGCACTGGGACTCGGCCTGATCTGGGGCTGGCTGCCCTGTGGTCTGGTCTACAGCGTTCTCTTGCTCGCCGCGACGACGGCGGAGCCCGCGAGCGGCGGCCTCGTCATGATTGCATTCGGGCTGGGTACGATGCCGGCGATGCTCGCCACCGGCCTTGGCGCATCAAAGCTCGCGCAATTCATGAGTGGCAAGCGTCTCGGCGCCGGGCTTCTGATCGTCGCCCTGGGTCTTGCGACAATTGCGATGCCGGTCATGAAGTTCGCAAGCTCCGATGCACAAATGGACCACAGCCATCACGGCAACATGGCGCCGGGCGATAAAGATTAGGCAGCCCCCTCGTCCTCGAAGACGTCTTCGATCGACAGGCCGAAAAGCCGTGCGACTTTAAATGCCAGGGGCAGGCTCGGGTCGAACTTGCCTTTCTCGATCGCATTGACGGTCTGCCGCGAGACATCGAGCTCCTCGGCCAGTCGGGCCTGCGTCCAGTCACGTTCGGCGCGCAGTACCTTCAGGCGATTCTTCACTGGTATCTCCTGTGACCGACGATCATGCTCACGAGGAATGTCAGGGACATCAGCATGACAAGGTGAGAGATTTCGGGTTCGAGGGCAATGAGCCTGATATCTTCGAGCAGCTCGTAGCAGAGGCCGCAGACGAGCCCGACGGCCAGGTTTACGAGTGCGCCAAGCGTGGTCGGCAG
>Ga0224506_10003573_pt1 | contig 10242 bp, 8 predicted proteins | sample SF_Jan12_sed_USG_2_FD_169108 | JGI IMG/M metagenome (GOLD analysis project Ga0224506, IMG submission 169108) | Sediment microbial communities from San Francisco Bay, California, United States - SF_Jan12_sed_USGS_8_1 | ecosystem: Environmental > Aquatic > Marine > Sediment | place: USA...
GTTTGTGTTTGTCGATCTTTTCCATTAGCCCCATGGATTCCAGATCAGCGATGACCTTCTTACGCGCCTCGTAACGATCCAGGCCATGGAAGCCTGCGGGAATGAGGTTTGTGTTCTCATCGTCGACACCGAGGATAGCGGCATCAATGGTAAAGATGTTGATGAGTCCGCCATTCGGCAAGGCTGCGATGGCACTATCATCTCGGTGGCCGTTCCAGACACCATAGTCGTTAAAGTCATGGGCTGGGGTGATCTTTACACAGCCGGTTCCAAACTCAGGATCAACATAATCATCAGCGATGATGGGGATCAGACGTTCGGTAAAGGGTAGTTTTACCTGCTGACCAATAAGATGCTTGTAGCGATCATCATCTGGATGGACGGCGACACAGGCATCGCCCAGCATGGTCTCTGGACGGGTAGTTGCCACCACCAGATGACCACTGCCATCTGCCAGGGGATAACGCATATGCCACATATGGCCGTTTTCTTCTTCTGATAACACTTCCAGATCGGAGACCGCCGTGTGCAGCACCGGATCCCAGTTCACCAGACGTTTGCCGCGATAGATCAGCCCTTCTTCATGTAGACGGACAAAGACCTCTTTCACTGCATCGCTCAGACCCTCATCCATGGTAAAGCGTTCACGCGACCAGTCCAGAGAAGAGCCCATGCGGCGCAGCTGGCGGGTAATGTTGTCGCCGGACTCTTGTTTCCAGTCCCAGATGCGATCAATAAACGCCTCTCGCCCCAAGTCATGGCGGGTCTTGTCTTCGGCATTGAGCTGGCGCTCTACCACCATTTGCGTGGCGATACCGGCGTGGTCGGTGCCAGGCTGCCACAAGGTGTTTTTACCTTTCATGCGTTGATAGCGGGTCAGGGTATCCATCACCGTATTGTTAAAGCCGTGGCCCATGTGCAGGGAGCCGGTGACGTTGGGCGGTGGGATCATGATGCAATAGGCGTCTTTATTGTCACCTTGATCGGTATTGGGAGAGAAGTAACCTTTCTCTTCCCAGGTTTGATACCACTTCTGTTCGATGGCGTGCGGGTTGTAGATTTTATCCATGGTGGGCGTCAGTTTCTTTCAATGATACGGAGTAAGGTGCTGATTATAACGGAAAGTGGGTGATATTTAGTGATGAATTTATGCAAAGCTGAAGGGATTGTTCGACCATTATGGGCTTGTACCGATGCCGCCGCCGATTAATGATTAACCTAGGGATCGAATGATAGCGTCCATTACTGGTTTAAGATGACGCGTCTAGATGGGCAGTGTGGCGGATCAAATGGGCAGGCCGACTGCAGCTAGATGTAGAATTAGCTTCGCCACAAATAGGCTGCTTTTCGGTCTAAAACAATAGATTCCATACTTTAATGGGATAGAAAGTACGTTATGGTGGGCAAGATAAGTTTACGGTTTTAGTGACGTTGTTCACCTAACCGATATAGAACAAAACAGTCGTCCCTTAGAGTCGATAAAAACGATAACTGTTCACTGTGGGAAAACAGATGGAAGCGCAACGTCTATCGAAATTGATCGGGCTGGTCTATGACTCTGCTCAGAATCTGGAATTATGGCCCCTGTTATTGCAGGCGCTGGCTGAGGAGTTGCGCGGGGGGAGTGGTGACGCACTAGCGTTTCCCCAGGTAGAGAGCATAGAAAAACTGGGTGACTACGTTAGCCACTGGTACGAAAGCCCGTTGGATGAAAGCTTGTTGGAACAGACGGCTACCCAGACAGTACACTTTACAGGTAAAGAACATGAGTTAATCCAGATGGTGTTACCGCACCTGCTGAGAGCCTTACATATCAACCGGAGTCTGCGTGATATGTCGGTAAAGAATGAGGCCTTGGGCTCGGTTTTGGAACATCTGCCTATTGGCATGGTTGTGACCGACCTGGACGGACGAGTGTATGCAAAAAACCACCGTTTCGATGAGCAGCTCAGTGGCGACACGATGTTGCGCATACGCGCAGGCCGGTTGCAGGTATCCACCCCAGAGCTTGATAAGCAGTTATCCTCAATGATACGGGAGATCGCGGAATCACCCAGTAATACGGTCCAGAGTCGAGCTCTGCGTATAGATGGTCAGAAACCGGTATCACTGATGTTGTTACCACTTGCCTCTGCAGAAGAGACTGTTACCACCCCCAAAGTTATCATTTTTGTTGCCAGTAACGCCTCACAGGTAGAGATCGAGCCTAAGTCTTTACAGACACTGTATCGCTTATCCAAAGCGGAGTCTCGTTTGACTCTCGCCTTGGTAAACGGTCAGAGCCTGGATGAGATATCCGAGCAATATCATGTCAGTAAGCACACATTAAGAACTCAGCTTAAGTCCATCTATAGCAAGATGGATTGCTGTCGTCAGGCTGAACTGGTGGTGAAGGTATTAACCAGCCCTGCGATATTAAGTTCACACAGGAAGAATGAAGATGAATGCCCGCTAGTGTTGGAATACACCAGGTTGGATGAAAATGAGAGACATAACCAGAAGATGTTTTTGTCCGATGGGCGTTGCCTCAGCTTTGCTGAGTATGGAGCAGAAGATGGTTACCCTGTAGTGATGGTGCATGGTCTCAATGGGTCCAGATTTCAGGTTCATTCAGATGAAGAGATTTTGCGCAGAAATGGAATTCGTTTGTATATCCCTGAACGCCCGGGGTTTGGTGAATCTGATCGTTTACATGAACGCAGAATTATAGATTGGCCAGTGATTTTGAGCAATTCTTGGATTTTCTTGGGGTAAATCAAGTCGCCTTAATTGGATATTCTGTCGGGGGCTGTTTTGCTATGGCCGTGGCCCAGCAATTGAAAGAGCGTATCAGCCATTTGACCTTACTCAGTAGCATGGGCCAGTTTAAAACGATGTCAGATCTCGACGGTATGATGCCGATGTTTCGTATGATGCTGGGATTGGGACGTTATACACCGTCTATCGCTATGTCATTTATGCGTATAGCATTAAGAAGTATGCGAAAAAATCCGAATCGTTATTATAAACAAATAATAGATAACATCCCACAAGTTGATCGAGAGATACTCAGTTGCCCTGAGTTGAAAAATTTGTATGTCTATTCAACCTATGAATCTGTACGCCAGGGTGAAAGGGATATGCTGTTAGAGCAATTAATGATCGCAAAGGATTGGGGCTTTTCTGTTGAAGATGTGAGCGTGCCTGTCACTTTGTGGCATGGGGAATTGGATAACTATGTTCCAGCTGATATGGCGCGAAAGCTGGCTAAAAAGCTCCCAAATAGCAGATTAAAACTCATTCCCGGTGCGGGTCATTTTCTCTTGTACCGTATTTGGGACGATATCGTTTCATCACTAAAAGAACAAGTAACTGTACCTGCGATGGTCTTAACGCAGTAGTATAAATAAATCATGAAGCAATCATTTGTGATGTAGATAAGCTTGGCGGGATAGTATCAATGGAGTCACAACGTTTATCACAATTAATTGGTCTGATTTATGATTCGGCTGTGGATCTGGATCTGTGGCCGATGCTATTACAGGGGCTAATGGCAGAGATTGACGACTGTGTCCGTGATGAGAATCGGACCATGCTATTGCCATCTTTCGATGAAAATATCGGTGAGTATGTCAGCCGATGGTATGACTCTCACGATAATGATGCCCTCGTTGCGGATGCGGATGACAATGTTCGTTACTTCAGTAGTAGTGAGAATGAGTTGTTTGGGTTGCTGCTGCCGCATCTGAGACGGGCGGTGAAAATCAATCGAGATTTTGTTGAATTGAAATCTGAGAATCAGGCCTTTGCTTCTGTATTGGAGAGACTGCCAATAGGAATGGTGGTGGTGGATGCGGATGCTCGTGTATACGCCAAGAACCGCCGCTTTGACAGTATTCTGCAAATGAAACAGGGCTTGCGTATACATAGTGGCAACCTACAGGCCAGCAAGCGTGATGATTCCGCCAAGCTAATAGATTTATTCCAGGAAATCATAACAAGTCCAGAAGAAGACACAGTGGGAAGGGCGATGCGTCTCAGCGGTTCCTCTCCTGCTTCTCTCTTAATACTGCCTCTGATCCATGCAGATACCCCTCACAGTGCCAGACTCATCATCTTTGTTGCCAGCTTATCCAGTGATATTAATATCGAAATTGATACACTAAAAAACATGTATGGTCTTACCCCCGCAGAATCGCGTCTTGCCATTTCCTTAGTAAAGGGAGCAACTTTGGATGAATCTTCCGAGGCGTTTAGTGTCAGTCGGCATACACTGCGTACTCAGTTAAAGTCGATCTATGCAAAAACCGGTTGTCGACGTCAGGCAGAATTGATGGTGAAGATATTAACCAGCCCGGCCATACTTACGAGCCAAGAGTCTGAAACAGCATTGCCCGCCATTGCGTTAGAGGAAAATCTCCTGCTTACACAACAACGGTTGAGTCAGTCCGTATTTTTAAAAGACGGGCGACGCTTGAGTTATGCTGAATACGGACCAAGTAATGGTGCCCCGGTCATTTTTATGCACTCGATAGCTGGCTCTCGATTACAGATTCCCGAAGACGAAGAAATCCTATATGACAAAGGTATACGTTTACTGGTGCCAGAGCGCCCAGGTATAGGTTTGTCAGATGCGAAGAAAAAACGCACCATTTTAGACTGGTCTGAAGATGTCGCAGAGTTTGCAGATTGCAAAGAGATTGAAAAATTTCGAGTGATGAGTAACTCGGTGGGGAGTTGTTTTGCTTTGGCGGCCGCTCATGAGTTACCACAACGTGTAGAGTCTGTGACACTGCTAAGTCCAATGTCTGAGTTTTATAATATTGATGAACTGGATGGCATTATCCCGATCTTTAAGATGATATTAGGACTGGGTAAGTATGTCCCATCTATTACTTTGCCGTTTATGCGTTTGGCTGTACGAGGTCTCTTACGAAATCCTGATAAATATTATGCAAGCATCGTCGAACAGATGCCGGATGCTGATTATAAAATTTTTACTGCGCCGGGTTTTCGTGAAAAATATCTGCCGACAGCCCTGGAGGCTTTACGTAACGGCGAACGTGGTGTAACCGTTGAACAATTGATGGTGGCACGAAAGTGGGGGTTCTCGCTTGGCGATATAAATGTTCCTGTTAGCATATGGCATGGAGAGGAAGATCGCCATAATCCGCTTTATATGGCGAAGTCCATACAGGCTGAACTCGCTGATGCCAAACTGAACGTGATACCAGGCGGTGGACACTTTTTGCTCTATTCCCATTGGCCGCAAATTATCGAATCTATGGTGCCGGCCAAGTAGTTATTTTTTCGACTTCAGAACCTTGCTGATAACCGCCGGCAGCTGGTTTTTTACCTCATCGATGACATTATCACGCAAGGTCGCCGTGATACGGCCAACCTCTTTGCTTATGGCTTGTTCAACCACAGTCTGAATCTTGGCCATAAGCTCAAAGCTGAGGCTGTCGTTTAGCTCAGCACCTGGAGCATTTGGGTCGATAATGTCACTAATCAAAGGGATGTTGTCAGTGCTATCAAAAGCGACCGGGATATCCATGCTGTCTGGATTGGCCTGTACATTCAGATCCAGATCTATCTCCAGATCCGGCTCGGTAATCATTGGGTCATCGATCTCGATGGGGTCATCAAGAAGGGCTGTCTCATCAGAGAAGGCATTTGGGATGTTTTTATCTGTTGCTGGCTCTACCAGATTAAGATCTTCTTCTTCTACTGCATCGAGTATTGCATCGATATCATCTGGTAAATCATTATCATCAGAAGAAGGATCTCCCTCTAGTTCCTGATCCAGTAAAAAGTCGTTAATGGAGTCATCTGCCATAGTAGTACCTACTGCTGAATATTATGGTGCTGTAGTTCATAACCACGATCCCGGTAGAAACGGAAGCGTTCACGTGCACTATCTTTATGCTGCGGAGCTTGATCCACTATTTCAGCAACGCGTTCGAAGCGGCTAAAAAAAACCGGGGCAGTTTGCGCCAGATTGATCAATACATCGGTGTTGTCTATTGGTTCAACATCATGACCAATGGTAACCGCCGTTGTGTTGTTGTTACTGTGCCGGTCATGGGGAATAAAACTTCCGGCACGAAAGCTCCACAACATCTCATCTATTCGCTGTGATTGCTCTACCGATTCGCTGTGCATGAAGACATGACGACCCATTTGATAGGCCTTTTCGGCGATACGACAGGCGTAGAGCTCACGATTATCGCCGCTGCTATCTGCAAGGATATAAAAATCGATACGTGTCATGGTTTGAAGCCTGTATTATTCCTGTTTGCTGTTACTTGTATATGTAGACACACTTGGCAGAAGCTTTCTGTCCTGCTTGCTGAAGATCGTCGTCCTCAGCAGATGATTACAAATAGAGTTATCAGACTCTAGTATGCTCACAGGCACTTGCACTTGTCCAACAGGTATTGCACCAGCAATGGTACCGGTCTGCCGGTGGCACCTTTTTCTCCGCCGCTAACCCAGGCGGTACCAGCGATATCCAGGTGTGCCCAATGATATTTTTTGGTGAATTTGGAAAGGAAGGCACCTGCTGTGATGGCTCCGCCTTCACGACCACCTATATTGGCCATGTCGGCAAAGTTACTCTTTAACTGTTCTTCGTATTCGGGCCACAAGGGCATCTCCCAGGCTCGGTCCCCAGCAGCCTTACCGGCATTGAGCAGTTCACTGGTTAGAGGATGGTGGTTACTCATCAGGCCACTGGCATGTTTGCCCAGAGCGATAACGCAGGCACCGGTAAGAGTGGCAATATCGACCACCGCAGCGGGTTCAAAACGTTCAGCGTAGGTAAGGGCATCACACAATACCAGACGTCCTTCGGCATCAGTGTTCAGTATTTCTATGGTCTGTCCGGACATACTGGTGACAATATCACCTGGTTTACTGGCATTACCATCTGGCAGATTCTCTGACGCAGGAACCAGACCGATCAGGTTCATGGGCAGCTGTAATTCAGTCATGGCAGCCATCGTCCCCAGTACACTGGCAGCACCACACATGTCGTATTTCATCTCGTCCATGGCAGCGCCAGCTTTGATGGAAATACCGCCAGAATCAAAGGTGATTCCCTTGCCTACCAATACCACCGGTTTGTCATCCTTGCTACCACCTTGATAGTTCATTACGATCAACTTGGCGGGTTCGATGCTACCGCGTGAAACTGAGAGCAGGGAGCCCATGCCCAGTTTTTCCATGTCCTTTTCTTCCAATACCTCTACCGTGAGTTGTTTGTTGATGCGGCTAAGGGACTTGGCTTGCTCCGCCAGGTAGGTGGGGGTACAGATATTCCCCGGCAGGTTGCCCAGATTGCGTGCCATTTGCACGCCTTCGGCAATGGCCAGGCCGATGCGGACAGAGCTTTCTCCCTTAGCCAGGTCTCGGCGGTTGGGTAAGGAGAGGATTACCTTGCGCAAGGGCCTGCGGGTAGTATCCTTGTCGCTTTTTAGTTGATCAAAGCGGTAGAGTACGTAACGGGTAGTCTCAACGGTTTGGCGCAGACGCCAGAAGATATCGCGCCCCTTGACCGGTAACTCGGTGAGGTAATATACCGCTTCCATGGAGCCCGTTTCATTCAGGGTTTTGGTGGTTTGTGTGAGTAATGTACGGTAGGCAGTCTCATCCAGGTCACGTTCGCGTCCGCAGCCTATAAGTAATATGCGATCGCAGAGGGCGTTATCCGGATTGTGGATGAGCAGGGTTTGACCTAGCTTACCTTCCATATCACCACGGCGTACGAGGGCCGATATGGCACCATTGGTGGTCTCATCCAGTTTTTGTGCCGCAGAACTTAAACGACGGGGTTCAAAGACACCAACGACGACGCAGGCACTGCGTTGTTTTTCGGGACTACCACTTTTGACGCTGAATTCCATGGGTTTTGCTGCATCCTATGTCATATAATGTGATTCACGGTCGCTCGTCGAGTCTCTCTGGACTAGCTTGCAAGCGAAGAATTTTATGAAAAACAGTGTAATTCTCTCTAGTGGCAGAGAAAATAGCAATTATTATCAATTTACAGTGAATTTACAGGGCTGACATCTTTGATCATTGAGCGTTACATCAGTAAGGAAATCATCCTCTCCCTGTTTGGTATCAGTCTGGTATTGCTGTTACTTGTCGTAGGTAGGAGCTTTCTAATCGTTCTCGGGGATGCCGTGGATGGCGGCGTCGGTGCGACATTTGTTTTTTCCATCATTTATCTGAATATCATCTCTCAGTTAGGCTTTTTGATCCCTTTTTCATATTATCTGGCCACCTTGTTGGCATTAGGACGTCTCTATAAAGATTCGGAGATGAGTGCCCTAGCCTCCTGTGGAGTGGGTTATCGTCAACTGGTGAAGGCGACGTTATTGGTTGGCAGCCTAAGTGCAGCGATAGTACTGGTATTAGGGCTGTACGTCAGTCCCTGGGCGGTTTCAGAGACCCATAAGTTGGAACAAATGTCCAAACAGCAATCCGATGTACAGGCATTTAAGTCCGGTGAATTCAGGGCCTCGGACAATGGTAGGAATGTGGTATATATCGAATCGGTGGATACGGAAAATTCCAGGTTGTATAGCATTTTTGCCCACGGCGAGAATAAGGGAAAAAGTTATACTATCTATGCTGATAGTGGTTACCAGTATCGTGATAGAGACACGGATAACCGTTATTTGGTCATGCAAGATGGACGGCGTTATACAGGCAAGATCGGCGATGCCGATTATCAAGTGGTAGAGTTTAAGCGATATACCCTTCGGGTGGATCAAGAGCTGGTGATAGGCAAACAGTACAATCTATTCGGACGCACTACCGAATCATTGATAGGTAGCGGAGATCGCCGTGAGATTGCTGAGTTACATTGGCGCATTGGTCTACCTATCGCTACCTTCTTGCTTGGATTGATGGCCATCCCCTTAAGTCGCTCCAATCCCCGCCAGGGCCGATACTCCAAGTTATTTGTCGCAATACTAATATTTGCGCTATATGTGAATCTATTAGGCATGGGAAAGGTGTGGCTGGCCAAAGGTATTATGCCTGTGGCTGCGGGACTGTGGTGGATTCATGCCTTGGTGTTGCTCGCTATTGTGTCAGCAATGGCATCACAGGTCGGGATACGTTGGCGTTTCAGGATAGCTGAGGTGAAAGCGGCATGACATTACTGGATAGATATGTCTCCAGATCGGTACTTCTCGGAACCCTGATTGCCACCTTTGTCTTGATGACTCTGTTTGTATTTATGTTTTTTGTCGCTGAGTTGCAGTACGTCAGAGGCAACTACACTGCTCTCAAGGTTGCCGAATACAGCATTTTGGCCAATATGCGTGTCCTGCGCGAGTTATTCCCTATGTTGGCATTGGTAGGTAGTTTATTAGGCCTGGGCATGCTGGCAAACAGTAATGAATTAACCGTCATGCGTGCGGCAGGCATTTCAGTAGGCAGGATTACCTGGTCCGTTATGAAGATAGGTTTCTGGATGATGTTGTTTATGGTCCTGTTCTCAGAGCTTGTGGTACCGGTGAGTGAACAATACGGCAAGCAAATGCGTGCTATGGCCCTGAATCAGAAGGTATTTGTAGGGGGCAAGGCGGGTTTGTGGATGCGCGATGGCAATAGTTATGTGAATGCCAGAACGGTTAAGTCCAGCGATCGATTGGAAAATGTCCGTATCTACAGCCTGGACGAAGGCGGGAAAATGGTGTCTAGCCTGCATGCGTCCTATGCTCAGTTTGAAGTGGATCAGTGGATGCTATATAGAGTTAAGGAGACGCGCTTTAGCGAGCAGGGACTGACCGTTGAGCGGAAGAAGAAAGTGATCTGGCCGTCCAGTCTAGAGCCGCAAATTGTGGATGTGGTGAGCATTGCCCCGATAGACTTGTCTTTACCCGAATTGGTAAAGATCATTAGTCACTTGAAGCTAAATGAATTAAATGTACAACGCCATGAAGTTGCATTTTGGAGTAAAATATTTTTGCCGATATCTACGGCCGTAATGGTCTTTCTGGCCGTCCCGTTTGTGTTTGGCTCTTTACGTAGTGTTGCCATCAGTCAACGTCTGTTGAACGGTATTTTGATTGGGATTATGTTTTTTCTAATGAACGAGGGTGTAACGCGGATGGGGGTTGTGTATGAGTTCCCTGCCTTCCTAAGTGCGGCCACACCGACTTTCATCGTCGCGCTATTTGCCTGGTATTTATTTCGTCGCATTCGTTGAACGATTTATCCTTTCGGTAATTGTTCTATTCTGGT
>Ga0224506_10003574_pt1 | contig 10241 bp, 9 predicted proteins | sample SF_Jan12_sed_USG_2_FD_169108 | JGI IMG/M metagenome (GOLD analysis project Ga0224506, IMG submission 169108) | Sediment microbial communities from San Francisco Bay, California, United States - SF_Jan12_sed_USGS_8_1 | ecosystem: Environmental > Aquatic > Marine > Sediment | place: USA...
GCTATTATCCCAAGTATGTCGCCAGCATCCCTTACACCCCCGCTACCGGCCCACGTATTCATGTGGATGCCAGCCTGCCAAATCAGGCTGAAATCCGCCTGGGATTGATTCAGGCCGCCCAGCGGCTAGCCGAACAATCGGGGGTTTCTTCTTTACACTGGTTGTTTACCAATGCCGAAGACACCGTGTTGCTCAAAGAACAACATTACATGTTAAGACTGGGTTACCAGTTCCACTGGACCAATCATGGCTATCGAAATTTTGATCATTATCTTGAAACCTTTTCGGCGGCCAAGCGTAAAAAGATCAAGCGAGAGCGTCGCCGGGTAAGCGAACAAGGTATCGAACTGGAGGTGTTGCACGGTCATGAAATGAGTGATGAACAGTGGCAGATCTATCATGACTTCTACCTCGATACCTTCGATCGTAAATGGGGCATGGCTACCCTTTCCCTTGGCTTTTTCAAGCAACTGGGACGCAGCATGGCCGACAAGGTGGTCATTGTGTTCGCCAAATACGAGGGGCAATATGTCGCCAGTGCCTTTAATGTCAAAGGTGAAGATACTTTGTATGGCCGGCACTGGGGCTGTAATGCCGACTTTCACAGCCTGCACTTTGAGGCCTGTTATTATCAGGGACTGGAGTATTGCATCAAACACGGTCTGCAACACTTTGAACCCGGTGCTCAGGGTGAGCATAAAATCAGTCGCGGCTTTTTGCCTACCCGCACCTGGTCGGCCCACTGGATTGCCCAGCCGGATTTCAGCCAGGCTATTGAGGCCTTCTGCCTGCAGGAGCAAAAGGAAATGGAACACTATATTGAGGAACTCAACAGTCATTCCCCCTTCAAAGCCATTGTCAGCGCCTGACCGCCCATGACCGCACCCTACTGGTTAAACATCCATGACCCAAGCGATTTTCCGGATGTCAGCCTGGCCTTGGTCGAACCCAATGGCCTGTTAGCCATTGGCGGTGACTTGTCTGAGACACGCTTACTCAGTGCCTACCGCCGAGGCATTTTTCCCTGGTACAACGAGGATCAACCCATCCTCTGGTGGTCACCCGATCCCCGCGCCGTATTGTTCCCCGAGCAACTCAGGGTCAGCAGAAGTTTGCGCAAAACCTTACGCAAACAGATCTTCACGATCAAATTTGATACCGCCTTTGAGCAGGTGATCAGTGCCTGTGCGGCACCAAGACCGGCGCAAAGCGGTACCTGGATCAGCGAGGAAATGCGTATGGCCTATATCCGTTTACATCAGGCCGGCCATGCACACTGTATGGAATGCTGGCAGGGTGATAAATTAGTTGGCGGCCTGTATGGCATCGCCATCGGACAAGTCTTTTTTGGGGAGTCCATGTTTTCCCGGGTTACCGATGCTTCCAAGGTCGCCTTTGTTTATCTACTCAGACATTTACAGGCCAGGGGTTTTGGTTTAATTGATTGCCAGGTCAGCAGTGCCCATCTGACATCACTGGGGGCGTGTGATATTCAGCGCAGTGAATTTATCCAACTGCTCGATAAATATTGTTCGCAACCTGGCTGGACAGGTGCATGGCAGGTTGATCCCGTGGTGGAACAATCGATTTTATGCTGATTTTGCATCCCGGTAATTCAGTAAATGTTCATACACAAAGCCCTGCACAAACACCACATCCTGTTCGCTAGGATCGACAAACTCTACACCATAGTGATATTCCGGTTTATTGTTTAAACTGCTTTTATCCAGTCGCACATTACGGATCACGGCCACCAGATGGACTTCGCGTTCAATATCACTGAGTTGCAGATCAAAGAATAATTCAAGGTGTTCGCCGGGTTTGCCGATTTCCTCATTCACCACAAGTTGTGCTCCACCGGCACTGATATCCCGAATGACTGACCAGTATTTTTGTCCTTCCACCAGGGCCTGTGCAGTAATTGAGATGGCGATTCGTTCTGATTGCCTTATCTCAACCTTTTCCAAACTGGACGGATACTCAAGATAAAGGTGCCAAAAGGGTACCTTGGCGACATGCATGACTCTGGTTTTAAAGGCGACAATATTTTTGCCCTTAAAGTAGCGCACAATATAATCGTCATGTGGAAAGATTTTGGCCAGCGCCCCATTTTCACGCGGCATTGTGACCAGCAGACTTTCCCCTTCTACATAGCCGATGACATGCACATCATGCCGGCGCCTGGCTTCCCCTACCTGCAATTGCATATTAAGGGACATTCCTACATTGATATCGAGATCAAGCATATATTATTCTCAACAACGTTATCTTAAACACTGTCTTATTAACGACATCCCGGCTTAAAATATTAATCACCATGCAGAAGGAAACAGGCCAGCCAGATTCACTACTTTCTTTACGGTTTTTTGTAACGCCGCTGCATCCCTGTAACTATTTTGCTGATCGACAGGCCGTCACCCTGGTGGTGGATCCCGCCACCAGGCTCGATATGGCCCAATATACGGCGCTTTCCAGCCTTGGATTTCGCCGTAGCGGCGATCATGTCTACCGACCACATTGCCCTAACTGTCGTGACTGCATTCCGATTCGCCTCGATATCGCTCGATTCAGACCCAACCGAAGCCAGCGACGCATCCTGCGCATGAATAAAAATTTACAATTATTTACACAACCGGCCGAATATATTGCACAACACTATGCCTTATATCGACGCTATATCCAGGCACGCCACCCGGCCGGGGGAATGGATAATGATGATGTTGAACAGTATTGTCGCTTTATTCAGACCGATGGCTGTACGACTGAATTGCTTGAACTGCGTGAAGCGGATGAATTACTCGCGGTTGCTGTAACAGATGTATTCACCAATGGCCTGTCGGCAGTTTATACCTTTTACGCACCAGATAAGTCGGCCAGAAGTCTCGGCACATTCGCCATATTGCGTCAAATTGAAGAATGCAGGCAGCGCAATCTCAAGTGGCTATATCTCGGCTACTGGATTCCTGATTCACCCAAAATGCAATATAAATCGAACTTTCGGCCCTTCGAATACTTCGATGGTCAGAGCTGGCTTGAAAAAGAATAGATCCTGGCCTTTGAAATCTTGCCCATTTTCAGGCATTATTCCGCAGCTGAATTTCGAGCACAGACGTTAATTACAGAGAAAACGAATTATTCATGCCAAAAGAAGAACATATCGAGATGGAAGGCACGGTGGTCGACACCCTGCCCAATACCATGTTCCGGGTTGAACTGGAAAATGGTCATGTTGTGACAGCCCATATTTCGGGCAAAATGCGCAAAAACTACATTCGCATTCTTACCGGAGACAAGGTCACCGTACAATTAACTCCCTACGACCTGAGTAAGGGGCGCATTGTTTTCCGCGGCCGCTAACTCAGTACACATTGCGCCATTGGCTTAATGTGCCATCACTTCCTCTTTACTTTCAACCTCAAGCTGCAGCTGGTCGTCCTCAACCCGGATCGTGATATGGCCACCGTTGAGCAACTTGCCGAAGAGTAACTCTTCCGCGAGGGGTTTCTTGATAGTATCGTGAATGACCCGGGCCATGGGGCGTGCCCCCATCTTGGGATCATACCCGCGCATGGCCAGCCAGGTACGTGCCTCATCATCGACCCGCAGACTGACACCCTTGTCCTCCAGTTGTGCCTCGAATTCAAACAGGAACTTGTCTACCACCTGGGTAATGGTTTCCGGGGTGAGGCCCTTAAACTGCACAATGGCGTCCAGGCGATTGCGAAATTCCGGCGAGAAGACCTTCTTGATGACTTCCATGGCATCGGTGGAATGATCCTGGTTTGTAAAACCAATCGAGGAACGATTTAATTGATCTGCACCGGCATTGGTGGTCATAACCAGAATCACATTGCGGAAATCAGCCTTGCGGCCGTTATTGTCTGTCAGGGTGCCGTGGTCCATCACCTGTAATAACAGGTTAAATACATCGGGATGGGCCTTTTCGATCTCATCCAGCAATACCACGGCATGGGGATGCTTGTTAATGGCTTCTGTCAGCAGACCACCCTGATCAAAACCGACATAACCGGGCGGCGCACCGATCAGGCGAGATACAGTATGGCGTTCCATATACTCGGACATATCAAAACGAATCAGTTCAATACCCATGATACGTGACAGCTGCCGAGTGACTTCTGTCTTACCCACCCCGGTTGGACCGGCCAGCAGGAAAGAGCCAATCGGTTTTTGTTCATTACCCAGACCTGCACGTGATAACTTGATCGCAGACGACAGGGTATCCACGGCTTCATCCTGGCCATAAATCACCAGTTTCAGATCCCGATCCAGATTTCGCAGGGTTTCCTTGTCATTGGATGAGACCGTTTTGGGTGGAATGCGGGCAATTTTTGAAACGATTGCCTCGATCTCTTTAACCCCAATGGTCTTCTTACGCCGCGATGGCGCCAATAATTGCTGGCTGGCACCGGCCTCGTCTATCACATCGATAGCCTTGTCCGGCAAATGCCGTTCATTGATATAGCGTTCAGACAATTCCACTGCCGTGCGAATCGCCTGCTGGGTATAGCGAATCTGGTGATGTTCTTCAAACTTGGGCTTCAAGCCCATGAGTATCTGATAACACTCCTCAGTGGTTGGTTCAGCCACATCGATCTTCTGAAAGCGACGTGCCAGGGCACGGTCTTTTTCAAAGATACCACGATATTCCTGGTAGGTTGTTGAACCAATGCATTTCAGTTCGCCGGAAGCCAGCACAGGTTTAATCAGGTTGGAGGCATCCATGGCCCCGCCCGAGGCCGCGCCGGCCCCAATGATAGTATGAATTTCATCGATAAACAGGATGGAGCCTTTTTGTTTATTCAGTTGCGCCAGCACCGCCTTGAGACGTTTTTCAAAATCACCACGATATTTGGTACCGGCCAGCAGTGAACCCAGGTCCAGTGAATAGATAGTGGCGTCGGCCAGTACTTCCGGTACCTCACCCTCGACGATCTTTTTCGCCAGGCCCTCGGCCAGGGCCGTCTTCCCGACGCCCGCTTCACCCACAAACAGGGGATTGTTTTTACGACGTCGGCACAGGACCTGTATCGTTCTTTCGACTTCATGTTTGCGGCCAATCAGGGGATCGATCTTGCCGGCCAGGGCAAGTTGGTTCAGGTTGGTGGCATACTGGCTAAGGGGACTTTGGGCGCTGTTATCCTGGGGATCTTCTTCGGCCGCAGCGGCGCGGCTGGCCGAATCATCTTCACTCACCTTGGAAATGCCATGGGAAATGTAGTTCACCACTTCCAGTCGACTGATATCCTGTTTTTTGAGGAAATATACCGCCTGGGATTCCTGCTCACTAAAGATAGCCACCAGTACATTGGCGCCGGTCACTTCACGTTTACCGGAGGACTGCACATGGAACACCGCCCGTTGCAAAACACGTTGAAAACCCAGCGTTGGCTGTGTCTCACGCTCATCATTGGGGGGCAGTAAAGGTGTGGTTTCATTAAGAAAAGTCTGCAAGTCGTTGCGCAGTTTCTCAAGATTGGCACCACAGGCATTGAGAATGTCTGATGCTGTTGAGTTTTCAGACAGGGCCAGCAGCAGATGTTCAACCGTCATGAACTCATGGTTCTTGTCACGCGCCTGCTTGAAGGCATTATTCAGTGTATTTTCAAGTTCTTTATTTAGCATATGACACCCTAATTATCGGCCTCCAGGGTACACAATAAGGGATGGTCATTTTGCCGCGAATAGTCATTGACCTGTGCCACCTTGGTCTCTGCTATATCGCGGGTAAAGATGCCACATATACCTTTTCCCTGCGTGTGTACATTCAACATAATATGGGTTGCCCTTTCACGATCCATGCCAAAGAACGCCTCCAGGATGTGGATGACAAACTCCATAGGAGTGTAATCGTCATTCAGGAGAATAACTTTATACATGGGCGGACGTTTTAATTTTGGTCGGGTTTCTTCGAGTGCCAGACCGTCGTCATAATGTCCTATCTGATGTTCATTGCTCATAATATTGATTTTACTAAAATTTGCCGTACATGTCCTGATTATTAGTCAGCATAAAATTGTCACAATTTGAAAATTATTGTCTATAGTTATAAGGGTGTGAACATCATCAAACAAGTGCTTCCTTGTATAAGGTTATGATTTTCGCATTAATCGACGCTTACGGTAAAAGATGTACTTAAGGAGGTTATTTAGGGATGGCAACAGGAATTGTTAAATGGTTCAGCAACGCTAAAGGTTATGGCTTTATTGCTCCAGAAAAAGGAGGTGATGATATTTTTGCCCATTTCTCCGCCATAACGATGGAAGGTTACAAGACCTTGAAAAAGGGACAGAAAGTGGAATTTCAGTGTACGGAAGGCCCTAAAGGGTTACACGCCACTGAAATCCGGCCCGCCGGCGAAATGGAATCCATAGAACCCATGGAGGCCATGGTAGCTCACTAGCCATAGTCAAAAAGCCCCGCACATGCGGGGCTTTTTGTTATAAACATCTCATCCCTCAGTGTGGTTAATGGCCACACCTGCCAAACACCCTGGTTTCCCATTGCGACTTTATCGTTTTGTGGTGGGTTCCAGTTGATAAACTTTTGATGCATTATTGTCCGCCCGCAAAACCAGGTCAGGATACCCGATATAAAAACCCTGCTGATAATCCAGACCAATTTCCTCCAGCAGCTGGCTGACATTCGGGTTTTCCACAAACTCGGCCACTGTCTGCTTGCCCAGGGTATGGCAGATGTCATTCATTGATTTAACCAGCGCATAATTCAGCTTGTCTGTATCAATATTGCGAATAAAGGAACCGTCAATTTTAACCATATCCACCGGCAATTCCTTGAGATAGGAGAAGGACGAATAACCAACCCCAAAATCATCCAGCGCCGTTAAACAACCCAGTTGCTTGAGCTTTTGAATAAAGATAATCGCTGTCGAGATATCAGAAATCGCGATATCCTCCGTCAATTCAAACACGATATTTTGCGCCTTGACGGGATTGTTTTCGATTGCCTGCTGGATGGTCAGCAGGATCCTTTCTTCCGTGAGGGACTTGGCCGAGAGATTTATGAAAAACCGCGTATGTGGGCTATGTTGCTGAATGGCAGCCAACTGGCGGATGGCATGCTCGATCACCCAGCAATCAATATCGACCATCAGGCCAAAGCGGTCAGCTGAACTCATAAAGCTATTGGGCAGCAGTAATTCATTGCTCAAGGGATCGCGTAAGCGCAACAGGACTTCATAACCATAGATTGAATCAGGCGCCACTTTTGCAATGGCCTGGTAGGCAAAAACAAACTGGTCTTCTTCCAGCGCCTTCTTGATTCGGTTTGACCAGCCCATGTCAAAATACAGGTCTTCGATACTCTGCTGATCGGCTTCCTGATACAGGTGTGTCCGGTTACGGCCACCCCGTTTGGCCATATGGCAAGCAATATCCGCCCGTGCCAGGATATCTTCCTTGTCCGTGATGTTATTGTTCAAGATGGCTACACCAATCGAGCAACCTACATCAACCGATCGGCCATCATTATTAAATTTATATTTGGCAATTTTATCGCGGTAGTAATCGGCTGTCTGCTCTGCCTGGGCCTCATCGACATTGGCAAGCAGGATGGCAAACTCATCACCGCCCAGTCTCGACAGGACGTCGCCCTTGCGAATACGCTTGCTGAAAATTGCGGCAATTTCGATTAATAGACGATCCCCGGCCAGGTGTCCCATGGTGTCATTAACATATTTGAAATTATCCAGATCGACATATAACAAGGCATGATTAAAACTGTCATTTCGTTTGGCGTTTTCAACCGCCCGTTCCAACTCGGCCATAATATATTGCCGATTGTAAAGTCCGGTCAGGGAATCGTGTTCTGCCATAAACCGCAGGCTCTGCATGGCCGCATAACGTTCGCTGACATCATCGACCATCGCGGTAAATAACCGCTGTTCACCAATTGCAAACTCACTGACCTTGATTGACATTGGGAACTCATTGCCATCTTTACGAACGGCCATTACCTCGAGGGATTTAATGGTGACAGATGATTGCTGGTGACTGCGCATTAGTTCATCATGTTTAAACCTGAGTTCCTCGGGAATGAACATTTTTATATTTTTTTCAATCACCTCTTCTTCACGATAACCAAATAAATTGAGTGCTGCATGATTAATCGATTCCACCCTGCCCTGTTCATCAATGGTGATAATCCCTTCTGCCGCATTATCAAATATGGATTCAAGCCGGGTTTGGCGTGAGCGAACCTGCTCCCGCATACCATTAAAGGCGCTTTGCAATTGCTGGATTTCAATCACATCCGATGTCTGGATCTGTGCTATCTCCTGATCGCGGGCTTCTGCCTCCATGGCGCTGGTCATTTGCAACATGGGTTTACGAATGGATCGTTGGTATATGAAATATCCCGCCAGCAACAGACCGATAATGGCACTGACGAACAACCAGATGAAGGCCGTCAGTATGATGGAAGTCTGCTGCGCATTATTCAGTCCCTGATCCGAAAATTCGTCAAAGCGCTCTTCCAGCAGGGCGACATGGAAACGTGTCATGGTCAGGTTGGGTTGAATCTTGTCACGCAACAGGGGTAAATCCGAGCGCCAGTTATCTGATAAATATATTTGGGTTGCCTGTTGCAAAAATTGCTCATAGTCAGCCGAGGCAGCAAGCATCACCTGCAATGATTCGGTTTGCTGCAGGCCCAGTTTGCCCTTGCGCTGATATGCCCGAAGCTTCGCCAGTTGCTGTTGCACTGTGGTGGCAAACATGCCGCGATTAGCCAGATTCCTTTTCATGGATATTTCCGGATCACCAAATGCACCCATGCGATTCGCCACAAACACCCTGAACCAGCTAATCTGTTGTGTCCAGGAAAAGCGCAGCTCCTGCAAAATCAACATGACCTTGAATTGATCTTCTTCAAGGCTCGCAGGATGGGTCTCGGTCATGGTCCCTTCCTGAATGGCCAGTTCCACGGCCTCGGAAAAGCGCCGCGCCGTGGGCTCCATCAGGTCCATGAGGATCGGCATGCCCGGATAACGATTTTCCACCGATTGCATGATCAGTAAAAAATCATCGATATTCATTTCAAATCGAGCGATCTCCTTTACCAGGTCCTGTGTGTATTGTTTGCTTTTTTTATCGGTCTGCACGGCTGAATGCAACGCCAGGCTATGGACCTGTTCTTTGAGGCTGTCGATATTAAACAGAATTTGCATATCCAGGTCGTGATCGAACTGACTGGCATACTGATATACCTGCGCCTCGAGCTGTTGCAGGGTCTCTTTCATGTCATTGACGGAGAGTGTCAGTTCACGATTGTTGGTCGAGAGGGCATCCTTGGCACTGGCCGATTGCCCCAACAGCCACTGGGCATACAGGGTGATCACCAGCAAAATGCCGATCAGGCCACCGGTCATCCACAGGAAGCGGCCATTCAAACTGTTTAAGCCAATCGGTTTCACGCTACAATGCAGCCTTTTCTCTTATTATAATTATGTTTATATCGGTGGACCGGCAGTTTGCTTTACATATAACTATAATAATAATCAGCTTTAAAAACCATATATTAATAGATGTATTTAAACGAAAATGTCGAAAATCGTCCTGTTTAACAAGCCTTTTGGGGTCCTTAGCCAGTTCCGCACTGAGGGTGAACAGGCCACCCTGGCCAACTACATTGATTTCCCGGGGGTTTACCCGGCAGGCCGACTGGACAAGGACAGCGAAGGCCTGTTGCTGCTGACCGATGACGGCCAGTGGCAACACCGCATCGCCCACCCGCAACACAAATCGGAAAAGGTCTACTGGGTGCAGGTGGAAGGTGAGCCGGATGATGCCGCGCTGCAGCAACTGGCCACAGGCATTATGTTAAAAGACGGTCAAACACGCCCTGCCAGGGTCAAGTGTATGGACGAACCGGACATCTGGCCTCGTGATCCCCCGGTCCGCTATCGCGCCAGCATCCCCACGAGCTGGCTGGAATTGGCGATCACCGAAGGTCGCAACCGTCAGGTCCGCAGAATGACTGCCGCTGTCGGCTATCCGACACTGCGGCTGGTACGTTACCGCGTTGGCGACTGGACCCTGGACGATATCGCACCCGGGACATGGAAAGTTATCACCGTTGCCGATACCATTCACACCGCCAAACAACGCAAATCATCAGCAGGGGAAAACCACCGTGCAGGAAAACCTTCACGTCACCGTCGCCGCCATCATCGAGGAAAATAAGCGCTACCTACTGGTCGAGGA
>Ga0224506_10003575_pt1 | contig 10238 bp, 4 predicted proteins | sample SF_Jan12_sed_USG_2_FD_169108 | JGI IMG/M metagenome (GOLD analysis project Ga0224506, IMG submission 169108) | Sediment microbial communities from San Francisco Bay, California, United States - SF_Jan12_sed_USGS_8_1 | ecosystem: Environmental > Aquatic > Marine > Sediment | place: USA...
GCGGTGCTTTGTTGGTAACAAAGTTGCGGCACATAAAACAGTCATAACCCTATAAAGTGAGACTCTCATGAAAGAAAGTATTCATCCTGATTATCAGGAAATAAAAGCAACCTGTTCTTGCGGTAATGAAATGAGCCTTAAAACCACGCGTAAGTCAGACATGCACCTGGACGTATGTTCACAGTGTCACCCTTTCTATACGGGTAAGCAGAAAGTTGTTGACTCAGGTGGCCGTATCGATCGCTTCAAACAGCGTTTCGGTAACCGTACTGTTGCTAAATAAGCCAGAATATTTGAAGAAAGCGCCTTTAGGGCGCTTTTTTTTGGCCTGAATTTAGGCTTGATGAATTAACTTTATTCGGTTTTTTGGTTACCCATAATTCAATGCGGTCAGAAACCACCACGCTGTCACTTGTGCCATTTACAGCGCCATTGACCAATACCCCACTCTCTTGTCAGTCTTCAGCTGGGTCATAATGTTGGTGCCCGCTTTGGCGGTGTAATCCAGGCTTTTTCCTGTGGGCGGCGTTTTTCAAGGTAGCTATCCTAGATATTGAGGAATAGCGGCTTCTACCCATACGACCGCCAGTTTAGTCCAATAACAATGGCAATAACCTGGCTGCTTCTTTGGCAAATGCTTCTAGTTCTTTTTTATTCATAGTCTGCTCTTCCTTAACCCTCTAAATAGGGTACTAGTGAAAAGCAGTTACACAAAATTTAATACAGTCTCTCCTCACCCAAGAGCGAGGACTTTGTCAGCAATCTGAGCCAGTAATATACTGGCTACATTTTTAATCAATTTGACTGATTCATGCGTTTCATTAGTCGCTTAATGTCATGCTTTTGAAGCAAACTACTATCAGTGCTCATCACTTTCATACTTGCTCCTGCCAGATTCGATGCAAATGCATCCCATTGCAGTGTATAGTTGTTTCCCTGGTCGCCCCAATACACTTTAATATAATAAAGACCTGCACTGGCCACCTGAAAATCAATAAATTCATTATCAGTTATACTTTGGGCTTCTATTAAGACAACACCATTGGCGTCCCATAATTCGATATCAATATCTCCGTCGGCTGATATAAACTGTGCTCCAATTAACAGGTGTTCAAACCCAGAGGAGACGTTTATTTCAAACCAGTCTTCGTTGAGTTGAACACCAGTATAAACTGTGCCTTCATCCGCAAAGGTAGCTGTATTTATGGTGTCGTTGGGTTCATGCAGGTCGTCTTGTATGACGGGGTTTTCTACATTAATCCTTAATGTCGCTGTATTATTAGCTTCATCAATTTCGATAATGTCATCATTGTCATCGATCCAAATCCCTACATAAAAAGAACCATTTTCGGTTGTTCTACCCAGTTGGAAGGAATAGTTCAATACTACTGACTCACCAGATTGCAATACGGGAATATTGCCAAAAGTATTATAAGTATCCAGACCTGTTATTTGATCATCACTTGAAGTATAGATTCCGAACCAACTCGCATTGGATGCAAATGTGCCGCTATTTGTAATTGTTAGGGAGCCTGATATCCAGGTGCCAGAAATAACGGTTGCGTTGGAAATTTCAGACCAGGTTATGCCGTTAATTGAAAGGTCAGGGCGTAGTGATTTTTCCGCCGGATTGAGGAAATAAAAACGGCGAAACGTTATGTTATTAGTCAAATCTGAGTCTGAGTATGTATTTTCAGTCTCTTCGAAAATAATACCAAGATAATAGTAACCATCAGCTGCTGTAAAAGGGATGACAAAGTTGTTTGATAGTGCGCTGTTTTCTGATGGTTCTAGGGGTGCTTCTATTCCGGATGTAATCAGGGTATCAGAAGCTGTGATATTCGCATCATCTGAAAGGTAGAAGGTGTAGCTTATTTTTCCAGAAACACCATTGCCAATATTTTCCAGCAGAATTTCCGGGTCTAAAATTGTTCCCGGTGAAACAACAGTATCTTCCGACACAGTCCAGATCATAGAAGTTACCCCAATGTCCGATGCAATTATGTTTGAATTGGAAACATAAAATCGAGAGATTGATTGGTTATTCTTAATATCTGTATCATCGAGTTCATTATCTGGGTCGACAATAACGCCCCAATAGTAATATCCATCTGAAACAGGAACGGGCACAGTTAAGTCAAAATTAACAGCGGTACTTTCTCCAGCTAAGATGATGGGTATGGACAGCGCCACTAGTACATCATCCGTATGTGCAAAAACACTATCTTCAGACATAAAAATGTTTATAGATGTAGCCGAACCATTCTCTAACCCATTATTTTTTATTATAACAGCGCCAGTAATATTGGTGTTTGCCAGTAATGTAGATCCTTCGCTAGAAGAAAACGAAAGGCTTTCAATTTTATAATCAATGCCGTCACTTAGATTTAGAACTTCTGGCGAGTGTGTTGTCGGTGAGTTACAGCCCCATAATAAAAATATAACTAAAGCTAAGGATAGTAAATTTTTGGTAGGCATGAGAATTCCCTTTTAAGTGGTATGAATCTAAAAACGTGGGCAGTTGTCAGTTACAAGCATATTTAAATAGTTTTACATAATCTACTAAGAAATATCACCTGAATTTATATCAATGAATGATTTGTATTCGCTTTTTAAGCTTTAATGTATTCAGCAATCTCTTAATTTGATAGGCCATATGATTATAAATCCAGGCTATATAAAATGCGTTGCATTATGAACAAATCGAGGGCTAGAGAGCAAGCAATTCCTGGGTTTCAGGGTTTGTGTGAAGTGTCATTTAGAGGCAATAAATGTGTGCGAAAGGCTCGAATAAATTGCTCTAATTGCAAACATCTTGTTTATTTATTTATTTATAACAAAACAACTATTAATTACCTGCCATCATCGTGCATAATAGATAAAATCAATAATTCGGACTGAATGTTTGATCTGGATCAGAGTAACTATAAATATTCAATAGTAAGTTTATCATCACAAGAATTATAAAATTAGCCTATTCAATGGATTTGGGATTTTGAATAAGTGTATCAACACAAGGAGTCAATCATGTCACGCATCACTTCAATTCTAATGCTGCTATTTATTTCGTGGGTATTGAGCGGTTGCAGCCCTGAAACTGAAAATCCAGAAATGGTTCAAAGAGCTGCTGTTATACCGATATTAAACACCACAGTAATTGCAGATACTCCAAGCATAGCTATTATGCCTCTCGCAGTTTGTGATGATCCATGGTGCCCTAATCTTCCTGAGGATACAGATTGTAAAGATGACAATTCGTGTGAACCACCAAAAGATGAATGTGATAGCGCCTGTGAAGCCAGAAACGCAGATAATTATGAGTTGAATGAAGTTAATAAAGTAGGTGATAGTGCTGTAGCTGGTGCAGCTAGTGATGCTGAAGACGCAGGTGGTGAATTAGGTGATGAAAATCTAGACGATGCTACTGATGAAGAAGGTAAGATAGCTGCGGCACAGTTAAGAGCTGAAAAACTAGCTGAAGGCACTGGCTGCACCTGTGGTAACCCGGTTGATTTGACGACGGGCTCAAAATTAGTTGAAAAAAGTGACTTAGAGTCCTATTACGGTTTGCTTGAAATAAGTCGCAATCACAAACTTGCAAATTTAAGTAGTTGGTCATTAGGAAAAGGGTGGTTTTCCAGCCTCGATTCACGAGTTATTCTTGGTGTTGATTTAAGTATCACTCAGGTCATAGAAGATTATGAATTAGCAATTGCAAACTATCTAGCTGCAATTGCTTCAATTGATACCAGTATCGCGGAGTTTGAAGCAAGTCACGTTGCGGGACCAAAAACTGCTGCTGCAGTAGCGGGCTTTGTAGCTCAGATGGAAGCACTAAAAGCACCTTATAATCTTAAGATTGCAACAATTAAAAACGATATATTACCAAATTTACGTGCTGAAGAATCTATATCAAATACCAATCACTATAGAAATTTACAGGCTGTAGACCAAAACTATTTAACAGAAGAACAATTTGGTATTGAATCTATCAAATGGATCGACCCATCTGGTTCTCGTTATACCTTCAATGATGACGGATCATCGATCCTTGTAGGCAAGCGTGCAAATAGTCATAAACTTGAAAAACTCGCAGACGGTTACCGCGTCACAACCAAAGATCGCATTTATACTTATGCTCTTTCCGGTCTATTGACGTCACTGGAAGATAAATTTGGGCATTCAGTTGAATTGATTCGTGATTCTCAACAAGTCATTACCCGCTTAATAACCAATTCTGGTTTAGAATTTGGTGTTGAATATATCAGTGGTAAAATTACAACAATTACGGACCCCGTGAGTCGGTCCCTTCGCTATGACTATGACTATCTAGGTCGATTAGTAACGGTAACTCATTTTGATGGTCATACTGAATCCTATGACTATGATTTCAATGGCGATAATTTAGCCATAACAGCAGTCATAGATGGTGAAGGCAATAAAAAAGAAAACCATTACAAATTGCAAGCCGGCAATACGGTCGTAGATTATCAAGAAGATGAGATAGGCAAGCAACGTCACTATGATTATCAATTTGGTAGCAACAAGGCTACTTATACCGATCGTCGAGAATTTCAAAATGAAATGACCTATGACCCCGTCTTAAAACGACCAACAGTGAGCGAGGGGGCATTTGGTATCGTCCTGACTAACCTTGATAACAAAGGTCGTGTATTAACAAGAACAAACGAATTGTTTGAAACAGTTGAATATACCTATACAGATTTAGGGCAAATTGAAACCCAAACTGTGGAAGGAAGAACAACGACTTACTTCTATGATCAAGATCGGATTGTAACTATAACTGACAATCTGGGTAACATAACGACTTATCAGCGCGATGAGAATGGTCAGATAGATAAGATCTTATTTCCTAATGGTACAGAAATTGACGAGAATTGGGTTGATGGATTAATACAACAACGCATTGACCAGGACGGAAATGTTACGGAATGGCTTTATGATGAATATGGCTACCCTGAGCGTATAGATTATTTTGGCACAATTAAGGGTGATAACGACGATTCATACCAGGCATTTGATTACGACGCAGCCGGTAGAATCCTATGGGTAGTTGAAGGTGGAGCAAATACGGATGCCAGTACAGAGCGTAAAACAGAATATTTTTATTATGATGAAGTTACTCAACGCGATATGGACAAACCCGTACTTATCATTGATCCATTAGGCCGTATTGCGACTTTCACTTATGACGGCAATAATAATGTATTAGAACATGTCGATTTCAGTGGCATTAAAACCACCTATACCTATAGCCCGCGTCGATTGGTTAATACAAAAACGATTAGCATGCCTGATCCTGACGACTCAACTAAAGTAGTCAATTATGTGTATCATTATGGCTACGATGCAGAAGAAAATCTGGAAACTGCCATTCATCCTGGCGGTATCGTGTGGAAATATAGCTATGATGCGCGTGGAAACTTATTGCACTCATGGATTGAAAGTAATCCAGAGGTTATGCAGTCTTACACATACGATTTAGCTGGCAGAAAGCAAACCGAAAACGACCATTTGAACGGCATTTATAGCTATACCTACTTTGCTGATGGTCAGTTAGAATCCGTGACCAATCCTTTAGGTAATGTGCAAACTTATAATTATGATTATCGAGGAGATTTAGACTCTGTATACGATGCCGAGGTAGGTAAGTATGTTGTTGACTATACACGCAATGAACTTGGCCAAATTACAGCAACTCAAGACGGTAATGGCCACATTCATAGCGTCGCGCTTAATAATCGGGGCCAAGTAGAGGACATTTTCGTACCCAATAGTTCATGGCAAAAACGGATAGACCAGACATTGGACTGGCGTGGCAAGCCAGTTGCCATTGCTGACGTTGAAGGTGGACTGGTTAACCTTCAATACAATGACTTTGGCGAGTTAGTATCTTCGACTGACACAGAAGGCGCTACTATAACGCGAGATTATGATGCCTTAGGCCGTTTGGTGTATGAAATCAATGCAGCAGGATTAATCACCATTCGTGATTTCGACCAACAGTTAAACAAACTCGTTGTCACTGAAACTCAGATGGACCCAACCATGTCTGTGGTTCGTAATGACCACACCAGGATTTCTGTTAAAACCTATGATTTAATGGGGCATTTAATTCACTTTAAAGACGCCCTACATCAAGAGTGGTCCTTTGAATATAATATTCGTGGTTTACTTGAGAAAACGGTTAATCCCGATGGTACTCAGATCATCAATACCTATGATGCTGCAGGCCAATTAGATACCACAACCCAAACCGCGTTGGCTTCAGATAATGTGCCTGATCGTGTAACCGACTACTTATTTGATTATAAGGGACGATTGTTACGTGAGCGTCTACCACACATGGCGGCATCTCAATTTAATAGATATGAATACAATGGTCTGGGTCAAATCGATTTAGTCACCATGGTGAATTACGCACAAACTGACTATCAATACGACTCTGCTGGGCGATTAACGAACATCTATTATCCTGAAAACTTGTCCGAGAGTTGGGCGTATGACGCTAACCATAATCGAATTGCCCATATAGATCGGGATGGCTATCGATGGAAATATGACTACACGGCAGATAATCAACTAAAACATAGTTGGGATCCCGTTTCTGTTGAAAATTACCGCAGTTATTCTACAGAACGCACCTATGATTTACTTGGTCGCTTTACTGGGATCATTGATGGCAAAAATCAACAACAAACAATCACATTAGATAGCATGGGTCGCAAAGACTATATTACAGATGGTGAAGGTAAAATCACTGATTTTGTAGTGGATGCCGCTGGCCGTGTTATCGCAGTGACCGATGCCAACAATGTCACTACCCATTATTTCTATAATGCTTTTGGTGATCTTGAATGGCAAGAAGATGCCAATGGCAATAAGACCTGGTTTGCACATGATTTAATCGGTCGAAGAACCCAACAAACCAATGTACAAAACCAAACCACAAATTGGGATTACAATAGCCGTAACCAGGTTACGGCAAGCACCGAGCTATTTGGTACTGCACAGGCACGTACTACAGACCAGCAATATAACAGCTTCGGTAATTTAGAATCGGTCACCCGACAGGGCGATTTTGGACCAGTAACAGCCCATTACGACTGGAGAGCAGATAACAAATTACTATCGGTATCTCATTCGGTTTCCGACCCTTGGTTAAATAGTAATACACCAGAGGCTTCCTATAGCTACAACACGATAGGACAAATGACGGGTCATACTAATGAACTGGGTAAAACCTGGATCTATAGCGTTAATGATTTAGGTCAGGTCAAAACAGTGATTCAGCCCGAGTCAGGCACCAACATCAGTTATTTATATGATGGACGCGGTCATGTCACCAATCGTCAATTTACTGATCCAAAAGGACAGTATCAGAATGAAACACTGGCTTATGATGGCGCAGGTCGATTGCAAACCATTAATAATGCCGCGTTACATGAAGAGTATGCCTATGATGAAACCGGTGCGTTAGAAACCGTAACCAATCACACTCTGGGTCAAACCCTTGGTCAGACTTATGATGCAAACGGGCGTAAAACCGGAGTTCAGGTAAATGATGATACCTGGGTTTATTATGATCGCGATAATGCAGGACGTATAGAGTTTATTCGCCGAGTGGATTCACTCGGCACTGACACATATTCCTTAGCTTATACCGACTTAAACCAGGTGAGATCCATTGTCTATCCTAATGGTACCCGCCGTCGTCTTACTTATGACAACCTCGGTCGTATTGACGGCATTCTGATAGAAGTAAAAAAAGGCAATGGCTATCAAACACTAGAAGACTTTGCCTACTTCTATGATGCCTACGGAAATCTGGAGCAGGAAGTTCGCAATGGTTACATGGCGCAATTTGAATACGATTCATTAAATCGCTTGGTATTTGCTGACTATCTTCGTGCCGACGATATCAGTTATGAGTGGGATGATTTAGGTAACTTGAGAACCAAGGGTACCAAAACCCATAACTTTGAATATGAATACAACGATGCAAATCAGCTCAGTCGATTTACCGCCCATCGCTTACCAGGATTTGGCTGCGAGGCAGATCAAACCGGTAGCGATAGTTGCGATCTATCTGAACTTGAAAAAGTAGAGGAAGACGGTAAGTGGTACCGCTATAGCTACGACGAAAATGGTTATCCAACCAAACTAGCCAGTGAGCAGGGTATCCAATATATGGAACATGATGCTCTGGGCCGAATGACTGAAGTTCGTAACCCTAATGGTGAAGAAGTTAGCTATGGTTATGATAGTCGGGATCGCAAAGCAGCAACTGATCAGCATCTGAAATATGAAATAGATACGGACGGCGACGGCGTTAAGGAAACCTATTTTCAGGATGTCAGCCTGGTAAGCCAATTCGACGGACGCCAGGAAATTGGTCAATGGATAGAAGAACAAAGTCAGTTTAGCAATTACCGTAGCCTGACGACTTTACCTATGGAACAACAGGGTTTACCCTATGGGCAAGTTCTACATCAGAAGCTATATGATACTGACCGGTTTGAGCTGCAAGCGGCCGGTTCCAAAGGCTCTGATAATCGCAATCTGTACATCTATGGTGATCATTTAGGCAGTGCCATTTTGGCACTCGATGCTAACCAAAAAGAAGCCATGAGATTAGGGTATTCACCGTTTGGTCAGGTTTACCGCAAGCAAAATGACACTAAGTTCTGGAAGCTGAATTCAGGTGTGAATGCCAACAACCAGCTCAATCAGTTAATGCCGTATCAGTATACGGGTCGTTATACTGAAGGTGCCACTGGCTATACGAACTTGGATGCGCGATGGTACAACCCGTATACCCAACGCTTTAACCAGCCAGACTATTGGAGTTTCAATAACACCGGTTTGCCAAAAGCGGTTCAGCATGAGTTGATGCGGTTTACAGGGTTGAATACGGCTCAGTTGCTTCGAGATCCTGCACAGCAGATGCGATTTAGTTATGCGAGACAAAATCCATTAATTTCAAACGATATTTACGGGCTTGCAATAGCAGATTGGGGACCTGAGCATACGGCTGAAATAGTTATTGGCGGAACAATCGGTAACGTACCTGGATTGATAGCAGCTTCTGTTGATGTTGCTTTTGATTTGACAACTGGCCATTCAGCCTTAGGTTGGGTTGCCGGTGAAGTTACGAATAGTGAAACATTTGCAGATGGTGTTGATATAGTTTCAGACTTAAAAACTGGAGTGAAAATAATCAAACATGCTGGAGATATTACTCAGTCTTTGGTAAACGGGAAGGTCAACCCTATTGATGCATTTGAAGCTGTAGGCGCAGGTATGGCTCTAGTATCGGCAGCTAATACCAGTCTAACCTACGTTCCTCAAAGTAGTAGCCTAACAACAAATGTTATCCCATTAGGTAGCGCGGGTGGATACTGTCCAGCGCCTGGTCCATCAATGAGGTCTCAATGAATAAAATTAGTCAGCTATATCGCAATATGTATTGCAAGTATGGATTCAAAGTAAATATATTTATCGGATATATATTTGTGATATCTGTCATCATATTGCTAATTTTTCCTTTCTCTGAAAAAGGTAGTTTCTTGCAACCGTTAAATACTTTTAATAACGTAAAAATAACCGCTTGTGATATGGGAGGCAAAAATGATCCTAAAACTGTTATATTTGTGGATTTAAATAAAGGACAAAAGACAAAGCTATCTGCAATGAAGACTAGTTGTTTAGACTGGGTTGGAGAAAAAGGCTCGCTTCAATCATATGGAAGTTATGTTATTGGATTCCAATCTGCGAAAAAGATATACCTAATAGCTGGAGATTCAATCACTAAAATTAGATGGTTAAATATATTAGCCTGGATTGGAATGGTTGCACTTGGTTTGGTTATGTTTGATAAATTATGGGTAAATAAAACTGGGAATTAAACTGGCTGTTCATGTTTGACAATATAAGTCGCCTAGTACCGCTTTTTATATCAGAAAGTCCTAACAGAACGCTCTTGTCACTTAGCCGACAGTGATTTTTTAGGCGCTTATCGTGAGATATAGAGCCTTTTACCATCTTGATTGGCCAAGATACTAGACACCCATCATAAGGATTGAAAAGTGGTCCTTTTGATGGCACATTGAATAAATGGATTTATTCACACGATTTCACGGATGGAAATCATTATGCCTAAGCCAAGATCTACCATGGTGTCTTTGGACGCTACCTCTTTCTACCACTGTGTATCA
>Ga0224506_10003576_pt1 | contig 10238 bp, 10 predicted proteins | sample SF_Jan12_sed_USG_2_FD_169108 | JGI IMG/M metagenome (GOLD analysis project Ga0224506, IMG submission 169108) | Sediment microbial communities from San Francisco Bay, California, United States - SF_Jan12_sed_USGS_8_1 | ecosystem: Environmental > Aquatic > Marine > Sediment | place: USA...
TGATATGACAGCGGGTGAACTGGATGCAACTGATGCTATGGAACTGGATATCCCTTCTGACATGGATGAAGTTGGAACCAAGCTTGATCTGGCCAAGGCCTATATCGATATGGGTGATCCGGATGGTGCCAAGAGTATTCTTGATGAAGTTATGACTGAAGGAACGCCTCCACAACAGCAGGAAGCTCAGCAACTGATGCAACAAATCTAAAGAATCATCATGCATCCGGTTATCCGGGTTTCTGTTTTCCTGATTTTTGCAATCTCGATTGCACATGCCGATACCGCTCAGCTCATTATTGCTGCCGCAGTGCTAATTGTTTTATATAGCTTTACTCCAAGAATAGACTGGTCAAGGCTATTCAAATTTCTGCTTCGCTTACGCTGGTTTTATATTTCAATCATTTTGTTATATGGCTTTCTTACTCCAGGACAGGCGCTGCTTAGTTCATTACCTGATTTATCCATCGAAGGTCTGCTTGCGGGTGGTCTACAGGTCCTGTGTTTAATGATGATGATTTTTGCTTTACTTGTACTGGTTAGTAACCAGTCTAAATCACAAATGCTGGGTGCACTGTACTGGTGGTTATATCCAGTAAAGCTCATACGACTCTCACGTGAGAAGCTGGCACTTAGAATTATGTTGACCATGCAGGCAGTAGAGCGCCTGCAGGATAAAATTTATGACTATCAGTCCAAGCAGGAATCAACAAATAAATTTCAGAGACTGGTGAATGTAACGACTTATGCATTTAACGAAGTTGTGCATCAGGCGCAGTCGCATAAATCTGAAACGATCAGTTTGTCCTGTCTTGAAACGCCACCTGTCTGGCAGTGGTGTGTTCCTTTTGCACTGATTGTGATGTTTGTTATGAGCAATACTGTTGTTACTTATATGGCTGGAATGCTGGCATGACTCGAATAGCGCTCGGTGTCGAATATAATGGCACACCATTTTGTGGCTGGCAGTATCAGGATCATAGTCCCTCGGTGCAGGAAGAGGTTGAGAAGGCCCTGTCAAAAGTCGCCAATCATGATGTGCGTGTGATCTGTGCGGGTCGAACAGATACCGGGGTACATGCGACTGAGCAGGTTATTCATTTTGATACGGAAGTAGAGCGTACTGATTACCAATGGGTATTTGGTGCTAACGCCAATTTACCCGATTCCATAAGTTTGATTTGGGCAAAGCCCGTGAGTGACGAATTTCATGCCCGGTTTTCGGCAATCAGGAGACGATATCGCTACGTTATCTTTAATCGCAAGGTGAGACCGGCCTTACTTTCAAAACGAAGCGTATGGGAATATCGACCACTGGATGAAACACTGATGGCAAAAGCAGCAAAATTTCTTGAAGGTGAGCAGGATTTTTCTTCTTATAGAGCTCTGGGCTGTCAGGCAAAGAGTCCGATCAGAACCTTAAATTATTTAAAGGTGCATCGGCAGGATGAACTGGTCATTCTTGATCTTGAAGCCAATGCCTTCCTGCAACATATGGTACGAAATATTGCGGGAGTATTAATGACGATTGGTGCGGGTGAACAGCCCATCGAATGGGCCAATGAGATACTACAGTTTCGTGATAGAACCCGTGGTGGCGTGACCGCGCCGCCAGATGGATTGTATTTAACCGGGGTGGATTATCCCGATGAATTTAATATCCCGAAGCTTTCACGGATGCCGGTAGTCTGTTAACCTGCGCGCCCATACAGGCCTGAATCTAAGAGCGAGACTCATGCGAACACGCGCAAAAATCTGCGGTTTAACCCGAACTGAAGATGTTGCTGCGGCTGTCGAGGCAGGCGCCGATGCGATTGGGCTGGTCTTTTATACGCCAAGTCCTCGCCATGTTGATATAGAACATGCAGCAAAACTGGCTAAGTCCGCACCTGCATTTGTCACTGTTGTCGGCCTGTTTGTAAATGCCAGTGAGGCAGATGTGAATAGTGTGATCGATAAGGTCGATATCGACTTGCTCCAGTTTCATGGTGATGAGTCAGAAGCATTCTGTCGCAGTTTTAATCGGCCCTATATTAAGGCAGTCAGAGTGGCATCAGCAAAAGACATTACTCAGGCGGATCGCGAATTTAGCACTGCACGTGCCCTGTTACTCGATACTTATGTCGAAGGGACACCCGGTGGTACCGGCGAGAGCTTTGACTGGTCCATGATCCCGGCTGATACAAAACGTCCACTGATACTTGCAGGGGGACTGAATCCAGAAAATGTCGCAACTGCGATAAAGACGGTCAAACCCTATGCCGTCGATGTCAGTGGTGGAGTGGAATCTGCAAAAGGCATTAAAGATCATGATAAAATACGCGCGTTTATGAAAGAGGTAGGCAGTTTTGTCACAGGCTAAGTCTGAAAATCAAGATAAGTACAATTTGCCCGATGATCGCGGCCATTTTGGCGAGTATGGCGGTATATTTGTAGCAGAAACACTCATGGGTCCGATTCAGGAATTACGCGAGGCCTATGAAAAGTGCATGCAGGATGAGGCCTTTCTGGCCGAACTGGATAACCAGTTACGTCAGTATGTCGGTCGGCCATCGCCACTGTATTATGCTGAGCACTGGAGTAAAAAACTCGGTGGCGCGAAAGTCTATCTTAAGCGCGAAGACCTCAATCATACCGGTGCCCACAAGGTGAATAATACGGTGGGTCAGGCCCTGTTGGCACGACACATGGGCAAGACTCGTATTATTGCTGAGACAGGCGCAGGCCAGCATGGCGTCGCCTCTGCCACGGTAGCCGCACAGCTTGGGCTGGAGTGTGTGGTCTATATGGGTGAGGAAGATATTCAGCGTCAGGCGATTAATGTCTTTCGCATGAAGCTGCTGGGCGCCAAAGTGGTGCCAGTCACCTCAGGTTCAAAAACCCTTAAAGATGCGCTTAACGAGGCCATGCGCGACTGGGTCACCAATATCGACAATACCTTTTATATTATCGGCACCGTTGCGGGTCCGCATCCGTATCCTGCCATGGTGCGTGATTTTCAGGCCATTATCGGCCGTGAAGCCAAAGAACAAATCCTCGAACAGGAAGGCCGCTTGCCCGATGCTCTGGTGGCCTGTGTCGGTGGTGGCTCTAATGCCATTGGCCTGTTCTATCCCTTTATTGATGATAAAGACGTGGCCATGTATGGCGTCGAAGGCGCGGGTGAGGGTATCGAAACCGGCCGACATGCTGCGCCCCTTTGCGCCGGTAAATCAGGTGTTTTACACGGCAATCGGACCTATCTGGTTGAGGATGCCGATGGTCAGATCATTCCTACACACTGCATTTCTGCAGGGCTGGATTATCCTGGCGTGGGCCCTGAACACGCCTGGTTGAAAGACAGCGGTCGTGCGAATTATGTCTCAGTCACTGATGAAGAGGCTCTGCAGGCTTTTCATGATCTGACTCGTATCGAAGGCATTATCCCTGCGCTGGAATCGAGTCATGCACTGGCCTATGTCAGTAAAATGGCCCCAACTATGGACAAGGATAAGATCATCGTGGTGAATCTCTCCGGGCGTGGTGACAAGGATATCCATACCGTGGCGAATCTAGAGGGTATTTCTATATGAACCGCATCGATGCCCGCTTCGCTGAGTACAAAAAACAGGGCCGTGTCGCACTGGTACCCTATGTCACGGCCGGCGACCCAGGTCCAGACACGACCGTACCCCTGATGCATGCCATGGTGAAGGCGGGTGCAGATATATTAGAATTAGGTGTACCGTTTTCTGATCCCATGGCCGAAGGGCCAGTGATTCAAAAGGCCATGGAGCGTGCGCTGGAGCATCACGTCTCCCTGCGTGACGTTCTCGGGATGGTGAGCCAGTTTCGCCAGCAGGATGACACCACGCCTGTTTTGCTGATGGGCTACCTGAACCCAGTCGAAATTATGGGCTATGAGGCCTTTGCTGAAGCGGCAGCCAAAGCAGGGGTGGATGGTGTGTTACTGGTCGATATCCCGCCAGAAGAAGCTGCACCACTACTCGTGGCCCTGGCAAAGCACAAACTGGATATCGTCTTCCTGGTATCACCAACAACAAGCGATGAGCGAATCCAGACGATTGCCCGTTCCAGTAGTGGTTTTGTCTACTATGTCTCTCTCAAGGGGGTCACCGGTGCTGGACATCTGGATACTGACGAGGTTGCGGACCGCGTTAACCGAATCAAAAGCTACACAGATTTGCCTGTTGGCGTTGGTTTTGGTATTAAAGACGCCGATTCCGCTGCTCGGGTGGCAAAAGTAGCCGATGCCGTAGTGGTCGGTAGCGCTCTGGTAAAAAAAATCGAAGAATTTGCGGGTTCGGCCGATAAGCTTGAGGCGGCAGTAGCAGGATTAATCGCTGAGATTCGTGCCGGTATCGATCAGGCTACAGTCTAAGAACTGTGAACAAAAACAATGATATATTGATAATAATAAGCTAAGGTTACAACTATGAACTGGTTTAGCAAATTACTCCCAACTCGAATTCGTACCGAGACCAGCACCAATAAGAAAAGTGTGCCAGAAGGTCTGTGGGCCAAGTGTAATAGCTGTGGTGCCGTACTTTATCGCGCCGAGCTGGAACGCAATATGGATGTCTGTCCGAAGTGTAGCCATCATATGCGTATTGGTGCACGAGCACGTCTTGATCTGTTCCTTGATGAAGCGGATCGCATTGAGATTGGCTCAGAGCTTAAACCTGTCGATGCCCTTAAATTTAAGGATATCAAAAAGTATAAAGACCGCCTGATTCAGGCACAAAAAGCCACTGATGAAGATGATGCGCTGATTGTTATTCAGGGCAAGGTCAAAGGCGAGGCCGTTGTTGTCGCTGCCTTTGAATTCAAGTTTATGGGTGGTTCCATGGGCTCGGTGGTGGGTGAGCGTTTCGTGCGTGCCGTGAATGCTTGTCTCGAAAAGAATATCCCTTTTATCTGTTTTTCTGCCTCTGGTGGTGCCCGTATGCAGGAAGCCCTGTTTTCGCTGATGCAAATGGCCAAGACCAGCGCGGCACTGACACGTATGCAAAAACGTGGTCTGCCATTTATCTCTGTCATGACTGACCCAACCATGGGTGGGGTCTCCGCTTCTTTCGCCATGCTCGGTGATATTAATGTGGCTGAACCTAATGCCCTGATTGGTTTTGCCGGACCGCGTGTGATTGAACAGACTGTGCGTGAAACGCTGCCAGAAGGCTTCCAGCGTAGTGAGTTCCTGCTTGAGCATGGTGCGATCGATATGGTCGTTGACCGACGCGATATGCGTGATCGACTGGCCAGCATTCTGTCTATGCTGACACACCGTTCAGTTGCCTGAACAGAAACGCTCTAAAACAAGCTGATTGACTGTTTCACTGGTCAGGCCGGTGTCAAAACAATTTCAGACCCTGAACGATTGGTTAAGCTGGCAGGAGACCCTGCATCCCAGCGAGATAGATCTGGGTCTGGAACGTGTGCAGCAGGTCTATCAACGACTTCATCCCGATCAGACCCATCCCTATAAAGTCATTACCATTGCTGGCACCAACGGCAAGGGCTCCAGTGCGGCAATACTGAGTTCGATTCTGCTGGCTGCCGGGTACAAAGTCGGTACTTATACTTCTCCTCATTTGTTTCGTTATAACGAACGCATCTGTATCAATGGTGTAATGGCCTCTGATGCAGCGATTGTTGAGTCCTTTGTACGCATCGATCAGGCGCGTGAGGATATTTCGCTGACCTATTTTGAATTCGGTACGCTGGCGGCGCTGGATATATTTAATCGTTCAGAGCTAGATGTAGTTGTGCTGGAAGTGGGACTGGGGGGACGACTGGATGCAGTGAATATTATTGATTGTGATGTGGCGCTGATCACCTCCATTGGAATCGACCATATCGACTGGCTGGGCCCGGATCGAGAATCCATTGGCAAAGAAAAGGCCGGCATTATGCGGGCAGGTAAACCTGTCGTATGCAGTGATATTGATATGCCGGCTTCGATTTCAGAATATGCGAACCAGATAGGGGCGCGGTTGTATCGAATTGGCCAGGAATTTTCGGTACAGCTGAATCAAGGCGACTGGTTCTGGCAATCAGCAGATAAACAACAGCAAGGTTTGCCCGCGCTTTATATCAAAACCGAGCACATGCTCAATAATGCGGCGGGTGCCTTAATGGTACTGGAGTTGCTGGCCAATGATTTACCCATTGCACAGCAACACCTGCGGCAGGGGTTATTGGCTCTGAAACTGCCTGCTGGGCGCCAACAGGTGATCACAGAGCCAGTAATGACCATTGTCGATGTCTCCCACAATGTCGACAGCGTGCGATCACTGGCGACCATGTTGTCGCAGCAGGACTGTGGTGGAAAGACTCATGCGGTTATTGCGATGCTGCAGGATAAGGATATATCTGGCGTATTTACTCAAATGGAATCCATAGTCGATCACTGGTATCTGGCAAGCTTGCATGTCCCACGTGGCGCCAGCGCGGAGAAATTGCACGAGGCCCTGGCACAGACGGCTAAAACCACACGTGCCAGCTGTTATTCATCGGTCACGGCAGCGGTCAAATCGGCCCATGCAGAAATGCAGCAGGCTGATCGACTGGTGATCTTTGGCTCATTTTATACAGTGGCAGAGGCAATGGTGCACAGCGTATAATGCCCAATTCAGAGCGGTAAAGAGTTCTATCTGTGGATAAACAAATTTTGAAACAACGTATTGTTGGCGCCATTGTTCTGGTTGGATTGGCGGTGATATTTATCCCCATGATTCTGTCTGGTGGCAAAGATTCGATGCCGTTGTTTGGCAGTAATATTCCCGACAAACCGAAAAAGCTCGAGCAGCTCAAATCCGTAGAGATGCCAGCCCGAGCTGAAATCCCGGAACAGGTGAGCAAACGTATCCCGATTGATGAAAATACCTCTCCCGAGGTCAATGAGAAATTACTTGAGCCTAAATCTTCCAGTACGAGCAAAGAGAAAAAATCTGCTGAGAAAAAGCGTAAGCAGGAACAGAAAAAAACAGAACAGGAAAAACCTGCCAAGGCCTGGGCCGTACAGGTCGGTAGTTTTGCGCAGCGTGATAACGCAATGAAATTGCGTGACAAGTTACGCAAGAATAAATATCCAGCCTTTGTAGAGTTAGTCAAAAGCAAAGATGGTAAAGTTTATCGAGTACGGGTTGGTCCTGATGTGACGCGTACGCTGGCAGAAAAACGCATGCAGAATTTGCGTGACAAAATGAAAATCTATGGCGTTGTCATGCGTCATCCCTGAGGCGGAAAGTCAGTAAGTTATGGTCTGGATCGATTTCGTTATTCTTCTCATTATTATCCTCTCTGCGGTTATCAGCAGCGTGCGCGGTTTTGTGCGTGAGGCATTGTCCTTATCGGGCTGGATTATCGCATTTTGGGTATCACTGACATTCTCAGGCGGGCTATCGACTCTGTTTGATGGTTCGATTAATGACCCAATCTTGCGATTAATTGTCGCCTTTCTGATTCTGTTTATCGCCAGTTTGATCGTTTCCGCCATTGTGAATTACTTTGTTATTCAACTTGTCCAACGCACCGGCATGACTCGTGCCGATCGTTCAGTGGGTATTGTATTTGGCGTCTTACGCGGCATCTTAATTGTCACGGCAATGGTGATGTTCTCAGGATTAACACCTTTTCCTCAGACCGCATCCTGGGAGAATTCATTCTTTCTTTATTACTTCGAAGGAATTGCGGTCTGGTTGCGTGATCTAATGCCCAGTGATATGGCGCGAAGTTTTACCTTCTGATCATGGGTGGTAAATTGATTAAGACTTTTACTGAAAATGCCGTTATTCTCTGATGTAGAGATGGACGAATAAGCCCGAGGAACGCTTATGTGTGGAATCATTGGTATTGCTGCGAATAGCCCTGTTAATCAGGCGCTTTACGATGGCCTGACTGTTTTACAGCATCGAGGGCAGGATGCGGCAGGTATTATGACCTGTGATGACGATCGTATCTATTTGCGTAAGAGCAATGGCCTGGTGCGTGATGTGTTTCATACCCGTCATATGATGCGTCTGCTCGGCAATATTGGCATTGGTCATGTGCGTTATCCAACAGCCGGTTGTTTTTCATCCGCAGAGGCGCAGCCTTTTTATGTCAATTCACCCTTTGGTATTGCCCTGTCACACAATGGTAACCTGACCAATGCGGAAGATTTGAAACGTGACCTGTTCCGTGAAGATCGTCGTCATATCAATACTGATTCAGATTCAGAAATTTTACTCAATGTGTTTGCGCATGAATTACAGAATGTCAGCAAAATGGAAGTCAACGCCGCAGATGTTTTTGCGGCAGTAGCTGGTGTACATCGACGTTGTAAGGGTGCCTATGCCGTCATCACCATGATCGCTGGACGCGGTATTGTTGGTTTCCGTGATCCTAATGGTATTCGCCCTCTGGTACTTGGAAAACGCGAAACCAAAGACGGCACTGATTATATTCTTGCCTCTGAAAGTGTTGCGGTTGATGTGTTGGGTTATGAATTTATGCGTGATGTTGCGCCAGGCGAAGCGGTGTTCGTTGATGCTGATGGTCAGTTACACAGCCAGCAATGTGCAGAGAAAACAGAATTAACCCCCTGTATTTTTGAACATGTTTATTTTGCCCGTCCTGACTCAATTATGGATGGTGTGTTTGTTTATAAGGCACGTATGCGCATGGGTAAGTATCTGGCGCAAAAGATCAAACGTGTTTATCCCGATCATGGCATCGATGTTGTGTTACCCATTCCGGATACCAGTCGAACCTCGGCCTTGCAACTTTCCTATGAGCTGGGTGTTAAATACAGTGAAGGCTTTATTAAAAACCGTTATATCGGTCGCACCTTCATTATGCCGGGACAGAAAGAGCGTAAGAAATCTGTACGTCAGAAGCTCAATGCGATTGAATCTGAGTTTAAAGGCAAGAATGTTTTACTGGTTGATGACTCAATTGTGCGTGGTACAACCTCAAAACAGATCATCCAGATGGCGCGTGACTCTGGCGCAAAAAATGTCTATTTCGCCTCAGCCGCACCACCGGTACGTTACCCCAACGTTTATGGAATCGATATGCCATCCGCGCATGAGCTCATTGGTCATGGTCGTGATGACAAACAGATTGCAGATGTGATTGGTGCTGACTGGTTAATCTATCAGGATCTGGAAGATTTGATTAAGGCAGTCAATATTAAAGCACCCGATATCAAACGTTTTGATACATCAGTTTTTAATGGTGAATATGTAACGGGTGATATTAACGCAGAATACCTTGCTCGTATTGATCAGCTACGAAACGATACGACCCGTAGTGAAAGTTCGAAAGATAATGAGGTGGTTGAGATGCACAACACTGCCTGATTGATGATCTGGAGTTGACATCAGTAAAATGATTTCATATTCTCTACCAACAGCGCCGATTTGATATGTCAGCTTGCGGGCGCTTAATAAATACAGCTAAAGAGCGGGATACCTGCCTTAGCGAAGCTGATGCGGGTTTTTTTATGCCCATTTACTTTGTATAGATATCTTATAGAGGGTGTAACAATGAGTGATTCAGACGACTGGGCATTAGAAACACTGGCGGTGCGAGCAGGGCAGGTTCGTACTCATGAAGGCGAACATGCTGAAGCCATTTTCCCAACATCAAGCTATGTGTTTGATAGTGCCGCGCATGCCGCAGCACGTTTTGGTGGCGATGAGCCTGGTAATATCTATTCTCGTTTTACCAATCCCACGGTGAGAACCTTTGAGCAACGACTGGCTGCGCTGGAAGGTGGAGAAAGTTGTGTCGCCACGGCCTCAGGCATGTCTGCGATCCTGAGTACCTGTGCAGCGTTATTACAGTCGGGTGATCACATTGTTTCATCGCGCAGTATATTTGGTACCAGTACTGTTCTATTTAATAAATATCTGTCTCGTTTTGGTATTGAGACGAGCTATGTTTCTTTAACGGATTTGTCCGACTGGGAACAGGCGATTCAGCCAAATACAAAGTTATTGTTTCTTGAGACGCCATCAAACCCATTAACGGATGTTGCAGATATTGCAGCACTCTCTAAGTTAGCCAAAAAGAATGATTGTCTGTTGGTTGTCGATAACTGTTTCTGTACCCCTGTATTACAACAGCCATTAAAGTTGGGCGCGGATATTGTCATTCATTCTGCCACCAAGTATCTGGATGGGCAGGGCCGTTGTATTGGTGGTGCGGTAGTTGGTGATAGCAAACTGGTTGGTGAAGAGGTGTATGGTTTT
>Ga0224506_10003577_pt1 | contig 10235 bp, 8 predicted proteins | sample SF_Jan12_sed_USG_2_FD_169108 | JGI IMG/M metagenome (GOLD analysis project Ga0224506, IMG submission 169108) | Sediment microbial communities from San Francisco Bay, California, United States - SF_Jan12_sed_USGS_8_1 | ecosystem: Environmental > Aquatic > Marine > Sediment | place: USA...
CACCTTGTAAGTACCCGATTTTACATGGTATGTATCCCTGTTTGATTCAGACTTCGCAAGTTCATCGAGATGATCAATTGCCTTTCCCGAATAATTTTTCCCTTCTAAATGAAAAGCACTATTTTCATGGCACCTCCCCAGGCAAGTCATATGCCCAATTTCTTCTTTCTTGAAACGAGCCTTCAGTGTTTTCTCTACATGCTGCTGAGTTCCGGCACAAAAACAGGCAGTGCCATTACATATATATACCCTTTTACCCTTGTTGTCAGGCTTCAGAAAGTCATAAAAAGAAGCCGTGCCATAGGTATTGGCTGTACCTATTAGAAATTCCTTCGCAAGTTTGTCCAAATCTTCAGAAGAAGGGCTTCCTTCTGCTTTGGCAAGTTCACCCATTTTATCAAAGAGATTTTCCGAAATTCCCTTTCTACCCGATAACTCACTTAAATTTTTTGACATGGTTTCAACTTGCTTTTTTGTTTTTCAATATAGATTTCTTTGAAATTCTTTGTGGATAGGAATAACATGTAGCCCTGCCTTCCCTGCAAAACCCAAACAGCGTGATTCCCAGCTCCTTAGAATAATCCACTGCCAATGAAGAAGGAGCCGAAACAGCCACTAAAACAGGTATTCCGGCTTTAAAGCACTTAGTTACAATCTCGTAGGAAACACGCCCACTAACAGTCATGATAAAGGCCTCATCAAGATTATTATCGAAAATAAGGCACCCAATCACTTTATCTACTGCATTGTGTCTTCCAATATCTTCCATACTACAAAGTAACTCTCCCGAAAGGGAGAAAGCCGCAGCAGCATGGGTTCCTCCGGTTTTTTTAAATGAGAACTGTTGTGCATTCATTTTTTCCAATGTCCTTGAAATAGTTTCAATTGGAATTTGCTGTTCACTATCTATGGTTCTACCCATAAAAGAAAGATCACCAATTTCGGTTCTTCCACAAATACCGCATGAGGAAACTGACAACAAACTCCGACTGTTGGAGTAACCGGGACCCAGTTCGGCGTTGGGGATTTTCAAATCTACTTTCGTAACAATACCGTCTTTATTTTCACTATTTAGAATGATGTCGGGGGAAAAAGTAGCGTTCAACAAAACATCTTCAGAATGCAATAAACCCCGAATCAAGGCTTTATCGTCACCAGGAGTACGCATAGTTAACGTAAAGGGAGCATCATTGATATTAATTTGCAGAGCTTCTTCAACGGTTAGGGAGTCGACAATTTTATCGATATGATTTTCATTGAATTTAGCTCCTTGATAATCACGGGTGGCCATGCTGGTTTACTTTTGAGATATAAAACTATATACCTAATCAAAGATACAAAAGTTGAAATTATCATAAAAGGAGATAATTCGTTTAAAACTGAGATGTACAATTGAACAAACAAAGTGTAAACAAAAAAATCAGCCTATAAGCCATGTAGCAAATTCATTTAAACGTTTAAAAACGGATATTGGAAGTTGTTTTTTGTAGCTTACAACGGGGAGGGGACGATGCTATTTCCCTAAAAAATTTACTCCACAACTCAAAATTTTCGTGTTCATAATCCTGAAAATAAACGTTTAAAACGTTTAATCCTGATTATTCATGAGGATTCGTTATGAAAGTCCAAATACCAATAAATCTGTGCGTTTTCGATGATTTTGGAAAGGAGGCGTAACGCCCAGCTACGGTGAGTACCAAAATAAAGAAAATATGCTGATTTGAAGGTATTTGGGCTTGTAATAGATTGCTCATGAATATTCTGGGTTAAGTAATCATTGGTGTCTGGAAAACATCATGTTCTTTTTTTACTTCCTTACTTTTTTTTGTTTGGGTAAAAAAAGTAAAAAACACACCCCCACACTCCGTTTTTCGGATACCAGTAACTTTTTATTCAGAAAAAACATATCCCAAACCAACTATTATATAGTTAGAAATTAAATAGCAATATATTAAAGAGAGTATTCCATTTCGGGGGAATTAAAAACACCCCATTTATCCAAAAAAAGCGCATAAATTATCAAACAAAAGGAAAACATATTGTTGATAGCGAAAAAAAACTTCACAACAGCGATTCATTTAATACAAAAATTTTAAAATATGCCCCGATGTCATATCTTTGCGCAAGTTTTATAAATTTGCCCTTGAAAAAGGGCTTTTTTCATTAAAGAATTAAAAAACATATGAACAGTTTGACTTATTTAGTACCTGTGTTAGGACTCATAGGCTTGGTTGTAATGGTAGCTAAGTCTATTTGGGTAAACAAACAAGATGCAGGAGATGAAAAGATGCAAGAACTTGCAGGCTATATTGCTAATGGCGCAATGGCTTTCTTAAAAGCAGAATGGAAAGTACTTTCTTATTTTGCTGCAATTGCTGCCGTATTATTGGCGTGGTCAGGCACTTTGGTTGAGCATTCTGACTGGGTAATTGCCCTTGCTTTTTTGATTGGCGCATTTTTATCAGCCTTTGCCGGATGGATTGGAATGAACATTGCCACAAAGGCCAATGTGCGTACTACTCAGGCTGCAAGAACCAGTCTGAAAAAAGCACTTCAGGTTTCCTTTAACGGAGGTGCTGTAATGGGACTTGGAGTTGCCGGTTTGGCGGTAGTAGGATTAAGTACACTATTCATTGTATTTTATAATATATATGTAAATGGTGCTTCAGTAAACGGCCCCGAAATGCAAACAGCTCTTGAAGTATTGGCTGGATTTTCATTAGGTGCTGAATCTATCGCATTATTTGCCAGAGTAGGTGGTGGTATCTACACAAAAGCTGCCGATGTGGGAGCTGACCTTGTAGGTAAGGTAGAAAAAGATATTCCTGAAGATGATCCAAGAAACCCTGCAACTGTTGCCGATAACGTTGGTGACAACGTAGGCGATGTAGCAGGAATGGGTGCCGACCTTTTTGGTTCTTATGTAGCCACTATTTTAGCTACTATGGTTCTTGGACGTGAGGTTATTTCCATAGATAATGTAGGTGGTATGGCTCCAATCTTATTACCTATGTTAATTGCTGGAATGGGACTTATTTTCTCTATTGTGGGTACTTTTTTCGTAAATATAAAAGGCGAAAATTCAAGTGTACAAAATGCACTAAACCTTGGAAACTGGGGTTCAATTGTGTTAACAGGTATCGCATCTTACTTTTTGGTTCATTACCTTTTACCCGAAACACTTTCTTTTGAAAGAGGTTCTGTAGTTAATCAATTCTCAAACACGGATGTGTTTTTTGCAATATTAGTAGGTCTGATTGTTGGGGCATTAATGTCTATAATTACTGAATATTATACTTCTATGGGTAAGAAGCCCGTACTTTCAATAGTTAAACAATCTTCTACAGGACATGCAACCAACATTATCGGTGGTTTGGCTGTTGGTATGGAATCTACAGTATTACCTATTATTGTTTTAGCATCAGGTATTTATATATCATTTGAATTTGCCGGTGTTTATGGTGTGGCTATTGCTGCAGCAGGTATGATGGCCACAACTGCAATGCAATTGGCGATAGATGCTTTCGGGCCTATTGCTGACAATGCGGGTGGTATTGCCGAAATGAGTTCACTTCCCAAAGAAGTAAGAGAAAGAACAGATAACCTTGACGCCGTTGGTAACACAACTGCTGCAACAGGTAAAGGTTTTGCTATAGCTTCTGCAGCACTTACTGCATTGGCATTATTTGCTGCCTATGTAGGTATTGCCGGAATTGAACACATAGATATTTACAAAGCAGATGTTTTGGCCATGTTATTTGTAGGGGGTATGATTCCTTTTATATTCTCTTCACTTGCCATTGCTGCAGTAGGACGTGCCGCTATGGAAATGGTGAAAGAAGTTAGAAGACAGTTTAGAGAAATTCCGGGTATCATGGAAGGTACTGCAAAACCAGAGTATGAAAAATGCGTAGCTATTTCTACCAAAGCCTCTATCAAGGAAATGGTAGCTCCCGGAGCTATTGCCCTTATCTCTCCCGTAATTGTAGGTTTCTTTTTTGGACCTGAAGCTTTAGGTGGTTTCCTTGCAGGTATTACTGTATCCGGAGTACTTATGGGTATTTTCCAAAACAACGCTGGTGGTGCATGGGATAACGCCAAGAAATCTTTCGAAAAAGGAGTTCAAATTGATGGCAACATGGAGTACAAAGGATCCGAAGCACACAAAGCCTCTATTACTGGTGATACTGTAGGAGATCCTTTCAAAGATACATCAGGACCTTCTATGAATATCTTGATTAAACTTACATCCATTGTAGCTTTAATAATTGCTCCTCATATTGCAAATGATAAAGTTAACCACGGAGCTGAAGCGTCTGAACTTCTTAAGGACAATTCAAAAGAAATCATAATGACTTTAGAAGAACCTACTACCGAAGTAGCAACAACTATAGAGTAATTATCTTTAAAAATAATTAACTTCAAAAAAGCCCATTTCTTTTATAGTTATGGGCTTTTTTTATTATTTTTATTTGCTATGAAAAATTTAAACCTAACATTACTCGCCCTATTTATTCTCCTGACATCAGGAAATGTGGCTTTTTCTCAAAACAAAGGTGTATTTGGAAAGTGGGTAACCATTGACGATGAGACCAATGAAAAAAAATCTGTTGTTGAAATCTATGAGCGCAACGGTAAGGTTTACGGGAAAATCATAAAATTATACAGGAAACCGGGTGAAGATCCTGATCCTGTTTGCGATGATTGTGATGATGACGATCCAAGGTACATGAAAAAGATCATTGGTATGGAAATCATGACCGACATGGAGAAAGATGGTGATGAATACAGTGATGGAGAAATTCTAAAACCCGATGAAGGAAAAGTATACGATTGTACAATATGGAGAGATGGTGCTAACCTAAAGGTAAGAGGTTATATTTTGTTTTTATATCGCACTCAAATGTGGTTGCCTTACGTAGAAGAATAGCAAAAAACCTTTGCGAAAAAATAAATTACATGTCCTTTAGCCTCAAAAACATCGACCACATATCCTTACATGTAGCCGACCTGGAAAAAAGCATATGGTTTTATGGAAAAGTATTACTACTAAAACAAAAAGACAGACCTGCATTTAATTTTCAGGGAGCCTGGTTTCAAGTTGGACCTCAGGAAATACATTTGATTGCAGGGCGGGAAAAACCCGTAAACTCTCATTCTCGAGGTACACACCTGGCTTTAGAAATAGACAGTATCGATGCATTCAGAGCCCATGCCCTGCCCCTTTGGGAATCCATTGATGCTCCCAAAACAAGGCCCGATGGTATCCATCAACAATTCCTTTCTGATCCGGATGGGTTTAGGATAGAATTAACGGAAAAGGGTAATTAGATTTTAGTAAACCTCTGACAATTTGGCTAATAATTGCGTTACTGGTTAAAAGTTAAGATCGCCAAATTGGTTAACCTTCCAAATGAATAAAATAAATATTCCGGGTTTAAATAAAAAAATTAATATAAAAGAGTGAAATCTTTACCTGCAGCAATCGTATTCCTCATGCTTTCCAAACTTCGGGAAAGGTAATTTATATGTATTTTCCCCGTATTTTTCCTGTAATTTAAAAGCATAAACCGAGCTAAATTGAAACGGATATAAACGTTTATAAACGGCTATTTTGTCTATAATTACCGAAATTTACGAAACCTTTCGAAGGTTCCAAACCTTCGAAAGGTTCGTAAAACTCGAAAGACTCGTAAAACTTGAAGTATTTTAGATTGTAATAAAATGCTGAAGTCAAACCCTATTGAACAATCCAGGTTTATTTATGTAATAATGAAAATTGGAAAACCGTTGATTTACTTAGCCAAAAAAATATGAGTGATTGAAATCTATTGATATTCCCAACATTTTATCATCCTGTAGGGATGAAATATTTGTAGAAAACCATTGTGTGAGTGAACCGTCCTGTAGGGACGGAATGTTTTGTCTACATCATTTTGATGCACGCTTTTTATGGAGATCTTAGTATTTAATAGACAATTAAAAAAACGGGGCGTTTTAGTTAAGTTAATTGATATATGTAAATGGAATATTAAATATGCCCATCAATGCCGTTTTTGTAGAAGCATTTTGATTTTTATAGGGCTTAAGAAAATGGCATTGATACCCCCATCTCTATTTTAAACTCCGGATTATTGAAACTTTTACCAATCCTGTAGTAAGTTTGTGGACCGTAATCTCTATTATTCTATTCCTATGGTTAAAAAAATCATTTTCTTTATCACTATTCTATTGATTCCCCTCTTTTTATTATTGGGTTGCGCCTCATCAACAGATCCCTTAGCAGATTTTGAAAAAGAAACCTGGCAAAAGGACATTCAAGGGTGCAATGGAGACAGAATCCTACTGTTACCAAAAATCAAAAAACTAAAAGAAAATATCAAAGGAAAATACTCCTCATATATTGTAGAAAACCTTGGAAATCCAGACGAAAAAGAAATTGTGAAGAGAAGTCAACTCTATTTTCGGTATTTCCTTTATAATCCAATAGTATGTGATTCTACCAAAACAACCGAAGGAGAAAAATTTGTTCAAATAAGATTTAATGCCACCGGTTTATTAGACGAATTAATTATTGTAGAATAATTAATTCCCGGCCTCTATTTGAGAAAGGAGCGCTCTGGATTTCCTGTCAATGCTTTTTTTATATTCGTGCCTTTTATAAGTCTGAGCCAATTTTAAATAACGAATAGCATGATCTTTCTCTTTCCTGTCTGAGAATATCAATCCCAGCTGCAACGCTGAATTTGGGGCAAAGTAATAACTCTTTTCTCCTTGATTTTCAATCACTAATAAGTAATATTCAATTGCCTTATCTACATTACCCGTTAAATGAAACAGGCGGGCTCTTCGGTATCTGTATTCCAATTGAAAATTTACGTCACTCGATTTATAATACAGCATAAAAACATTGAGTAAGGAATCGGACCTATCATAAAAACCTCCATCCATAGCTAACCGGGCTTCCAAAAGAGTTTTATTGCTTCCTCTTTCACTTTCCATTTGCATAATTGCATACCTATCGGCCTCAAGGATTTCCTTACCTTTTTCCGCTATTTTATTTTTATAAAACTCAGCTCTTTTCAAATCATTTTGCAGAAAGTAACATACATAAATCTTGTAGTAGACATCCTTAAGTAAGTTTTCGCCTGAGTAATTCTCCAGAAAACGATTATACTCCTGAATTGCTATTTTGTAATTTCCTGCTTGTAAATGGGCTTCCGCACGCAAGAAATACAGGTACGAAAAAGGACTGTTTTGATCAGAATAATTCAATATACCCGTTGAATTACCACTCTTAGCTAAAATTACTAGGTGTGCAAGTTTTAACATTTCCCCGCCTTTACTTTCACCGTTCAATGCATGAATCAAAAACAAGGCCTCATCATAGCGCTGCAATAAAAAACATTGGTACATGGCCAAAAATAAGGTTGCTTCTACTTTAAATGTGGGATTCCCACTAAGTGAGGTTAAACGGCCTGCCCCTGAAGTTACTGAACCCTCCCAACCCAACAGATCCAACAACCATTTGTATTCTTCAGGTACAGCTCCGATGATAAGCTCCATCATTCCCAACGATTTTATAGCGGGCTTAAAATCAGGATTTGATAAAAGTACATTGTGGAATCCTTGATAGGCGGTTCGAAATGACCATATAGCCATAAGCTCCTGCTCTCGTCGCATCGCCACTATAGAATTGATAAAGTGGTACTCCGCAAAAAGAAATTTACTCCAGGTTGAATTGGATTTTTCGAAATCAGGGGTTAATCTTTCAAATTCCATCGAAAAAGCATCGTAGTTAGATAAATTATCAGAAAACAATGCCTTAGCACCTAATGCCCAACTATAATAGTATTGTTTGAGCGGTTCTTTCGTATCCTTATTATTTCGAATAATTATATCGAAATCTCCATCATAAAACCATTTCTGTTCAGTAGGTTGATATCCGTGAGATTGAAAAACAAATAAAAAAAGGCAGACTATTAAGCCTGCCTTCAAATAATATATTTTGTTTAATGAGTTCAAAAAGAAATCACTAAGCTTTTTTTCTTGTTGTTCTTCTTGGTTTCTTTTCTTCAACCGGAGCCTCAATCTCAACATCAGCCAAAATTCTTCCTGAATGTTCGTCGATTACAATTTTCTTCTTCGCTTTAATCTCAGCTATTTTTTGAGGTGGTATTACAATATTACATCCTTCAGCGGCACCCCTTTTTACAGTAACAACAGCCAAGCCGTTGCTAAGGTTGGCACGAAGTTTTTCGTAATATTTAAGAAGTTTTTCCTCAATTTTTTTAGTCGCTTTTTCGCGATCTTTTAAAAGCTTCTCCTCGTCTTCCTTGCTCTCATCCAGAAGATCATTAAGTTCACTTCTTTTCAAGTCAAGGTCTTTGTTCCTATCCTCAATTTTAAGTTCTATCTCGTTGATTTCTCCTTTTTTACCGTCGATTGCAACTCCTGCCTCTCTTATCTTCTTCTCACAAATTTGAATTTCAAGTTCTTGCAACTCAATTTCTTTGGTGATTGCATCGTACTCCCGGTTATTTCTAACGTTCATCTGCTGATCTTTGTATTTGGTGATCAAAGCTTCTGCCGTTTTCATACCCTCTTTACTCTTCTTGATACTATCCTCTAGTTCGTCGAGCTGAGTGGAGAATTTTTCTTTTCTTGTCTTATAACCCTCAATCTCATCTTCCAGATCTTGGACTTCGTCCGGAAGATCACCACGCAAAATGCGGATTTGATCTAACTCTGTATCAATTGATTGTAGTTTAACGAGGGCTTCTAACTTTTGCGCTACAGTTTGGTTTTCCATGAATTTTAAAAATACGAAATAGGGTTCGTAATAGTCTCTGATAAATCGACTGCAAAGGTAGTAAATTTTTTATTTAAAAAATCACTAATTAATTCTTTTGTGTAAATTTCACTCTCATAATGTCCAATATCTGCAATAACCACCCTCTTTTCTCCCTCAAAAAATTCATGATATTTAAAATCAGAAGTAACAAAAACATCTGCTCCGTGCTGTATGGCGTCTTTTAGTAAGAATTTGCCACTTCCTCCACAAACTGCAACTTTTTTTATACCCCTCCCCTGTATAGGTGTGTATTTAACAACATTTAACACCATTTTCTCTTTCAAATAGGCAAGAAAATCAATCAAATCCATCTCGGCCTCCAACTCTCCAATCATCCCTGCGCCTTCATCTTGATGTACGTTGTTCAGTGGATGAAGATAGTATGCCACTTCCTCATAAGGGTGGGCATTCTTCAATGCATTTAATATTGATGACTCCCTGTGTGCCGGAAAAATAACTTCAAGTCTATTTTCTATTACTTCCTCTTGATTACCCGATGAACCAACAAATGGTTTGGCTCCTGCTTTCGGCGTAAATGTGCCTTTTCCTTCTATACTAAAACTACACCCCTCGTATTCACCAATGTTTCCGGCCCCCACTTTATACATGGCATCCAATACTTCATTCGTGTTTTCTTCAGGAACAAAAGTTACCAGTTTCATTAGATTTTGAAGTGGACGCAATATTTTTCGGTTACTCAATAACAACCTATCACAAATCTTTGCATTCACGCCATTTTTAACATGATCAAGGTTGGTATGCCAGGCATAAATGGCAATATCATTTTTTATGGCTGTAATTATTGTCTTTTCAATATGATTGTACCCATTCAGTTTTTTAAGTCCTGAAAAAATAATCGGGTGATGAGCCACAATTAAATTGGCCCCCTTTTCAATTGCTTCTTGTACCACGTCTTCTGTGCAATCCAATGTCACAAGTACAGATGTTACTTTCCAATCGTGATTGCCCGTGAGCAAGCCACAATTGTCATAAGATTCCTGAAGTGACAGTGGAGCTATAGATTCCAAATAATTGGTTACTTCCTTAATTTTCATTTATTGAATAAATATTTAATAAATTTGAACGTCCATTCGTTTTCAATGCAAGCTATACATTGTAAGCTATAAAATTAGTGGAAATTATGAAAATGAAGATAATGAAGATAATTTAATCCCAAAGACCGGATTTTCAGAATATAAATATGTCCTTTACACAACTTTTACTTTACCCACTTTCCTTATTATATAATCTAATCACTTCAATCAGGAACTGGGCTTATAACAAAAATTTGCGGGGAGCGGTAAAATTTGAAACCAATGTAATTTCAATTGGTAATTTGGAAGTTGGAGGTACAGGTAAAACTCCTTTCACAGAATACCTT
>Ga0224506_10003578_pt1 | contig 10232 bp, 7 predicted proteins | sample SF_Jan12_sed_USG_2_FD_169108 | JGI IMG/M metagenome (GOLD analysis project Ga0224506, IMG submission 169108) | Sediment microbial communities from San Francisco Bay, California, United States - SF_Jan12_sed_USGS_8_1 | ecosystem: Environmental > Aquatic > Marine > Sediment | place: USA...
CAACACAAAAATTGCAATTATCCAGAAAAATATTGCCCATAAAAAACCTGCAAATAAATGAACCAGCAAAGCTACAACAAATGCTGCAGCAATAAAAGGCCAACCTTCACGAGCGATTAAGGGATGAGGGTATTGAGACATAAATAAAGTTCTTAGACAAAATAATGTAGATTAGTTTAAAGAAAACATAGATAAAAATAATATTCTAGTTTTTACCCTGATCGACCAATTGGTTCTTTTTGATCCACGGCATCATATCACGTAGCTTAGATCCAACTTGTTCAATCTGATGTTCGGAAGCAATGCGTCGGCTCGATTTCAGCACTGACGCACCCGATTGATTTTCCAAGATAAATTCGCGCGCATATTCACCGGTTTGAATTTCTTTTAAAATCTTACGCATTTCTGCACGCGTACGTTCTGTAATGATACGTGGGCCACGCGATACGTCACCATATTCGGCATTGTTAGAGATAGAATAACGCATATTCGCAATGCCACCTTCATATATCAAATCAACAATTAATTTAACTTCATGCAAACACTCAAAATATGCCATTTCAGGCGCATACCCAGCTTCAACCAGTGTTTCAAAGCCTGCTTGAATCAAAGCCGTTAGTCCACCACACAACACAACTTGTTCACCAAATAAATCAGTTTCCGTTTCTTCACGGAAATTGGTCTCGATGACGCCGCCACGTGTACCACCATTGGCTGCAGCATATGACAAGGCAAGATCGCGCGCACTGCCGGATTTATCCTGATGCACCGCGATCAAGGAAGGTACACCACCACCTTGTAAATAAGTTGAGCGTACTAAATGGCCCGGGCCTTTAGGTGCAACCATGATTACATCTAAATCATCACGTGGCGTTACCTGGCCGTAGTGAACGTTGAAACCATGTGCAAATGCCAGTGTAGCACCATGTTTAAGACCCGGCTCAATCTCTGTTTGATAGACTGATGCAATCTGCTCATCAGGCAACAAGACCATCACAACATCTGCGCCCTTTACTGACTCTGAGACTTCCATCACTGTCAAACCTGCTTGTTCTGCTTTACTCCAGGATGCGCCGCCTTTACGCAAACCCACGGTTACCTGCACACCTGACTCACTCAGGTTATTAGCATGCGCATGCCCCTGTGAACCATAGCCCACTATGGTTACTTTTTTACCTTTAATCAAAGACAAATCTGCATCTTTATCGTAATAAACTTTCATCACTTTCCTTATATACTTAATACTTAATTTTTATGAACGGTACAGGTGAACGCATCCAGATTATCGTCTTATAGAAATACATGGCCTTCACTGCTGAACTCAAGCTTTTTGAATTGACTACAATGCTTAATTATACCTTCAAAACCCATTCTCCGCGCCCTATGCCAGAAGCGCCTGTGCGCACTGTTTCTAAAACCGAGCTTTTCTCAATAGTATCAATAAAAGCATCAAGCTTTGAGCTGGTTCCGGTTAATTCAATGGTGTAGGATTTATCGGTAACATCAATAATGCAGCCACGGAAAATATCAACCAAACGTTTAATTTCTTCTCGATCTTGACCAACTGCACGCACTTTTACCAACATCAACTCACGTTCGGTATGGTTACCATCATTCAGATCTATCACCTTGACCACTTCAATAAGCTTGTTGAGCTGCTTAGTCACTTGTTCGACCACCTCATCAGAGCCAACCGTCACCAACGTCATACGTGACAATGTTGGGTCTTCAGTTGGCGCAACTGACAATGACTCAATATTATAACCACGCGCAGAAAACAGACCAGCAACACGTGACAACGCACCCGCTTCATTTTCCATTAATAGGGATATTATATGTCGCATTTCTTTATACCAGAATCATTTCAGAGAGGCCTTTACCACCCGGCACCATTGGAAAAACATTTTCCGTTTGATCAGTTATAAAATCCATAAATACCAATTGATCCTTAAGTCTGAATGCTTCTTTCAATGCGCCTTCAACATCTTCCGGCTTTTCAATTTTCATACCAACATGACCGTAACTCTCAGCAAGTCTTACAAAATCCGGCAATGCATTCATATAGGATTCGGCATAACGATTACCATGAAAGAATTCCTGCCATTGCCTGACCATACCCATATAGCGATTGTTTAGATTAATAATCTTCAACGGTAAATTATATTGCTTACAAGTAGACAATTCCTGGATGCACATTTGAATACTGGCTTCTCCGGTAATACAAGCTACTTTATCTTTTGGGTTAGCAAATTGAACTCCCATCGCTGCGGGTAAACCAAACCCCATCGTGCCTAGCCCCCCAGAATTAACCCAGCGTCGCGGCTTATCAAACTTATAAAACTGAGCAGCCCACATTTGGTGTTGCCCAACATCAGAAGTAACAAAGGCATTTCCTTTAGTCACTTTGTACAATTGCTCAACCACCATTTGCGGTTTGATAATCTTACTCTCTCGATCATATTTAAGGCAATCGCGTGCGCGCCATACCTCTATCTGCTCCCACCAATCTTTCAAAGCGCCCTGATCTGATTTCTTTTTACCTGCTTTCAATAAACTAATTAATTCTTTCAATACATCTGGCACATTCCCTACGATAGGCACATCGACTTTGACTCGTTTTGAGATTGATGACGGATCAATATCTATATGAATAATTTTTCTATTTTCATTAGAAAAATGTTTAGGGTTACCAATCACACGATCATCAAAACGTGCACCAACTGCAATCAATACATCGCAGTACTGCATGGCCATATTCGCTTCATACGTACCATGCATGCCTAACATACCCATGGACTGCCTGTCCGTCGCGGGATAACCACCCAAGCCCATTAAAGTATTAGTACACGGGAAGTTTAGCCATTGAGTTAATTCGGTTAATTGCGCGGCTGCATCACTCAAAATCACACCCCCGCCAGCATAAATCACTGGGCGTTTTGCACTGAGTATTAATTCAGCGGCTTTTTTTATTTGTCTTACATGTCCCTTAACAACCGGATTATAAGAACGCATGGTTACTTTGTCGGGATAAACAAACTCGGTCTTATGCTGCGTTATGTCCTTAGGAATATCAACTAAAACGGGCCCGGGTCGACCCGTTGATGCGATATAGAAAGCCTTCTTAATCGTATCTGCCAACTCTGTAACATGCTTCACCAAAAAGTTATGCTTAACGCAAGGACGAGTAATCCCGACCGTATCAACTTCCTGAAATGCATCCAAACCAATCGCCCCAGTGGGTACCTGCCCACTTATGATAACCATGGGAATTGAATCCATATACGCGGTAGCAATGCCAGTCACGGCATTGGTTAGCCCTGGCCCTGATGTGACCAACGCAACACCTACTTTATTACTCGAACGCGCATAACCGTCTGCGGCATGCACAGCAGCTTGCTCATGCCGAACCAGAATATGCCTAACTTTATCCTGCTTAAAAAGTTCATCATAAAGAAACAGCACTGCCCCACCGGGATAGCCGAATATACAATTCACCCCCTCTTCTTGTAAACAACGTACTGTAATTTCAGCACCGGTTATTTCCACACTCATGCTTTTCGCATCCCAATATCAAATACTCGTTATAAATAAAATTAACACTAACGGCTTATTAGCCGGTTATTAGCCAGTACCACCCACTGTCAGCCCATCCACACGCAAAGTGGGTTGTCCAACGCCAACGGGTACGCTTTGCCCATCTTTTCCACAAGTTCCAACCCCGGGATCTAGCGACATATCATTGCCAATCATAGAAACACGTGTCAAGACATCAGGGCCATTACCTATTAAAGTAGCCCCTTTCACCGGATAGGTAATTTTCCCATCCTCTATCATATAAGCCTCTGCTGCAGAAAAAACAAATTTTCCACTGGTAATATCAACCTGTCCACCGCCAAAATTAGCCGCATACAAACCATGTTTTACAGAAGCAATAATTTCCTCTGGCGCCTTATCGCCATTTAACATGTAAGTATTGGTCATCCTAGGCATTGGAATATGTGCAAACGATTCACGCCGACCATTACCGGTTATAGGCAAATTCATCAACCGAGCATTTAAGCTATCTTGCAAATAACCCTTAAGTATGCCATCTTCTATCAATACAGTACATTGTGTTGGATTACCTTCATCATCAATATTCAGTGATCCACGTCTTTGTGGAATGGTTCCATCGTCCACTACGGTCACACCTGCAGCAGCCACGCGTTCCCCAACACGCCCTGAAAAAGCTGAGCTGCCTTTTCGATTAAAATCTCCTTCCAGGCCATGACCAATGGCTTCATGTAGCAAAATACCTGGCCAACCATTACCTAACACAACCGTCATAGAACCAGCGGGAGCCGATTGTGCATCTAAATTCACAATCGCCTGATGAACGGCTTTTTGCGCATAATCCTGCAAAACTTCATCGGTAAAATAAGCATAATTAAAACGCCCACCACCACCTGCTGCCCCTTGTTCTCGTCGACCATTCTCTTCAGCAATGACTTGTAAAGATAAACGCACCAAAGGCCGCACATCAGCCGCAAGCAGACCATCGCTACGTGTTACTAATACGACCTCATACTCGCCAGCTAGCGATGCCACTACTTGGATAATCCGTTGATCAAGCTGACGCGCATACTGCTCAAGCCTCTCAAGTAACGCTACTTTTTCTATATCCTTGAGACTTGCAATAGGATCCTCGGGCAAATAAAGTGAGGAAGCTTTACTCAATGTATTGCGCTTAGCTATCTGTATAGAATTTGTACCACCTTGACTTGCAATCGCACGAGTTGCTAGCGCAGCAGATTCTAATGCAGACATACTAATATCATCAGAATAGGCAAACCCGGTCTTCTCGCCACAAATTGCCCGCACACCAACACCTTGCTCAATATTAAAGCTACCTGATTTCACAATACCTTCTTCCAGCATCCAGCCTTCAGAGCGACAGTATTGAAAATAAAGGTCTGCATAATCTATTTCATGCGTCAATATTTGACCAAACACCTGCTGCAATCTTGCGGGATCTATGTCATAAGGTGACAGCAAACAGCTGTCAGCGATCGCATAAAAATCTTTTGTCTCAGTAACGCTTCCAATAGCCATAGATATTCTGTTTTATTTTATAAATTACTTCATTATAGGGTCTTAGCAACTGCTCAAATTTCTTGGCTATTGGAGACCCCTGATCAAAAACTATTTCTGCAAACTACGATGATCTAATGCTGGCAAATTTGCACGCAAACTGGCTTGATATTCTGGATCAAGTGTCGCCACAACTGCACCAGACCCACGTGGCATACGATTCATTACAACACCCCATGGATCAACAATCATACTGTCACCATTGGTTTCACGCCCATTCACATGATAACCACCTTGAGCTGGCGCTATCACATAGGCCAAGTTTTCAATAGCACGTGCTCGCACGAGTACTTCCCAGTGTGCTTTGCCCGTAATCGCGGTAAAAGCTGCTGGCGCAAGGATAATATCTACATTTTCCATCATACGGTAAAGCTCCGGAAAACGTAGATCGTAACATATAGACAAACCTATACGACCAAATGGAGAGTCAACAGTGACTACTTTGTCACCTGCTTTTATAGTTTTCTCTTCAGCATAACGTTCTAGACGCAGCTTCATTCCAAATAAATGAATTTTGTCATAACGTGCAGCTAGCTGACCATCATCTGCATAAACCAAACAACTATTATAAACTTTATTAGGGTCAGACGACTCTAACGGCACCGACCCACCTACTAACCATATGCCTAAACGCTTGGCTGTTTCGCTGAGGAATGACTGAATCTGACCTTGACCCGACTTCTCCATAACAGCCAATTTATCAGCATCCCGCATCCCCATAATACAAAAATACTCTGGCAATACGACAAGCTTAGCACCTTCAGAAGTTGCATCTTCAATTAGGCGCAGGGCTTCCTCCAGATTTGCAGATACGCTCGGTCCCGAAGCCATTTGAATTGCCGCCACTCGAAAACCACCGTTACTTTTTTTTTCTAATACCGGCTTATGAATAGTTGTATCATTCAGCATAATTTCTAATACTTATTGTTCTCACAAATAAAATACTGTCCGATGCAGATTTTAACACCTACTCTGACAGGGTTCTATTTTGATTTATCTATATTCCTGCTGATTAAAAGCTAAAATACCAAATCCATGGGCACAACCAATCAAACATCTCAAGAATCCATAGCAGCTATCTTACCGTTTAGCCACTATGTACAACGAATACTAGACAGTGAACCCATACAAAAGGATTTTTTACTAAAAAATTTCCATCACCCATTTCATGAAAAAGAAATGCAGGCCTATTTGGATTCACAAGCTAAAAATATTCATGATGAGACTGAGCTACATCGTGCATTACGGCATTTACGTAAACAAGTCATCTTGCGATTGGCCGCACGTGATTTGAGTGGCCTGGCTGATTTGCCAGAGGTCATGGCCAGCATGACCCAATTAGCAGAAGTGAGTATTAACTTCGCACTCAAATATCATGAAAACTGGCTAACACAACCTGATCATTTTGGTCTTCCTAAGAGCGCACAAAACAAAACAACGCAACACATGCTTGTTGTTGCGATGGGTAAACTAGGCGGCGGTGAACTCAATGTTTCTTCTGATGTTGATTTAATTTTTGTTTATCCAGAGGATGGGGAGACTGACGGTGCCAAACCCATCTCAAACCATGAGTTCTTTGCTCGCTTAGGGCGCAAGTTAATTGCCAGCCTAAATGACTATACGGTGGATGGCTATGTCTTTCGGGTTGATATGCGCCTGCGCCCCTATGGAGAACACAGCCCCCTAGCCATCAGCTTCGCCATGTTGGATGAATATTTTATTAAACAAGGACGAGAATGGGAGCGCTACGCTTGGATTAAAGGCCGTGTAATTACCCGTCAAAGTGATCATGATGCTGAATCCAAACTTATGGAACAAATTGTCAGGCCTTTTGTATTTCGCGAATACTTAGATTTCGGTGCTTATGAATCTATGCGACGATTACATGCACAAATGCGCAAAGAGGTCGAACGCCGTGAAATGCACGATAATATCAAGCTGGGTCCTGGTGGCATCCGTGAAATTGAGTTTATCACGCAAGTTTTCCAGTTAATTCGTGGTGGTCGAGATACAGATTTGTGCATCCGCCCAACGCTTGATGTACTACGTCGCCTACAACAAAAACAACAACTTCCCAGCAAGGCCGTCACAGCGTTAACAAATGCCTATAATTTTTTACGTAAACTAGAACACCGCCTACAGTATCTGGATGATCAACAAACACAAAACTTGCCAGAACAACCTACTGAACGTGCACGCATAGCCACCGCCATGGGCTTCACTAATTACGATCAATTCATGCAACAACTCGACCTTCACCGCACACATGTAACCCATCATTTCGAGCTCATTTTTGCAGAACCAAAAAAATCACCAACACATGATATGTTGGCCTATCTGTGGCAAGAACAAGCTGAAGATGCTAGAGAGAAAGGCATAGCCAAATCCGAAGCCGCCACAACCCAACTCAGCACGATGGGTTTTCTTGAACCTGCGAAAATCTCAGATCGCTTGCAACAGTTTTATCACAGCATGTTTTATCACCAGCTTGCTGAGCCTAGCAAACAACAGATCAACACATTAATCCCCATACTCATTGAAATAATCACGCAATTTCCACCCGTTGAAACCACGCTCGAACGTATGTTACAGCTATTGGAAACAATCAGCCCGCATACCTCGTACCTAGCGCTGTTATTGGAACACCCAGACACATTACCACGTGTGGCAAAGTTGGTTAGCATCAGCCAATGGGCAAGCAGCTATCTAGGCAGGCACCCGATCCTGCTGGATGAATTACTACAGCATGAAACACCACGTACCATACCAGACTGGCAAAACGCCAAAAAAGAGTTGTTGTATCAACTGAATCACGCCGATAATCCAAAAAGTGACGTAATTGAGTGGCAAATGGACCATTTACGTCACTTTCAACACGCACAAGTCTTCCAATTATTAGTTATGGATCTAGAAGGCTCGCTTTTTCTTGAGGCACTGAGTGATCATTTAACAGCACTTGCTGATTTAATTCTCGATACGGTCTTGGACCTAGCTTGGTCAGGACTTAAAAAACGCCACTGTGATACACCAGCCTTTGCCATTATTGGCTATGGCAAGTTAGGCGGCAAAGAGTTGGGTTATGCATCTGATCTGGATTTAATTTTTCTCTACGATGATGACAATCCTAATGCGGTAGCGAGCTACACCAAACTGGGACTAAGTATTAATGCTTGGCTCACACGCCACACCTCAGCCGGGCTACTCTATCAATCAGACCTGCGCTTACGCCCCAATGGCGCCAGTGGATTACTGGTTCATTCCATTGATGCGTTTGCACAATACCAGCGTGAACAGGCATGGGTATGGGAACACCAGGCATTAACCCGCGCACGTTTTATTACTGGTAACCCACAGGTTGCAAAAGCATTTGAAACAACACGCAAAGAAATACTTTGTTTGCGGCGCGATCTAACCAAACTCAAACAAGAGATCCTTGGCATGCGTGAGAAGATGCTGGATGCACACCCTAATCCATCACCATTATTTGATATAAAACAAGACCGTGGCGGCATTATCGACGTAGAATTTATGGTGCAATATCTTGTTCTGGGCCATGCTTACCAACACCCTGAATTAACAGAGAATATCGGCAATATCGCACTCCTAAAACTGGCCGGTGAGCTTGGGTTGGTTTCTATGCAAAATGCCGAAAATGCCCGCACAGCCTACCGAAAATTCAGGCGCGTTCAGCACCGAAAGCGCTTAAACGAAGACTCAGATATAGCAGGTACAGCACCAACAGAAGGCCAATCACAAGAAATTATTCGTGTTGAAACCAAACACTTAAATGAAGAACGCATGGCAGTGATCACATTATGGGAAGAAGTATTTGGTAGTTGACTCAGCACGTCAACATAACAACGTAGCAATATAGAATGAACATCAAGCATAAAATAAGCCGCTATACTGGCTTGAAATAACCCCTATCACCCAAAGATAACACCTAACAATCCAAAAAACTTCTCTCCAAAAATCTCCATAAAATAAAAACTGGCACGATTTCTGCTTATATAAAATCACACACACTTGGTGTGTCCTATTTAACTTCAAGGAGTATTACTATGCAACAAGCACAAAAAGGTTTTACATTGATCGAATTGATGATCGTTGTGGCAATTATTGGTATTTTGGCAGCCGTAGCGATTCCTGCTTATCAGAACTATACGTTGAAAGCACGCTTTACTGAAGTTATTAACTCAACAGCTCCAATGAAAACAGCTGTTGAAATATGTGTACAAACGGGTAACTGCATAAATGCAGGTGCTATTGTCGTCCCTGCAACTGGTGGACGTGCTGGCTTTGAGGTTCCAGATGATGTTCTCGTCCCCGTAGGACAAGTAGCCTCCGTAGAAGTACGCGCTAATGGCATGATATTAGCCACACCTGCTGTTCTTAATGGCATAACTGCTGCCGACACTTACCAGCTTACTCCAACATTTATTCCTGCAACAGGAGGAGTAACTTGGACAGCATTAGGCAGCGGCTGTCAGACTCGTGCTGCTGGTGCAATCTGCTAACCAAACACCACAGTTCTTTATGACAAAAAAACACCCCAATAATGGGGTGTTTTTTTGTACTTAATGTACTGAACAAACATCAAGTTATAAATAATCCAGATACATCACAAAGCGCAAGATATAAGAGTTATTTAATACATACCACCCGCACCTGATGAATATCCGTTACGCCTTGTAACACTTTTTCGATGCCGTCTTGCTTTAACGTGCGCATCCCATCCCCTAACGCCGTCACCATCATCTCCGCCACCCGCGCATGCTCCTGGATATTTTTCTTTAGCGCATCACTGGCTGTTAATAACTCATGCAAACCTGCCCGGCCACTATAGCCCGTCCCTGCACAAGCATCACAGCCCACCGCTTTATATAATGTGATCTGGCCACTCTCGTCACCGTATTGTTTTTTCCAATTCTTTAATATTTCCGCATAGGCAGCATCAGGGCTTTCCTTAAAGCGCTCAATATTTTTCAGCTCCTCACAATATTCTGTTAATAACGACTCGATCTCTCGTTCATCGGCGACATGCGCCTCCTTACAATCTTTACACAAGCGCTTGGCCAAACGCTGCGCCAAATACCTAATAA
>Ga0224506_10003579_pt1 | contig 10229 bp, 10 predicted proteins | sample SF_Jan12_sed_USG_2_FD_169108 | JGI IMG/M metagenome (GOLD analysis project Ga0224506, IMG submission 169108) | Sediment microbial communities from San Francisco Bay, California, United States - SF_Jan12_sed_USGS_8_1 | ecosystem: Environmental > Aquatic > Marine > Sediment | place: USA...
GGGCTCATCTTTTTAATTTTCATTTTTGAAGCTTTAATAAATTGTCCGTCTTTTCCTGTTAAACCTACGGCCTTACCGCCATGTTGGTTAATCAGGCTAACGATATCTTTATTGACCAGACCACCCAAAACCATCTCAACAACATCCATAGTTTCAGTATTCGTGACACGCATGCCATCTACAAACTCAGAAGGAATAGAAAGCTTTTCCAACAATTTCCCTATTTGCGGTCCACCGCCATGAACTACAACCGGATTAATCCCAACCGTTTTAAGCAAAACCATGTCTCGTGCAAAACCTGACTTTAATACATCCTCAGTCATCGCATTGCCACCATACTTGATGACTATAGTTTTCCCTTGAAAACGCTGTATATAAGGCAAGGCCTCACTTAATACCCTGGCAAAATTAGATGCTGCAGTCTGATCCAACGACATGATAAAACCCAATAAATGTTATAAAAAAAGGCACTTCAATTGAAGTACCCTGGGTAACGATCAACCTGGTTGATGTCGATCATTTAAAATGGAAATTCCAATGAACTATCAATGGTTCTTAGTTCGTGTTTAAAACCTTCCTGTATTCGAATCAATGCCGCCTGATTATCCGCTTCAAATCGTAGTGCCAGTCGACTAGATGTCTGGCTCGCTCTTGCCATACCCCAACCATCACTGAAATCGACCCTTAAGCCATCGACTTTGTGCACGGTTCCGCCCGGGAATATAGCATTTTTAGCCAATCTGCTTACTGTGGCCTCTTTGGATCCCTCTGTTACCGGAATATATATCTCGGGAGTAGACACATCATCAGGGAAACTGGCAAAGAGCTCATCGGCTGATTGTCTTTGACCCGCAATAACTTCCAACAGTCGAGCCGCACCATAGATCGCATCATCAAAGCCATACCAACGTTCTTTGAAGAATAAATTTCCAGCAAGGTTTCCCGATATCAAGGCACCGCTTTCTTTCATCTTACGCAGAATATTTGATCTTCCTGTTTTCCAAAGCAATGGTTTTCCACCAAAACCAACAATAAGACCCTGAAGTCTGCGACTACAGTTCACATCATATAGAACCGTTGCTCCCTTATTACGAGACAACACGTCCTTAGCAAGCAACATGAGCAGTATGTCAGGTGATATAATGCGCCCTGAATTAGTGACAACCCCAAGGCGGTCGCCGTCGCCATCAAATGCCAGACCGAGATGCGCATTGTTACTCTTAACGGAAGCAACCAACTCTTTGAGATTCTCTTCTTTACCCGGGTCGGGCAAATGACTCGGAAACTGACCATTTACCGTACAGTTTAGTGGTACTACATGACATCCTAACTTTGATAGAAGGTCTTGTACCAGGGTGCCAGCAACGCCATTTCCAGCATCTACAACCACCTTCAATTTTCGGCTTAACTGAACATCAGTAAAGATACGTCCCTGATACTTCTCTGCCATATCCTGCTTGCTATACTGCCCCTGTCCCGACAAATAATTTTCATTATTTATTCGGTGGTACAGTCCCAGCATTTCTTTGCCGGCAAGATCCTGGCCAGCAAGCGTGATCTTAAAGCCATTAATATTTGAAGGCTGATGACTCGCTGTCACCATAACGCCGGATTTAATACCCAGTTCGTGGAACGAAAAATACAGCAGTGAAATGGGAACCATGCCTAAATCAACAACATCACGACCAGACTCGGTTAAACCTGCAATCAAACCCTTAGTCAGTTCCACACTGGAGAGCCTGCCATCACGGGCAACCAATATGGTTTGCTCGCCGCGTTCAAAGGCTTCACTGCCCAAAGCAAGTCCAATTTGGCGTGCTACAGACCGATCAAGTGATTGACCTGCAACTCCGCGAATATCATAAGCACGAAACAATTTTTCCTGTACTAATGATTTATTAACTTGCTGAGCCTGTGGCTTATTAATTCCTAAAATATCAATATCATCAGCAATCATATCAATGTTGAGGATATCGTCCTGGGGAGTCGAGTTACCCTGTTCCTGTGTGACCGACTCCGAATTCTCAGGGTACACAGGACTATCAAAAGGGTTTGTTACTTCCTTCATTTTCGGCTGACGTGTTTTAATTTTCACTCTGGCAAGGCTCTTGGCCATTGCAAGGAACAGGCTCAGTTTAAAATTAGGAACATCTATAGGCTGCCCGGTAAGCAGTTTTTGAGTATAACGAGTAAAGTTACCAGCATCTTGTTTTACCGTACTCTGAAGCATCTGACCGGTTACAAACATCGCAACAATCACAATAATAATGGCAATGACCATTGGAATCATGATCTGTTCAGGCTTTAAAATATTGGATGATACAATGAGATCCGATGGCTGGTATGAAAGTTTCCAGTTAGGGTTGTTGGTTGCCATAATCTGTGGCGTATTCGCACTTTTTGAACCGTATTGCAGAATATCCTGAGACGTCTCTGCATTAAACTGCTGCTGCAACGTCAGATTTCCTGCATCGGTATCAAACAGAGCCAAAACACTATCCAAAAAACCAATATTCAGGTTTAACACCAGGGTTCCGATGATCTGACCATTCCGTACAGGCTGCGCCATTTGAATATAATACGAGTTGTTCAGCATCAGAATTTCCATCGGAGCAGTCTGCCCTTGCTCTACTCGACGAACCAGGTCTAACGATGCGAAATTCAATGGTGGACTTATGCTGTTATCAACCTGAGCAGTGCCTGAAGCAATTAAATGGACACTGATCGTACCCGATGTCTCCAATTGAATTCTTTGCTCCAACCCTTCAATAACAGAGGGATCTCCCGAGGCTAAACCATTGACTACATCAGGGCGCCTTACAATGTCATCGACACGATCAATTTCACGCGTAATGGCCGCATTAAAATTCTTTTGAATCTGCTGAGTATATATTTCGATCAGTTTGGTTTGGTGCGTTTCATTCACACCTGTGACAACACTGGTTGTAAACCAATAAGCAGCAACTGCCAGTGCAATCACACTAATCCCAATACCCAACAAGATATAACCAAACATGCCCTTTTTACCGGACTTGTTGGTGTTTTGAGGGGATATATCCTGTTTCACGTTAGTTCCTTTAAGTCAGTCAATATTAGAATTCTGATTATGACTAATAATTATAGCCATTAATCAGGCTCAGTGTTTACCCGTAGAACCAAATCCACCAGTTCCACGTTCGGATTCTGTAAATTCTTCAACGATGTCTAATTGTGCCTGAACTACAGGAACAACAACCATTTGAGCGATTCGTTCACCTGCTTCGATTTTGAACGCAACATCACCCCGGTTCCAACAGCTAACCATTAATTGCCCCTGATAATCTGAATCAATCAGGCCTACTAAATTACCTAAAACAATCCCATGTTTATGACCCAATCCTGATCGGGGCAAAATCATTGCAGCCAGCCCGGGATCATCCAGATGAATAGCCATACCTGTTGGAATCAACTGTGTTTGCCCTGGTTCTATGATCAAGCTATCATGCAAACAAGCTCTCAGATCCAAACCAGCAGAACCCTCAGTAGCATACTCTGGCATTGGAAACTCTTGTCCAAGCCTAAAATCCAAAATTTTTAATTGAATTGATTTCACGTTACAAACACTCGTTATAATTGCTCTGAAATTTGTTTAATTAACCAATCTGCTACCCGATTTTTAGGTTCTGGACCGAATAAACGATGCTGTTTGCCATCTATAAGTACAACCTGATTATTATCGCTTCCAAATCCAATATCAGGATTAGATACATCGTTAACGACGATCATATCTAATCCCTTTTTGGCTCGTTTCTCAGCACCATAGGTCAAAACGTCATTGGTTTCTGCAGCAAAGCCAACAACAAACGGGCGATCTTTGGTCATTCCAGCTACAGTGGCAACAATATCAGGGTTCTGAATCAGTGTTAGTGACATATCCTGATGCTGGCCTATTTTTTTAATCTTCTTATCAGCTGCTGTTTCTGGCTTAAAATCTGCCACTGCTGCCGTAGCTATAAATAAATCTATACCATTTATACCATCAATTACAGCTTCGTACATCTGTTGTGCTGACTCAACAGGAACCGAAACGACACCGGCTGGAGCCGATAAAGAGACAGGACCGGAAACCAGAACTACATCAGCGCCAGCACTTTTTGCAGCCTGTGCCAACGCATACCCCATCTTACCTGAGCTAAAATTACTTAAATATCGAACAGGATCTAACCTTTCAAGCGTAGGACCTGCAGTAATCATCACACGCTTCCCGGATAATCCCTTTAGCGGGTTAGAGACAACGGACTGATAAATTTCCTGAGGATCCACCATTCGCCCAGGACCAATATCTCCGCAAGCCTGATCACCTGAATCAGGTCCGACCCAATTCCAATGTGGGAAATGTTCCCGAAGATTACTAACATTTTTTTGAGTTAATGGATTCAGCCACATTGCCTGATTCATTGCTGGCGCTATAGTGACGTTTCCCTGATAAGCTAACAAAACAGTTGTTAGCAAGTCATTTGCCATACCCTGAGACACTCTCGCCAGTGAATCTGCGCTCGCGGGTGCAATGACCACATGCTCAGCCCATTTAGCCAACTCGATATGCCCCATACCCAGTTCTGCAGACTCATCTAACAAACTTGTTCTGACTGCACGACCAGACAATGCTTGCAGGGTCAATGGCGTAATAAACGCCTGAGCCGCCTCTGTCATTAAAACCTGAACATCCATGCCAGCCTTCACAAAGAGCCGGACCAGTTCCGCTGACTTGTATGCCGCAATACCGCCGGTAACTGCTACTAATATATTCATGTTTGCGTCTTTCTTCTATGCCAGTTAGAGTTATCTCTATTCTAAGGAAAGAGTACCTCATGACAAGGAGCAAGTCATGGCAATTACCGATTGGCCAGAAAAAGAAAGACCACGTGAAAAATTATTACAAAAGGGTAGTGACGCACTGTCAGACGCCGAATTACTTGCGATTATATTAAGAACCGGCACTAAAGGCTTGTCTGCAGTTGACCTTGCCAGGCAGTTGATTACCAGATTTGGCGGTTTACGACCCTTATTATCCAGCGATAAAGACAGCTTCTGCCTCCATCCCGGAATTGGAGAAGCAACCTATGTGCAATTTCAAGCCGTTATTGAAATCGGCCGCAGACACCTGCTGGAATCTCTCAATAAGGGTTCTGCATTCCAATCACCCGATCAGACCCGACAATACCTGACATCAAAATTACGCGATAAACCCCATGAAGAATTCCATATCCTGTACCTCGATAGTCAACATCAGCTAATGCACGATGAAATGCTTTTTCGTGGTACACTTGACAGTGCTTCGGTTTATCCCAGAGAAGTCGTAAAGCAGGCGTTAAAATATAATGCAGCAGCGGTTATATTAGCTCACAATCATCCATCAGGCGTTGCCGAACCCAGCAACGCAGATTGCGCAATAACCACACGACTGGTTAATGCTTTAGAATTGGTTGACATTCGAGTGCTTGACCATCAGATAGTTGGTGATGGATTAGTTGTTTCGATGGCAGAACGCGGATTGATGTAACTTTTTGACAAAAAAAGTGATTCTTTCTTGCTGAATCGAGTTTGTTCTGGTATAAATCCGCACCCTGTTTTTGGGAGCTATCGGTTTGAAGAATTATGCTTCTAAATCGGTAATCTAAAGAATTCATCAGAGGCGATATTAAGATGTCACGAGTTTGTCAGGTAACTGGAAAGCGTCCGGTTACTGGTAATAATGTTTCTCACTCCAACATCAAAACCAGACGTCGCTTTTTGCCCAATTTGCACACACATCGCTTCTGGGTAGAGAGTGAAAACCGTTTTGTAAAGTTGAAAGTGTCAACTAAAGGTATGCGTATCATTGACAAGAAGGGTATTGATGCTGTTTTAGCTGATGTACGCGCCAATGGTACCAAGGTTTAAGGAGCAGGAATATGCCACGCGATAAGATCAAATTGGTTTCCAGCGCTGGGACCGGTTATTACTACACTACAGATAAGAACAAACGTACAACTCCAGATAAATTGGAAATGAAAAAGTACGATCCTAAAGTACAAAAGCACGTTATGTTCAAAGAATCAAAAATCAAGTAATTGATTATTGTTAAAAAAAACCTGATTTGCCTAACCGCATTTCGGGTTTTTTTATGCCCGGATTTTGGCTAACCTAATACATCAATTATTGCTCACACGCCATTCCCTGGAAGCACTATGCCAGAACTACCTGAAGTAGAAACAACCTGTGCCGGCATTCGACCTGCGATACTAAACAACCAGATCTCCAGTCTCGTTATTCGAAACTATAACTTTCGATGGCCAATTGCCCCAGAACTGCCTGTATTGATTCAAGACATGAAAGTTCACGAAGTGTACCGCAGAGCCAAATACATTGTATTACTGCTGTCTCAGGGCTCTCTGATCCTGCATTTGGGGATGTCCGGGTCTCTACGAGTCCTCGACAGTAACATTCCCCTAAAAAAGCACGATCACATCGACATAAACTTTATTGACGGCACCTGTTTGCGTTTGAATGATCCCCGGCGTTTTGGCGCGGTTATTTACACGACTGAGCCTATCGACCAACACAAACTTTTTCAGCATCTGGGCCCGGAACCTCTATCTCAAAGCTTTGATGCTGAGTATTTGACGTCCTACTGTCGAATAAAGAACCAGAATATAAAATCCGTCATCATGAATGCACAGATAGTGGTGGGTGTCGGAAATATCTATGCAAACGAAGCATTATTCCTTGCTGGCATTCACCCTGAAACCCCGGCTAAAAGCCTTACGACGAAACAAGCCTCCGAGCTATGCAATCAGATTAAACTGGTTTTAATAACCGCTATTAAACAAGGCGGAACCACACTCAAAGATTTCAGCAGCCCTGATGGAAAGCCGGGTTATTTTTCGCAACAATTGAAAGTTTATGGCAGGAAAGGATTACCCTGTGTCAATTGCCAGACACTATTGCAGGAAGTTCGTATTCAAAATCGAAGTACGGTATTTTGCGCAGCTTGCCAACGTCAACAATCAGAGAATAACTAGGGTTTGAGTGTATTTTTTTGGTGACATTATTCTTCGCACTGCTATAGTGATCTGAAACAGACCAAATCAGGGATAATCCATGTTTAGGACATCAATTAAAGCTTTGGTGCTTTTATTTTCACTTTCACTGATACAGGTTCCTGCAAGTGCAGCGGCCAATGATGTCATTCAGGAAAAGCCGTCAATGGGCAGTATGGCTGGCGACCTTTTACTCAGACCGGTTTACGTTGGGGTCACAGCTATTAGTACCGGTATATTTATAGTTGGTGCACCTTTTTCAATCTTGGGTGGTAATTTCGGGGAATCCTTTGATGTCCTGGTTGCTCAACCTTTTAAAACAACATTTTTCCGGTGCCTGGGCTGCAAAGATAACTCTCGTTCGACCAAAAAAGCCAAACAATAAAATTTTTCATTAAAAAAGGCTCTGATGTTGAGCCTTTCTTGTTAGCTACATTATAGTCTCCGGCTATCTATCAGCGCGTAATAAACCATCCGATAATCTGGATACAACTTCTGACAAGTAGTTCAAAAATAGCGTGTCCATGCTATTTCGATAATAACCTTGATCACGGCTACCCAGACAAATAGTCACGACTGCCCCCTGATAACTATTTTTTGAAATAGCCACGGAACCCTGTTCCAATTCGGAATCAAACAAGCCAGCTAATACCTGCTCATTCAAGCCACCACAAAATGACCCATCTTTACCCGATAACAATCGATCAATGGCTTCAAGGCTTTCTATAACCTGGTCTGGTAACAAAACCTGAGTCACGCCTTCGCCAACGTCTGTAATAAATAACCGAAAGGCATCAACATTAAAATACTGACAAAGCGTATCCTTTAATATGATCTCGAGTTCTTGAAGGTCTTTTGCCGTGATGGCGGTCAACACCAGTTTCTGCACATGTTGAAACATCCGGTCGTTATTTCGTGCATTTGATATCAAGTCATCCAGACGTTTCTCAAGCTTTTCAGCCTGCTTTCTCAACAACTCGTTCTGTCTCTCGAGCAAAGAAATTGCCGAACCTGACTCATGCGACACATGTAATTTTTTAATTAAACGATCGCGTCCACCAAAGAAGTCCGGGTTATGTAACAAATATAACTCTACTTCCTGTGCCGTTATTTCGGTTACTTGATCCACTCTATCTGCCCTTCAAATACAGTTGTTGCCGGTCCGGTCATCAACACAGAATTCTGTCCGTCCCACCTGACTTTAAGAGTACCACCAGGTAGGCGCACACTAACTGATGCATCCAATAAACCTTGAATTCTTCCTGATACCACGGCAGCGCAAGCTCCGGTTCCACAGGCAAGGGTTTCACCCACTCCACGTTCAAAAACACGTAAACTAATTTCTGAACTGGAATGTACCTGCATGAAACCCACATTACATTGATCCGGAAAATCAGGATGATTTTGAATCAGTGGACCCAAAGTCCTTACTGGCGCGGAGTCTACATCCTTCACCTGAATGACAGCATGGGGGTTTCCCATAGAGACGATCCCCATACTTAAAGTTTCATCAGTGCCATCAAGTTGAAGTTGATAGTGATCCTGTTGTACATCAGAAAGATAGGGTATTAATTTGGGCGCAAGAATTGGTGGCCCCATATCGACCAACACCTGGTCATCGTCCTGCAAAACCAACTGAATAATACCACTGGCAACAGAAACCTTAATGACATCCTTATGAGTTAATCCCTTATCTCTGACAAACCGGGCAAAACATCGGGCACCATTACCACAATGTTCCACTTCGCTACCATCCGCATTAAATATTCGATAGCCAAAATCAACGTCTGGCGACACAGGAGGTTCAATAAGCAACAACTGGTCAAAACCCACACCAAAGTTACGATCTGCCCAGGTTTGAATTTGTAACACACTGGGCTCAAAGTCCTGAGTGACGGCATCAATAACCATGAAGTCATTTCCAAGACCATTCATCTTGGTAAAATTAATATATTGAGGCAAATCTTCTTTAGTCATCGTCTTTACTTGTTATTTAAACAGTTAATTTCAAGGGAGAATTGTTCATCAAATGACTCCCTCTGCCTAATTAATCGGGCACTATCTCCACTAACCAGAACCTCTGCCACCCGGTTACGAGAATTATAATTCGATGCCATTGTAAATCCATAGGCTCCTGAATCCATCACAGCCAGATAATCGTCGGCTGCTATTGATAAATTTCGATCATGGGCTAGAAAATCGCCGGTTTCACAAATTGGTCCAACAACGTCCCATTTGCGCTTAGGAACATCTTTCAGAGTCACTTCACTCACTTGCTGCCACGCCTGATACAGAGCAGGACGAATTAAATCATTCATACCAGCATCAACAATAGCAAAATTATGTTCCTCAGTACTTTTTAAGTAGATGACCTGAGTAACCAATACACCTGCTTTAGCTACAATTGAACGCCCAGGCTCCATTATCAGACTTAAGTTTCTTTTACTGGTTTTTTGAATAACTTGAGAGAGATATTCAGCCAAGTCAGGAACCTCATCTGACGCTTCATACTGGACACCAATACCACCGCCAAGATCCAGGTGTTTAATCTCAATACCCTTAGTGGCCAGGCGATCCACCAAAACTAACAAACGATCAAGAGCATCGATAAAGGGTGACAATTTAGTAATCTGGGAACCAATATGACAATCAACTCCCTGAACGCTGATGTTTGACAACTCCTGTGCCAAATCATAAACGGATTCAACTACATTGATGTCAATTCCAAATTTATTTTGCTTTAATCCAGTTGATATATAAGGGTGGGTTTTGGCATCAACATCCGGATTCACTCGAATCGAGACCGGGGCAATAAGCCCCATAGAGAATGCAACATCATTTAAAACATTTAACTCGGATTCAGACTCAACATTAAAACAGTGAATACCCACTTCAAGTGCTCTACGCATCTCAGATTTCTGTTTGCCTACACCCGAAAACACAACTTTAGCCGGATCTCCTCCTGCCAGCAAAACCCGTTCCAGTTCACCCAGACTGACAATATCGAAACCTGCGCCATGCTCAGCCAATAGCTTTAAAATAGATAGGTTCGAGTTGGCTTTAACAGCATAACAAACCAAACCTTGGTCACCCATAGCCTGGGTATAGTTGTTTAGTGAATCCAGAATTTCTTTTTGTGAATAAACATATAGAGGAGATCCAAATTTT
>Ga0224506_10003581_pt1 | contig 10228 bp, 9 predicted proteins | sample SF_Jan12_sed_USG_2_FD_169108 | JGI IMG/M metagenome (GOLD analysis project Ga0224506, IMG submission 169108) | Sediment microbial communities from San Francisco Bay, California, United States - SF_Jan12_sed_USGS_8_1 | ecosystem: Environmental > Aquatic > Marine > Sediment | place: USA...
GGAAGGGCTGGATGTCGTCCATCCGTTTGGCGCTGCGGGGCTTTTTCATACTGTGCGACCTTTCAAAAAGTTGCGGTTATCTGAATACAGTTGTCAGTTGCCAGTTTACAGCTAACAGCTAACAGCCAAGAGCCCACTTCTATCTGTTAACTGCAAACTGTTAACTTCGCTCTGCTAACTGCTAACTATTTTCGTGCAGACGCTTCACCAGTGCCAGATCTAGATACTGGCTGTCGCCGGCATCGCCGGCCAGCACGCTAAAGCCCTCGCCCGGCTCACCCATCTGGTCCAGCACGATGGCGGCACCGGAGAAGTCGTCCTCGGCAGTATAGCCATTGATGGTGATGATGGTCTTCAGCTCGGCCGCCAGTGACGAGAGGATGCCGTTGCGGGAGTCCTCAAAGGCGATGCACTCCTCCGGCTTCAGATTCATCTGCTCCAGCGCCCAGGTGTAGATGTCCGGTGCCGGCTTCTTGGCCGGGACGATATCACCGGCGGCGATCACCTCGAACCACTCCATGGAGCCCTTTTCCAGTGCGTGCTCCAGCAGTGCGGAGACATTCTCCGGTGTGGTTGTCGTCGCAACGGCCAGACGCATGCCGGCCTCGCGGGCCTCGTTGATCAGGCGCTTGACGCCGGGACGCATCGGGATCGCCCCCTCGGCCAGCATCTGGGTGTAGTGTTTGGTCTTGGCCTTGTGCAGACCTGCGATAAACTCATCCAGCGCCTCGGGGCGCTCGAAACCGGTATTAAACTTGTCCAGATAGTAGCGGATCCGCTCCTTGCCGCCGGTGACTGCCAGCAACTCGCCGTAGAGCGCCTCACTCCAGTCCCAGTCCAGACCCGCCTCGGCAAAGGCCTTGTTGAAGGCGATACGGTGACCGTCGCGTTCGGTATCTGCCAGGGTACCATCGACATCAAAAATCAGTGCTTTGAGCTCAGACATACTTCATAACCTACGGTAATGCTTCGGAAAAGGCGCATAGCATACCCAAGCAGTGCGGCTTTTTCACCCTTTCTGTACGTGCGGCTTTTTCCTGCCTGGAGCACAAAACAACACTCGAATTATTGCGCTGGAGGTCGTATTCTGGTATCAAGGCCCGTTAAAAATTTCTGGGAAGAACCCTGCGACAGGAGACACTTGATGTCTGAAGACAAGAACAAACCCTCTGAGGGGTCCAGCCTGTTTACTCCATACCAGGAGAAGGAAGGCGAGGAATACATGAATCCCCAACAGGAAGAGCACTTCCGCAATCTACTGGGGAACTGGAAAAGAGAGTTAATGGAAGAGGTCGATCGTACCGTGCATCACATGCAGGACGAGGCAGCCAATTTTCCTGATCCCAATGATCGTGCCTCACAGGAGTCGGAGTTTGCCCTTGAGCTGCGTACCCGTGACCGTGAACGCAAGTTGATCAAGAAGATCGATGAGTCGATCACGATGCTGGACGACCACGAATACGGTTTCTGTGAGGTATGTGGCGTCGAGATCGGCATACGCCGTCTGGAAGCTCGCCCCACCGCCACCATGTGTATCGATTGCAAATCCCTCGACGAGATGCGCGAAAAGACCATGGGCTAAAAGCCGCTTCAGGGTTGCGGGACAGGCAAGAGACAGCTCTTGCCTGTCCCGGAAACCCTAATGTAAGAAGTTTGCAGTTATAAGTTGTCAGTTGACAGCCAAAAGCCTGGTGTCCACTTTTAACTGTCAACTGCGAACTATCTTCCCCCTTTCCTGCACCACTGCCGCTTGGCATAATCCCTGCCCTTATTTTTATTTCCATAGACCGGAGTGAAACGACGTGAATATTGAACAAGCGATCCTGCAGCGCCAATCCATCCGTGCCTATGAAGACCGGCCTGTCGACCGGGAAATCATCCGTTCGATACTCGATGTCGCCCGCTGGACCCCATCCGGGGTGAATACCCAGCCCTGGCAGATCGAGGTGGTTACCGGTGCCAGCAAGCAGACACTCAGTGCAGAGATCCTTGCCGCCCGTGAAACCTCCGGCACCAGCCCCGACTACGACTACTACCCCGAGCAGTGGCGCGAGCCCTATAAGGCCCGCCGCAAGGCCTGTGGTCTGGCCCTCTATGGCGCGCTGGAGATCGGACGCGATGACAAGCAGAAGGCCATCGAGGCGGCCAATAACAACTTCCGCTTCTTCGATGCCCCGGTCGCTATGTTCTTCTTTATGGACAGGGATATGGGCCAGGGCAGCTGGCTCGACATGGGGATGATGCTGCAGTCCATCATGTTGCTGGCCAAACAGCATGGCCTGGATACCTGTCCACAGGCCTCGCTGGCAGAGAACCCCGATGTGGTGCGCCAGCAGCTGGGGGTCGGTGACGACAAGCTGCTGGTCTGTGGCCTGTCGATGGGCTATGCGCAACAGGATGCTGCGGTCAACCAGTACCGCACCGAACGACTGGCAGTGGATGAGTTTACCCACTGGCATGAGTGATACAGTTTATCGGGGGCGCTTCGCCCCTTCTCCTACCGGCCCCCTCCACTTCGGCTCGCTGATCGCCGCCGTCGGCAGTTACCTGCAGGCCCGCAGCCAGCAGGGCCAGTGGCTGCTGCGTATGGAGGATCTGGATCGGCCCCGCTGTAGCGAGGTGGCCGCCGGTCAGATCCTCTATGCGCTGGAGCGTTACGGCTTTGAGTGGGATGGCGAGCTCCTCTATCAGAGCCGGCGCAGCGACATCTACCGCGACTTTAGTGAACGCCTGCGCCACACGGGGCAACTGTATGTCTGTGGCTGTTCACGTCGCGAGATCGAACAGCGTATCGCGGAACAGCAGCTTACACCTGGCATCTATCCCGGTACCTGTCGCACACGACATCTGCCGGAGCGGCCACAGACCGCACTGCGGTTATTGGTAGAAGACGGTGAGACGGGCTTTGTCGATGCGATACAGGGACCCTTTCACCAACAGCTGCAGCAGCAGGTGGGTGATTTTGTACTGCGACGTGCCGATGGGCTCTACGCCTACCAGCTGGCGGTGGTGGTCGACGATGCGCTGCAGGGTATCACCGAGGTGGTACGGGGCTCGGATCTGCTGGATAACACCCCGCGCCAGATCTATCTGCAGGGGCTGCTGGACTGCCCGACACCGAACTATGCCCATCTGCCCATCGCGGTAAACCGTAATAACCAGAAACTCAGCAAGCAGACCCATGCCCCGGCGCTGGAGCTAAACCGGCCGCAAAAGAGCCTGTTGCAGGTGCTGCAGTTTCTTGGCCAGCAACCGCCGCTGGAGCTGCACGATGCCAGCCTCACAGAGCTGTGGTCATGGGCCACCGCCAACTGGCAGCTGTCGCGTGTACCCCGTATTACGAAACAGCCTGAAATTGCCGCCTCCTGTTGACTATGTTACTTTTCGTAACATCTTATCCGGAGAGCCCATGCGTCTGCCCAAGGACAACGATAAACCCGTCGACAAGGTGATCCTGCTGCTGTTGCTGGCGCTGTTCCTGCTGGTCTCGCCGTTCATGGCCTGGTGGGCCACTCCTGATGCCCCGTGGTATCGCCCCTATCTGATCTGGTTGTTCATCATTGCACTGACCTGGTGGCTGCAGTACCGGAACCGACGCCCATGATGTTCGACTGGAGTGTGCTGTTTCTGGTCGTGGTGGCCTATCTGTCGGTGCTGTTTTTTATCGCCTATGCCACCGAGCGCGGCTGGATCCCGGCCCGCGTCGTCAGCCACCCTCTGGTCTATGCATTGTCGCTGGGGGTGTTTGCCACCTCGTGGAGCTTCTACGGCAGCGTCGGCTTCGCCCAAAGCCAGGGCTACAACTTCCTGACCATCTATCTGGGCGTAACACTGGCCTTTATCCTCGGGCCGATCCTGTTAAAACCGATCCTGCGCCTGACCCGTGAATACCAACTCTCCTCGCTGGCAGACCTGTTTGCCTTCCGCTACCACAGCCAGACCGCCGGGGTGTTGGTGACGCTGTTTATGCTACTGGGTACCCTGCCCTATATCGCGCTGCAGATCCGTGCCGTCAGCGAGTCTGCCCAAGTTCTGACCCAGCAGCATACCTCGGTGCCACTGGCGCTGGCCTTCTGCCTGACCCTGATCCTGTTTGCGGTACTGTTCGGTGCCCGGCATATCTCGGCGCGGGAGAAACATGAGGGACTGGTGGTGGCCATCGCCTTCGAGTCGCTGATCAAACTGACCGCACTGCTGGCGGTGGGTCTGTTTGCGCTGTTCGGTGTCTTCGCCGGACCCTCGGGGCTGGAGAGCTGGCTGCAACAGAACCCGCAGGCCATCGATGCCCTCTACCGGCCGATGCAGGAAGGCCCCTGGAGCACACTGCTGCTGCTGGCCTTTGCCGCCGCATTCCTGCTGCCACGCCAGTTCCATATGACCTTTACCGAAAACATGGATGAGAAGGCCCTGGCCACCGCCAGCTGGGCCTTTCCCCTGTTCCTGCTACTGCTGAACCTGTTTATCCCGGTGATCCTGTGGGCCGGTATGGAGCGGGATATCGCTACCAGTGCCGACTACTACGTGCTGGGTCTGCCGCTACAGGCCAACGCCTCCTGGCTGACCCTGCTGGTGTTTGTCGGCGGGGTATCTGCCGCGTCTGCGATGATGATCGTCACCACGCTGGCGCTGGCGGCGATGTGCATGAACCACCTGGTGATCCCCACCAGCCTGCACCGGCGCTTTATTACCGGCACCAATATCTACCGCTGGCTGCTGTGGGGCCGGCGCACGCTGATCACCGTCATCATCCTCGCCGGTTATGGCTTCTACCTGATTCTGGAACACAACCAGGGACTGGTGCAGCTGGGGCTGATCTCCTTTGTCGCGGTGGCCCAATTCCTGCCGGGCATTATCGGCCTGCTCTACTGGCGCCGCGCCACGCGCTCGGGATTCCTCTTTGGTCTGATCGCCGGGGCCATCGTCTGGGCCCTGACCCTGCTGGTACCGCTGCTGGAACGCTCCGGTATCCTCGTCAGTGGCATAGACCTGGCGCAGCTTTTGCGTACCCAGGTGGACGACCCGTGGACCTTCTCCACCTTCTGGTCATTGAGTGTCAACACCCTGCTGTTCTTTGCGGTTTCGCTGCTGACCCGGCCCAGTGACGAAGAGGTTGAGGCGGCCCAGGCGTGTTGCATGGATACCTTCACCCCGCCCACCGGCATCGTCCAGGCCAAGTCGGTCGCCCAGTTCCGTGAGTTGCTGGCACGCATCATGGGGGCCGAAATGGCGAGCCAGGAGGTGGCGCTGGCGCTGAAGGACCTGGGGCTGGATGAGGACGAAACCCGTAGCACCGAGCTGCGTCATCTGCGCGAACGTATCGAACGTAACCTCTCCGGTCTGATCGGTCCGATGCTGGCCCATATGATCGTCGACGAACGACTGCAGCTGGATCCCTACGCACAGCTGGCCTTTGCCGACAGTATGCGTTTTGTGGAGGGCCGGCTGGAGATCTCACAAACCGAATTGAAGGGGGTGGCCGCCGAGCTGGATGCGCTGCGTCGCTACCACCGCCAGGTATTGCATGACCTGCCTATGGGGGTCTGTTCCATCGGCCCGGACCAGATCATTATCAACTGGAATGTGGCGATGCGGCTGGTCTCCAAACTGGAGGGACGGGAGGTGGTAGGCAAACGGATCGATCAGCTGCCCGAGCCCTGGTCGGGACTGCTGGGCGGTTTTTTGCGCACCACAGATCGTCATCTGCATAAGGTGCACACCAGTATCGATGGTCGCAGTCGCTGGTTTAATCTGCACAAGGCCGCCATCGATACGCCGGTAGGCAGTGCCTTCCACACCGGCAGTAATGTCATCCTGCTGGAGGATCTGACCGACATGCAGACGCTGGAGGCGGAGCTGACCCACAGCGAGCGCCTTGCCTCCATTGGCCGTCTGGCCGCCGGTGTCGCACACGAGATAGGCAATCCGGTCACCAACATCGCCTGCCTGGCGCAGGAGCTGGACTATGCAGACAATGAGTCCGAGCTAAAAAACGGCTTCGCACAGATCCTCGAACAGACCCGACGCATCAGCAATATCGTGCAATCGCTGGTCAAGTTCAGCCACAGCGGAGTGGTCGAGGAGCATACCCCCAATCCGGTGAATCTGCGTGAATCTATCGAGGAGGCGACCCAGCTGATCCGACTCGGACAGGAGGGCAAACAAGTCCACTTCATTAATGACTGTCCGACCGAACTGATGGTGATGGGTGACAAGCAACGCCTGCTACAGGTGTTTGTGAATCTGTTCAGCAATGCCTGTGATGTGTCGAATAGTGGTGACGAGATTCGGATTCATGCGGAGATCTCCGGCAACAAAATTAAACTGCGTATCTCTGATCAAGGCCCCGGCATTGCCATCGAGCATCAGGAACGTATCTTCGAGCCCTTCTTTACCACCAAGCAACCCGGCCAGGGCACCGGCCTGGGTCTGGCCATGGCCTATAACATCCTGCAGGAGCATGGCGGCAGTATCAGTGTCCGCAGCGAACCCGGTCAGGGTAGCTGTTTCACACTGGAGTTCCCCCACTACCAGCCAGCAACCATCGTCCATGAGGCCAACACATGAGTCACATTCTCATCGTTGAAGATGAAGAGATCATCCGCTCCAGTCTCCAGCGTCTGCTGCAACGCCACGATTACCAGGTCAGTGTCGCGGGTTCGGTAGACGAGGCACTGCAATCAGGTGATCCGGCTCGCTTTGATCTGATCATCAGCGACCTGCGCCTGCCCGGCGCGGCCGGCACCGAGATCATCGCCCGGGTCGGCGATACACCAGTGGTAATCATGACCAGTTATGCCAGCGTACGCTCAGCAGTCGAGGCAATGAAACAGGGGGCGGTGGATTATATCGCCAAGCCCTTCGATCATGACGAGATGCTGATGCTGGTGGAGCGGGTGTTAAAGACCAACCGACTGCAGCGCCAGAATGCGGTGCTGAAATCCGAGCTGATGCGGGACTATCCGGTGGCTGGAATGATCGGCGACTGTCCTGCCATGCGACAGGTCTTTTCCCTATTGCACAAGGTCGCCCCCACCGATACCACGGTATTGATCCTCGGTGAGTCCGGCACCGGCAAGGAGCTGGTGGCACGCGCAGTGCACGAACTGAGTCCCCGTAGTCAGGCACCGATGATCCCGGTAAACTGCGCCGCGATTCCCCAGGGACTGATCGAGTCGGAACTGTTCGGGCACGAAAAAGGGGCCTTCACCGGCGCCACCGGAACCCGCCAGGGGCTGATCGAGGCGGCTGATGGCGGCACACTGTTTCTGGACGAGATCGGCGAGCTGCCCACCGAGGTACAGGCCCGCCTGTTGCGTGTATTGCAGGAGGGTGAGATCCGCCGGGTCGGTGCCAACCAGTCGCGCCAGGTGGATATCCGCCTGATCACAGCCACCCACAGGGATATCAAACAACTGGTGGCCGATGGCACCTTCCGTGAAGACCTATACTACCGACTGCAGGTGATGGAGCTGCAGTTACCGCCACTGCGCGAGCGTGGCGAGGATATTATTGCGCTGGCCGAGGCACTGTTACAGAAAAATACCTGTCGCCTGAACAAGCCTCCTATGCGGTTCAGCCCTGCGGCACTGGATGCGATCAAGCAATACGACTGGCCCGGTAATATCAGGGAACTGGAAAACCTGCTGGAGCGCGCGGTGATCCTCGGTGACTCGGTGCAAATCGATGTGGAGCTGTTGGCCATACCCCAGGCCAGCGTTACCTTGAGAAACGACAGCAAAACCAGGTCTACACCGGTAGATAAACTCTCACTGGATGAATACTTCATTCAGTTCGTTCGAGACCACGAGACCGAGTTGACCGAAACGGAACTGGCAAAACGTTTGGGGATCAGTCGCAAGACCTTGTGGGAAAGGCGTAACCGGCTGGGAATATCCAGACAGAGGAGCGTATAAATGAGTACACAATCGGCATTTCTTGACGCTTACAAGGGCCGCTTTACCAACATGCTGCGCTGGCCCGATTTTCATCAACTGATAGAGAGGCTACAGAGCTGCAATGATGGCAACTGGTATCTCTATGCAGTGGGTGAAACACCGCCTGCCGAATGCGCCAGCAGCGCTAATGGTGGGAAATTTCTACAGGAGATAAGCCGTCTGATTGAGAAGGATCACGACGAGGATTATTGCGGTATCGTCTATGTCGATGATCGTGATAAACCGAGTTTTGTGAAGTTCTATGATCCGAACAATCTGGGCGCCTCCTGTGGTTCCAGCGGCAAGCATGTCTTTCCCGGCTGGATCATGTCGCGTATACCGCCAGAGGATCTTCAACTGGCGTTTCCCTTACCGGCAAACCGTCGTCGCTGGTGGCGCAACCTGTTTTCCTAACCAGGGTGGTATATACAGGGAAAGTGTCCCCTTCTTGAACCATTCAGTGGATTACCAGCGAGCAGAGAGCTATGTGGCGACACCACAGGTAAGTCGATTGGCAGCAAACTATGAATAAAGTGTGAATTCTCAAGCCCCATGTCTATAAATTCTGAGAGTTTAGTTATAAAATCATGCCTAACTTATTGTTTTATTGATATATCAAGCTTATGAGCGCACAGATCGAAAATCTAATCGATAATCCCGAGAATGAAGAATTTCTGGTTCATTCACAATCGAGTATTGCATCGATATTGCGTAATTTAATGCGAGATAGAAGCACAATCAGTGCATTTCTACCCAATTCGGATGATGTGGTTGCCACCTCTGTACTGCACGTGGACCTGGATAAAAAGATGGTTATCCTTGATGCGACCAAGGAAACCCGCCTCAATAATCAATTTTCCAATAGCAGCAATGTGCTGTTCGATCTGAAACAAAACAGCGTCATCCTTCAGTTCAGCGCCAAACAGACACAACCCGCGCGCTTTAATGGTGAATCTGCGGTCTATATCGAACTGCCCGAGCGACTGCTGCGTTTGCAACGGCGTGAATTCTTTCGTGTCGCGTCGATTTCGGACACCAATGTCAGCTGTGTTATCAAGGATGCTCAAGGCACACACAAGCTGGAGGTCGAGGATCTGAGTCTCGGTGGTATTGGAGTGCTGCTCGATGATGAACTGTTGGAAGTAAAACAGTTCCGTGTATTCCACGATTGCGAGATACGCATACCCGGATTTGCCAGCCTTGAAATGGATCTTCAGATTCGTAACTGTTTCGAAAAGACGCTGGGCAGCGGTCGAAAGGTCCGTCGTCTGGGTCTCTCCTACGTCAATCTATCCGCCGATCAGGAGAACCTGCTGCAAAAATATATCAACAAATGCCAGCTGACCAAGCTGCGCAAGGAAGAGTAACCGCCTGCCTCACCGTTACGAAAGGTAACACCCCACTGTAACAGCTCGTAACACCTTCCCCTATATCACACACCGCAACGTTCATAACTACTTGTTTTTAATGAAATTCATCAGTTGGCACGGTTATTGTTGTTATATATGGAATATCCGTAATCGTAGTGATACATGCAACAACTATCCGCCCTACAGTCCATCATGGAATTCCTTCAGCATCATGCGCCCTTTCACCAAATGGCCGCAGAGAATCGGGAGTTCCTGGCCAAGCGTCTGAAACTCTCCTTTTTTGCCAAGGGTGAATTGATCACTGGACCGGAGGATGGTGTCGCCAAGCACTACTACATCATCAAACAGGGGCGCGTGCGCGGAGAACGTCAGGACAGCAACGAGCACGATGAGGATGTCTGGGAGCTGGTGACCGGCGAGAGCTTCCCGATTGGCGCCTTGCTGGCTCATCGCCCGGTACACACCCTGCATCGTGCAGTGGAAGATACCTTTGTCTACGAACTTGAGCGCAGCGATTTCGAACAGCTGCTCACCAGGAGCCAGCTGTTTCATGACTTCTGTACCCGCCGTATCGCCAACCTGCTGGATACGGCGATGCGCAAGATGCGCGCCTCCAGTGCCTCAGAGATCAGTGGCGACAGCTCCCTGAATACCCCGTTGCGGGCCCTGATGCACAGCTCCCCCATCAGCTGTAGCGCGGATACCTCGATTCGCAGCGCGATGCAGACGATGGAACAGGCACAGCGCCGGAGCATTGCCATCGTTGATGATCAGCAACAGCCGCTGGGTATCCTGACATTGCGTGATGTAATGGTACGTATCACGATGGCCGAACTGAGCATCGATACCCCGATTTCCGAGGTTATGACACCGATCGAATACTGCCTGAGTCCTGATGATTTTGCCTATCAGGCGGCCCTGCTG
>Ga0224506_10003582_pt1 | contig 10228 bp, 8 predicted proteins | sample SF_Jan12_sed_USG_2_FD_169108 | JGI IMG/M metagenome (GOLD analysis project Ga0224506, IMG submission 169108) | Sediment microbial communities from San Francisco Bay, California, United States - SF_Jan12_sed_USGS_8_1 | ecosystem: Environmental > Aquatic > Marine > Sediment | place: USA...
CTGTTGGAATGGAAGGTCCACTTGAATCTGCGGATGATGCTGCTAATTACGCTGCCCTGTTAAATCGAGTTAGTGCTGCCCGTAGTGAGTTGGCTTGTCAGGATAATGAGTGCGCCTAAAACATATTATTGTTTAGGTTTAAATAAATTTTCACGATGCGCCCCTATAAAAATTACGGGTGCATTGTTTTAATATCCATCAGTTAATGTAGGAGCAGTATCATTTTCATAGTCCTATTCTGAACTATATATTCAGATTTATCTAAACAAAACTAAACACTATTATCAAACGTATCGAATATTCATGATCGTACAGTTAACAATTGCTCAATCATATTTTCTGCCTGCATCGCATAACCACCCGCAAACAAATTATAGTGATTTAAAATATGATAAAGGTTATATAACTTTTTACGTTGTTGGTAACCTTTATCTAACGGCCATGCTTCATTATATGCTGTATAAAACTCAGCAGGAAAACCGCCAAACAATTCTGTCATCGCAATATCTGTTTCGCGATCGCCATAATAAACAGCCGGATCAAAAATAACGGGGTCGCCATTTTTCAAATAACCATAATTCCCCGACCATAAGTCACCATGCAACAATGAAGCCTCTGGCGTGTAATCAATAAAAAACTGATCAAGCTTATCTAAAAGTTTTTCACCTTTTATATTTAAAGATTGAGCAGCGCCATTTTGTTTTGCTAGCTCAAGCTGAAAACCCAGGCGATGTTTTCGCCAAAATTCGACCCAACTTTCTGTTTGCACATTTATTTGTTTGGTAGAGCCAATCGTATTGTTTCGTGACCAGCCAAACTGGTCTGCCGTGCTCTTGTGAAGTAAAGCAAGTTGCTGACCTAATGATGACGCTGAACCTGTCGTGCCTCCCCACAGGATCAAATTTTCCAGGATTAAATAACTTTGATTTTCTTCCACGCCAGAACAAACTACACGAGGCACTCGTATGGCCTGCGTTTTTTCAATTTCCTGAAGTCCCGCAGCCTCAGCTTCAAACATGGTCAGCCGGCTTTTGTGATTAAATTTAATAAAAAAGCTAATCGCTTTATCTTCAACTAAACCCTCAATCCGGTTAGCCAGATTGATATCACCACCTGCAATCTCAACGTGTGTTTTTAACTGAAACGGCTGGTCAATCGAAGCACTAATGTTTTGCTCAATATTCTTCCAAATCGACACAGAATCTCTCCAAAAATAGTTATTTTTGCTTTAGTTTTTTTATCGCGTTTATTTTTGAAGATTAATGATAAACTGCATGACTCTATTTAACCTTGTTTTACAATAAATCTAACGAAATATCGTATAAGTTTGCTATTTTCACGTTTTCGGATACCACGAAAATATTGATTGGATCAAGAAAAATTTTAATGAAAAATCATTTTTATGCACAGCCGTAATAATAACAATAACTTAGCGTCGTATAAATGTTATTAAATGTTAAAAACACTATAAAAACAATATAACTTATTGAATTATATAGGTTAAATAATAAGTACAAATTGTAACCAATTTAACAATATTGTAGTAATACTGCCTCGTAATAACGGATTTCTACTATTCATCCACAGACTTATCCACAGCTTCTGTGGATAAGTAAGCATGAAGAATAAAGTAATGTAGAGACAATAACTTAGCGAAATTATTCTAGAAAGATTATTAGATCATGGAGCTAACTATAAGATTATCGAATCTATAAATGCCATATAAAAATAGTAATTAATGAGACCCGATTTGAAATAATGAACACCTATCTTCGTATCGCCATTCCAACCCCGCTTCGTCGTCAATTCGACTACATTCTGCCAGCTAAATTTCATGCAAAGCCACCTCAAATCGGAGTACGGGTTCAGGTTCCTTTTGGACGTCAAACCTTAATTGGAATTTTGCTCGAGGTTGTACATGAAACGGACATTCCGGCACAAAAATTAAAACCAATTATCGAAGTGCTGGACGAACAACCAGTATTTGATAGCGAACTTTTACAACTACTCCGCTGGTGCAGTTTTTATTATCACCATTCTATTGGAGAGGTCCTGCAAAATGCCTTACCCGTAAAACTACGCCAAGGTGCACCGACTCATATAAAAGCTATCAGGCGTTGGCTACTAACGCCTAAGGGTAAGCAAGTAGAGCTCGATTCTTTAAAACGCGCCGCTAAGCAAATTGCTTTAATGGGTGATCTAAAACTATCACCTTCAGGTTTACTAGACAGCCAGCTCACTAAACAGCACGTTGGCTGGCGCCCGGTAATGAAGCGGTTAGAAGAAAAAGGTTGGGTTCAATCTTTTGAGGAAAATGCTTTACCGCAAGCGAAACCTGTCATCCAGGCACCCACCCTCAATTCATACCAACAACAGGCCATTGATCGCATCATTCGACAAAAACAAGCAGGATTTCACGCTTACGTGCTTGAAGGTGTAACCGGCAGTGGTAAAACAGAAGTTTATCTGCAAGTTATAGAAGATATTATCAAGCAAGGTAACCAGGCACTGGTGCTGGTACCCGAAATTGGTCTCACACCTCAATTACTAGACCGATTTTTACAGCGTCTTGATGGCCGTATCGCCATTATGCATTCCGGGCTCAATGATGAAGAACGCTTACAAGCCTGGTTAAATACCCAGGCAGGTGCAGCGGATGTTGTTATTGGAACACGCTCGGCGGTTTTTAGTCCTTTATTACGCCCGGGCATCATTATCATCGATGAAGAGCATGATCTTTCGTTTAAACAGCAAGATGGCTTTCGTTATTCAGCCCGAGACCTTGCGGTTAAACGCGCGCGCGATTTAAACATCCCTATTATATTAGGCTCCGCTACACCTTCATTAGAAACCTTACATAACGCTTTACAAGGTCGCTATGAAACATTATTACTACCGGAACGCGCCGGTAATGCTATTCCACCATCTATCCAATTACTCGATGTGCGTAGTCAAAAAATGGAGCATGGTATTTCTGCGCAGCTGCTGCATAAAATGAAAGAGCACCTGGAACGAGACTCACAAGTATTACTTTTTTTAAATCGTCGCGGATATGCGCCGGTACTCATGTGCCATGAGTGTGGTTGGCATGCCTTATGTCCACGCTGTGACGCACATATGACCTTACACCAAAGTAGTTCACACTTGCGTTGCCATCATTGTGGTACAGAGCAATTCCTGCCAAGCACCTGCCCAAAATGTAAAAGCGACGACTTGCTGCAAATGGGTTTTGGCACTGAACGTATTGAACATGCACTGACAGAACTGTTTCCACAGTACCGGGTTATTCGCATTGACCGTGATAGCACACGCCGCAAAGGCTCAATGCAAAAGCTGTTAAACGAAATTAACAACGGTAAAAGGCAAATTTTAATTGGCACGCAAATGTTAGCCAAAGGACATCACTTTCCTAACGTTACGCTGGTGGGTATGCTTAATGCTGATCATGGTTTATACAGTTCCGACTTTCGCGCATCAGAACGAATGGGGCAACTCATTTTACAGGTTGCAGGGCGGGCAGGACGTGAAGAGAAAAAAGGTGAAGTGTTAATTCAAACCCACCATGCTGATCATCCATTATTTAAGCCTTTACTCAAACATGATTATCCCGGTTTTGCCAAAACTTTAATTGAAGAACGACAACAAACCGAACTACCACCATTTACTCACTTAGCTTTACTACGTGCAGAAGCCGTTGATCAACAACATCCAATGATTTTTTTAGAACAGGCGCGTTTATTACTTGAGCAAACCAATCAAAGTGAAGTGATTTTGATGGGCCCGTTTCCCGCTTTAATGGAGCGCCGCGCTGGTCGATACCGGGCCCAGTTACTTGTACAAGCGAATAACCGTAAACAATTACAATCACTGTTTGCTATAAGTCTTCCACAAATAGAAATTCTCAAAACCGCAAAAAAAGTACGCTGGTCTATTGATATTGATCCCCTTGATTTGCTTTAAAAACAAAGTTCTTTTTGCCGACCAATTAATGGTCTTACTTGCAATATCGTGCTTAAATTCATAACCTCATATATACGCTTATTTTAAGGAGTATCCTTCTGTGAGAAGGAGCCTAAAGGAGAGAGATTGTGCCACGACACATTCGTAATATAGTTATTGCTACTTTACTTGCAGTGCTTGCACTTGCTGCAGGTTTAAATGGTTATGTACATCATCAATTCAAAACAAACATTGATACCACCTTAAGCTCTATTCAGCCTTTTGCACAGGTGAAATACAGTGACCTGACAACATCACTCATTTCTGGTGAAGTTAGGCTTGAAAATGTTCGTGTCGCAGGTGCTTTTTTACCTGAAGAAATAACGCTTGGAAACATTACATTAGAAACACCGGGCTTTGCTTACATGTTAAATGGACCTGCAAACGTTAAAAAAGGAGAGTTTCCTAAACATCTTGGTTTTGTAATTGATGACTTTTATATAGACATGCACGGTGAAACGGCTAATTGGTTAGATAGATTAGTTAAACGTATGCAACCTATTTATGCCAGTGAACGCAAACTTTGTGGTGGCAAAAGTATTTTCGGTCCATCTGATTATAAGGAAATGGGGTATACCCGCTTATCATCAAATATGCGTATAGCGTATAGCTTTAACGAAAATAATAAAACGCTCGATATCGATATGACTGTGCAAACTCGAAATATGGGTAACTTAAAAGCAAGCATTAATGTCAACAATCTTAGCGGCATGACTTCAGAAAATATGATGCAAGGTGGTATGCCACAACTGGCTAATGTTGAAGTCACTTATAAAGATGATACATATACGCCACGCATGGTTAAATATTGCTCTGAGCTCAGTAATATGAAAAAAGAAGAATTCGTTGACGCCGAAATAAAACAATCAGATAACTATTTTTATATGGTTTGGGGCTTTGCGCCAGGAAATGGACTGCGCGAAGCGTATAAAGATTTTTTGTTAAAGTCAGATACAGTGACGTTAACTATGGCGCCTGGCAAAGAATTCAACCCAATGGCAATCGCTACGATGTCTGGCGAAGAAATAATGGAAGCATTAAACGTTAATCTTAAAATTAACGAACTGTTAGTTACCGATCTTAGCTTTAAAATGCCCCCCGCTGAGTTTACTGAAAAATTTGAACAGCGGCTGGCTAACAGTTTGGACTTTAATGCGTTATTAAGTGGTGATCCAGTTAAAGCACCTGATCCAGTTATTGAACCAGAGGTTACTAAAAAAGCCGTTGCGAAATATCATAAAATTGAATTGAGTAATGTTAAAAATCATATTAGTGATTTTGTGCGTATTACGACAATAAACGGTAATCAGCGTAATGGTCAGCTCATTAGACTCGACAAGACGAATCTTTATGTTCAGAAAAAAGTCGATGGTGGTAAATTCACTATGACGGTACCTCTTGAAAAAATTAAATCCATTGAGGCGTATTTTTCAAAATAAAACTTGATCCACGCGGAGCACAGGGTTAAAAAATCACATGTTTTCCCAGTGCTCCGCGTGCACCCCTTGATTTATCTTTTCTTTGTTGTTTTTTATTAAGTGACCCCAGTACCTTTAACCACCTAGCCAGTGATATAATCAGCTTTTTTTTGAAACAAGCCTTAAAAAGTCAGGTTAACTATCTAAATCATGAAAGCAGTATTAAGCGCATTACTCGAACAAGTCATTACAAACCTCAAAAAAGACGGTGTCTTAGCGGATGATGTCAGCGTGAAAATTGTGATCGAACATACACGTGACCCCAGCCACGGTGACTTTGCCTCAAATCTCGCAATGATGTTGGCCAAACCCGCCAAATCTAAGCCGCGCGATCTGGCTGAAAAAATTGTTGCTGCTCTTCCTGAAAATAATGATATTGATAAAGTCGAAATTGCAGGCCCAGGCTTTATTAACTTTTTTATGAATGCCAACACATTAACCACTGTCATCCCTGCCATTCTTGATGCCGGTGAAGCATTTGGCCACTCAACTATCGGTAATGGTAAACGTGTTCAGGTTGAATTTGTTTCTGCTAATCCAACCGGCCCTCTTCATGTCGGCCATGGTCGTGGTGCTGCCTACGGCGCTGCGGTAGCCGACTTGCTCGCCGCCGCGGGTTTTCAGGTACACCGTGAATATTATGTGAACGATGCCGGTCGCCAAATGGACATACTGTGTGCCAGTGTTTGGATTCGTTATCTGAGTCTGTGTGGAACCCTGCCTGAACCTGACTATTTTCCGGTTAATGGTTACAAGGGCGATTATGTTTGGGATATTGCTGCACACATACATCGCAACAACGGTGATAAATTTCAGCAGCAGTGGACGGATATCGCTAAAACACTACCTGCAGATGAGCATGAAGGTGGTGATAAAGAAAAATTTATTGACGCTGTTATCATTGAAGCTAAAGAACGTTTAGGCGCTGAAAACTACCGTTTTATTTTTGATACCGGTTTAAATTATATTCTTGATGACATTCGTGATGATCTTGCTCTCTTTGGCGTGGTTTATGAAGAATGGTTCTCTGAACGCTCATTAACCGAAAATGGTTTGGTCACATCCGCTGTGGAACGCTTACAAAAAAGTGGCCACGTTGATGAAAGAGAAGGTGCACTTTGGTTTAAATCAACAGATTTTGGCGATGAAAAAGATCGCGTACTGGTTCGTGCCAATGGCCAGTCAACCTACTTCGCATCCGATATTGCTTATCACATGAACAAACTTGAACGAGGTTATGATCAGGTGATCGATGTTTGGGGTGCAGACCATCACGGCTATGTGCCACGTGTAAAAGCCGCAATGGAAGCAATTGGAGACGATCCGAAAAAACTTCACGTATTACTGGTTCAATTTGCCATTCTTTACCGCGGAAAAGAAAAAATGCAAATGTCGACACGCTCAGGTGAATTTGTCACCCTACGTCAATTACGTAAAGAAGTCGGTAGTGATGCGGCACGTTTCTTTTACGTGATGCGTAAATGCGAACAACATTTAGATTTTGACTTAGAACTGGCGAAATCAAAATCAAATGAAAATCCAATGTATTATATTCAATATGCACATGCGCGTGTATGTAGTGTTTTACGCCAACTTGATGAAAAAGGTTTCACTTACGATCAGGAAATGGGCTTAGCTAATCTTGATAAGTTATCTGAAAAACATGAACAAGCACTTATGACAACGTTATCAAAGTTTTCTGAACTTGTTGAAACCGCAGCTCTCAACCATGAGCCACATCAGTTAGCACATTACTTGCGTGACTTAGCCAATGATTTTCATACTTATTATAATGCGCATCAGTTTATTGTTGATAATGAATCAATCCGAAATGCACGTTTAGCTTTAATAACAGCAACAAAGCAAGTATTACAAAACGGACTTGGTTTATTAGGTGTTTCTGCACCTGATGAGATGTAATTAATTAAGCGATGAAAACAATTAAGATAAAATAAAATGCCACGAGACTACGCTAAAAGCCAACACACAGAACATAAACCGATACCCGGTTGGGTATGGATGCTCGCAGGTTTAGCCATAGGTTTATTTGTGGCATTACTGGTTTATATTAAAGATAACAGCTCGGGTAAACTCGTTATCACTGAAACAGTGGCCAAGGTTTTTCAAAAACAAAAGCAAACTGATGTACGTGATGTAAAAAAAGATGATGCTACTCCACCGCCAGCACCCGTTGGTAACAGTAAACCTAAATTTGATTTTTATACGATCTTGCCTGAACTTGAAGTTGCAATTCCTGAACAGGAATTAATTAATTCAACAGATACTTCAACCACAAATACAAAACAGCAATACATACTTCAGGCCGGATCGTTTAAAAAATTTGAAGAAGCCGATAAGCTCAAAGCACGTCTTGCATTAGAAGGTATTGAGGCAGCGATTCAAAAAGTAAAAATTAACGACACAGATACCTGGCATCGCGTACGAATAGGGCCGCTTAATAATATCACTGCATTAAACCAAACTCGTCGACGCTTAAGAAGTTTAGGTATTGCATCTATCGTTGTTAAAAATAAAAGCTAAACTATATAAATATCTTAAACCACAAAGGTTACGGAGGTTCACAGAGAAATAAACATTTAACCCCCTGTGAACATTTGTGACCTCTGTTGGGAAAAAATTCTACATATGCATTTTCTTATTATTCTACTTCTTGTTATTGCGCTTTTATTCGGTCCACAATGGTGGGCTCAATATACCTTTCGTCGTTATTCAAAACCCTTAGCACATCTTCAAGGCACCGGTGGTGAGCTTGCCCGACACCTGCTTGATCGGTTTGAAATGCCGCATGTTAAAGTTGAAAAGACAGAACCCAATTCAGATCATTATGATCCCACAGATCAAGTCGTTCGCTTATCACCCGATAATTTTGATAATAAATCATTAACCGCAATTGCAGTCGCTGCACATGAAGTGGGCCATGCGATTCAACACCATCGAAAAGAACCGTTATTAGCATGGCGAAGTCGCCTCGCAATATTTGCTGATGCAGTACAAAAACTTGGTGTTGCGGCTATGATGGTGATGCCAGTCGTAACAGCGGTAACACGTTTGCCAGCACTCGGTGGATTTTTATTTTTAGTTGGCATCGGTTCAATGTTCATGGCAAGCATCGTCCATTTGATTACCTTGCCCGTAGAAACAGATGCCAGCTTTAATAAGGCACTTCCCATTCTTGAAACTGGTTATGTTGAAGCTGAAGATATACCTAAAGTGCGTCGCATACTGCGCGCAGCAGCCTTAACATATTTAGCAGGCTCACTCGCCAGCCTGCTAAATTTATGGCGTTGGATAGCAATACTCAAACGATAAAATGAATAATCAACGCTAGCGGTTGATGTTGCAATCGAAAGCGTACATTTTAAACTCAAGAAATCATTAATTTATGATTCGCTCAAATTATAGTACTTTTCAATCGCGTCTGTAATTTTCCAGGTACACTTCATTCCTTTTGGAAAAATAACATAATCACCACGTTCTATTGTTACCGGTTCACCACCTTCTGGCGTGACAATGGCTTCACCTTCAATAATGTAACAAGATTCTGTCATTGGGTATTCCCATGGAAACTCTGAAACTTCTTTTTCCCATGTCGCCCAATCGAACACACCCATCACTTCCATTTTCATTGATGAGACATTTTTTTCGACTAATATTTGATCCACGTTTAAAACCTCGTTTTTTAATACATTCTCTTGAATAATACGATTACAACTTTCATTTTCCAGCACCGCGTTGGGCTAGAGCCCAACCTACAAATGTAACCTATAATTAAATTAATAGTGCGAAAACATTTTAAACGCCGCCAGAGCGAAAAGGATGAGTGCTAGCTAATTACACCATTTTTCTACACGTGCTCTGGCCTGCGCCATAGCTTGTTCATATTGTTTCTTATTTAAAAGAATACGATTACCTTTTTCATCTAAATCATAAAGTGCACTGGCACCTTCAGCACGCCTAAGTTGATCGCGCGATGCATGACAGCGTGAGAGATTTAGTTCTTCTTGTTCTCTTTGTTTTCTTTTTTCATCAGAAATAGATTTATTTTCAGCATCCAGAGCATTTAAAAATTTCTGTTGATTATTCACTCGCTCTTCTGCACTTAAAGGAGCAGTTGAATTCCCTGAATCAATGTATCGATTTTTTATTTCAATTTCTTTTGCGCCTTCCTTCTCTGCTCGACTGCCATAATGTACCTGTCCATTTTCATCAATCCATTTATATATAGTTGTGGCACTTGTCGTATTAACTAAAATAAAAATGAAAATTAAATAAAATAAAAATTTATTTTGATACATAACTTAGAAACCTTTAACTTAAACGCTCTAAACGTAAACGCTGTCTGTCATCGAATAAATGGCGTGCACCTATCCATGTTGCTAACATTGCTGCAAACCCAGTACCCGCTGTTATCAAAAACATAATAAGTATTTGATATTTTACCGCTTCCATCGGTTCAGTTCCGGATAAAATTTGGCCGGTCATCATTCCGGGTAAACTCACAATACCGGCTGCAGCCATCGCGTTTATCATCGGTATCATACCAATTCGAACACTATCACGCGTGATATCACCAATAGCCGTTCGCCAATCCTGACCCAAAATCAACCTTGCTTCAATTACTTCTCTTTGTCGCCAGGCCGATGTTGTTAAATTATCTAATGCAAGTGATACACCGGTCATCGTATTACCCAACATCATACCTAATAAAGGTATCGAATATTGTGGGGTGT
>Ga0224506_10003583_pt1 | contig 10227 bp, 9 predicted proteins | sample SF_Jan12_sed_USG_2_FD_169108 | JGI IMG/M metagenome (GOLD analysis project Ga0224506, IMG submission 169108) | Sediment microbial communities from San Francisco Bay, California, United States - SF_Jan12_sed_USGS_8_1 | ecosystem: Environmental > Aquatic > Marine > Sediment | place: USA...
ACGCCAGATGGTCCCATTTGGACCATCTTCCAGTACTATCCCCTTCGCTATAAATTCATCACGTATCCTGTCCGACTCAGCCCAGTCCTTATCCTCTCGTGCCTGATTGCGTTTTACGATTAAGGCCTCTATTTCGGCAGCCTCATCGTCCCCGATCACCTCACTGCTAGCTTGCATAAACTGTTCTGGCTTTTGCTCTAGCAGTCCCAGTATTTGTGCCAGGGACAACAAGGTAGCCGCCACCCCTGACTCTGCATCTGTCCCCTTGGCCTTGTTCAATTCCCGCGCCAATTCAAATAACACTGACAAGGCCTCCGGGGTATTAAAGTCATCGTCCATCACACGGGTAAAGCGCTCGACCAATGGATGGTCCATCTGTACCTCACCGGGTTCGACACCCCTGAGTGCTGTATAGAGGGTAGTCAGACCGGCCTTGGCATTATCCAGATGTTGGTCAGAATAGTTCAATGGACTACGGTAATGGCTGCTAAGGATGAAATAACGAACCACCTCTGGGTCATAACGCTTCAGCACCTCACGGATGGTAAAGAAGTTACCCAGCGACTTGGACATCTTTTCATCATCTACACGCACAAAGCCGTTATGCATCCAGTAATTGACAAAGGTCTCACCCGTCGCAGCTTCAGACTGGGCGATCTCATTCTCATGATGTGGAAACTGCAGGTCCAAACCGCCGCCATGAATATCAAAATGATTGCCCAGGCAGCAGGTAGACATGGCTGAGCACTCTATGTGCCAGCCAGGGCGACCCTCGCCCCAGGGCGAACTCCAGCTGGGCTCTCCGGGCTTGGCTGACTTCCATAAGACAAAATCCAGCGGGTCCTGCTTGGCTTCGTCCACCTCGACGCGGGCTCCAGCACGTAGATCATCCAGTTTTTTACCCGACAGGCTGCCGTAGCCCTCAAAGCTACTGACATCGTAATAGACATCGCCATTGGCCGCAGCATAGGCGTGTCCCTTGGCGATGAGTGTCTCGATCATCTGCAGGATTTCAGCGATATTGTTGGTAGCACGTGGTTCGTCATTAGGTGGCAGTACACCCAGGTTGGCAGCATCTTCATGCATCGCCTCGATGAAACGACCAGTGAGACTATCGATGTTCTCACCATTCTCATTGGCACGTTGAATGATCTTGTCATCGATGTCGGTAACATTGCGGATATAGGTCACTTGATCCTTACCATATATACGACAAAGGCTACGATAGACCACATCGAAAACCACCAGTACACGGGCATGGCCGATGTGACAGAAGTCATACACCGTCATACCACAGACGTACATACGCACACGCTGTGGATCGATAGGCTCGAAGGGCTCTTTTTTCTTGCTCAAACTGTTGTAGATCGACAGCATTTAGGCTTCCTGAACTGGCTAACGGTATATACGAATATGACTGAATCTGGATTCCATGATCTTTCTGTAGTCTTCCATGCTACGGAAACAATGTTAACGGAAAGCTACTCCAACCACAAAAACCGCCGAGATGACTAAGGCTTTTACACTGCCGCCCAAACCCATTATCATTTCCAACCTACGTGTTGCGGGAGAGACGGATGAAATTAATAAGAATATTGACCCTGGGTCTGGCCTTTCTGGCCCTACCAGCCATGGCTGCAGATGAGATCACGGCCACCGAACATGTGCTGGTTAGAACCAACCTGGGTGAGTTTGTGATTGCCCTGGACGCCAAACAAGCACCGAAAACGGTAGAAAACTTCCTTACTTATGTGGATAGCGGCTTCTACACAAATACCATATTTCACCGCGTGATCAGTGGTTTCATGATCCAGGGTGGCGGTTACGACAGTACCTTCAAGCGTAAAGATACACGTTCTGCAGTCATCAATGAGGCCGAAAACGGACTCACTAATCGCAGAGCCCGGGTTGCCATGGCACGAACCTTTGACCCGCACTCCGCCTCCTCTCAGTTCTTTATCAATATGGTAGACAATCACTTTTTGGACCACAGGGCACCAACACCCGGAGATTTCGGCTATGCCGTGTTCGGTGAGGTGGTCTCAGGCATGGAAGTTGTCGACCAGACCGCCCAGTTACAAACCGGCCCGGGTGGAGAATTCTCCAAGGATGTCCCATTAACACTGGTTATCATCGAGCAGATGCAGCGTACCCAGGCACCTGCACCGAGCAGTGAAAGACTTTCCCCAACCTCCCCGACTAACAAAGGTAAATAGATATGCTCAAGCTACACACCAATTTTGGCGTTATTACACTGGAGCTGGACGCCGAGAAAGCTCCGAAGACGGTGGAAAATTTCCTCCGCTATGCTGAAGAGGGTCAATTCACCGACACCATTTTTCACCGCGTTATTCCCGGTTTTATGATTCAAGGTGGAGGTATGTTGTCCGACATGAGTCAAAAGCCTACTCATGATCCAATTGAAAATGAAGCCGATAATGGTCTGAAGAATGAGATCGGTACCATCGCCATGGCCCGAACCAATGATCCGCACTCCGCCTCTTCACAGTTTTTTATCAATGTCTCCGATAATGCCTTCTTAAACCATTCAGGCAAGAACTCGCAAGGCTGGGGTTACTGCGTATTCGGTAAGGTCACAGATGGTATGGATGTGGTTAACGACATTGCACAGGTTGCCACAGGCATCCGTAGTGGGCATCAGGATGTACCAGAAGAAGATGTTGTCATCGAAAAGGTAGAGATCGTGGAATAATCAATGTCCACCCTTTTTATCTCCGATCTACACCTCACCCTGCAACGCCCTGCCATGGGAGAAATCTTTCTGGATTTTCTCCGTGGACAGGCGTGTGGTGCGGAAGCCCTCTATATCCTTGGCGATCTGTTCGAGATCTGGCTCGGTGATGATGCGGTAGTGGATGAGTACCGACCGTATGTGGAGGCATTAAAAGCCCTTGCTGACAACGGCGTTCCACTCTATTTCCAACAGGGCAACCGCGACTTCCTCACCTCATCAGGTTTTGAAGCCATGACTGGAGCCCGTCTAATTGATCATCATACGATCATCGATCTATATGGCACTCCCACGCTGCTCATGCATGGTGATTTATTGTGTACCGATGATGTGGACTATCTAAAGTTCAGAGCAATGATTCTCTCCAAGGAATGGCAAGATGAGTTTCTCTCCAAGACCGTGGCAGAACGCGTGGAATATGGGCGGATGTTACGTGATAAAAGTCGCGAGGCGATGCAGGAAAAAAAGGAGCTGATCATGGATGTTAACCAGGATGCGGTGGAAGAGACCATGCGCCGCTATCAGGTGAGACAGCTTATACACGGACATACTCACCGCCCTGCGGTACATCAGTTCCTATTGGACGGAGAGACCGTCACCCGTACAGTCCTGCCAGACTGGTATGAACGTGGGGGCGTTCTCGTATGCAATGAGAACGGCTGCCAGCTACAAGCGCTAACATCCAACTGAATCCACCGAACCGTCTACTGCGTAGAATAAGCTACAGTCTGACAAATTCGTAAATTCGTCTAGACTTTAGATTCACTCATAACGCAGAACGGATTTATGCCGCTTAGTAGAAGTAGAAACAGTGCCCATCATTCCTATGACCTTCAGCAACAGCTCATTTCCCGCTACCGTCAGGTACGCAACGACTCGCTTGATATTTGCAGGCCTTTAAGCGCAGAAGATCACTGTATCCAGACCACCGCAGAGGTAAGCCCACCCAAGTGGCATCTGGCGCATACCAGCTGGTTTTTCGAGGCATTCATCCTTCGCCGCCAGAATGACGCATACCAACCCTACCACCCTAAATACGACTACCTGTTCAATTCCTACTACGAAACCATGGGCAAGCCCTTTCCTCGCGCACAACGCGGCCTGCTCTCACGCCCGGGTGTGGAAGAGATTCTTCAATACCGAGGCCATGTGGATAATGCGATGATCGAGCATATAGAAAACGCAACTTCTGAACAGTTCGAAAAGCTGGCCTTCCTGGTTGAGCTAGGGCTCAATCATGAGCAACAACATCAAGAGCTGTTATATACCGACATAAAACAGATACTAGCCTTTAATCCTCTGCATCCCGCCTACGATAGCACCCTTGCAACACCCAAAAGTAGTGAAGCTCAGGCCATACAATGGTTAAAAAAATCTGCTGGGATTCATCATATCGGCAATCATCAAAATGGCTTTAGCTACGACAATGAAGGCCCCAGGCACCGGGTGTTGTTACGTGATCATCAGATAGCCAATCGAACGGTGAACAATGCAGAGTATCTGGCCTTTATGAACGCTGGCGGTTACGAGGACTGCGCCCTATGGTTGGCTGATGGCTGGAAACTCATAAACGACAGGCAGTGGAACAGCCCGCTGTATTGGCACTTTATCGATGGCAAGTGGTGGTACATGACATTGTCAGGGCTGCGTGAGATAGACATATGGGCACCTGTTACCCATGTAAGCTTCTACGAGGCAGATGCCTATGCCCGCTGGCATGGAAGCCGTTTACCGGACGAGGCAGAATGGGAGCTTGCCAGCCTTGATCATGACCCGCAGCACGGCAACTATCGTGATAGCGGTTACCTGCAGCCGATTGCGTCCAGCGATGATGAGGGTTTCTTTGGTAATGTTTGGGAATGGACCAAATCACCCTATCAAGCCTATCCCGGTTTTAAACCACTACATGGTTCTGTCGGTGAGTATAACGGTAAGTTTATGTGCAACCAGATGGTTTTACGTGGTGGCTCTTGTGTCAGTCCACGCGAACATTTGCGCCACACCTATCGCAACTTTTTTTATCCACTCGAACGTTGGCAATTCACCGGCATCAGACTGGCAAAGGATTAAAGTATGAATCAAGCAGCCATACAGTTTTACGATCTACACCCACAACAAAGTGATCTTTATCATGAAGTATTAACCGGCTTAAGCAAGGAGCAAAAACATCTCCCACCAAAATTATTTTATGACGAAACAGGTTCGAAATTGTTTGATAGAATTTGTGAGCAGGAAGAATATTATCCGACCCGTACAGAAGTAGGCATTCTGGAGAAATATAAAAATGAGATTGCCAAGGCCTGTGGTAGTGACACTTTATTGCTGGAACTAGGCAGCGGCGCGAGCAAGAAGGTTCGACTTATACTGGAATCACTACGCCCAAATTCTTACATGGGAGTGGATATATCCAAAGAGTTTTTAATCAGCTCTACCACCAAGTTGGCCAAAGATTATCCCTGGCTGGAGGTACACGCCACATGCGCTGACTTTTGTCATGGTTTAAACCTTGATCACTGCTCAGACAACAGCCGAAAATTGGCCTTTTTTCCCGGTTCCAGTATTGGAAATTTCACCCCAACAGAAGCACATCAGTTTCTTACCAGGTTAGGAAAAGAGATCGGAGATGATGGTTATCTCTTAATTGGGGTAGATCTGGTAAAAGAGCAATCGGTTTTGAACAAGGCCTATAATGATCAAGCTGGGACCACCGCTGAGTTTAACCTTAACCTGTTACATCGTTTAAACAATGAACTGGACGCCGATTTCAACCTTTCAGGATTTGAACACTATGCCTACTACAACAAACAAAAATCACGCATAGAAATGCATCTTCGTAGCCTGAAAGAACAAACCGTATCTATTGCCAATAACGAGTTCCACTTCCAGCCTGGCGAAACCATACATACAGAAAATTCCTATAAGTACAGTATCGATAATTTTTGCTCGCTTGCAAGCAGCGCTGGTTTCGAACAACTTAACTACTGGACCGACGAAAAAGATTACTTCAGCGTGCAACTGTATAAACGAAAGCTATAGAACAATAAAAAACACCGCCATTCGGCGGTGTTTTTTTGTTTAACCGGTCATATCCGATGGACTGTATCGGTTATATCCCTCCGGCAACTTTAACAACTCAGGGTTAACTTTATAACCTTCTTCAAAGTCGACCATTTGTCGTTTATAACCATTACTGTACTCTCCATGCCACTCATTAATCGGAAATCCGTTTTCGAATTTCATCTGGTAATGGTATATATTGGCCGACAGGTCACAAGCATCATGCTGGTCTGCAGGTATATGCGATAGAACACGTGCATGTTCACCTGCTAACGTTTTCAAATACTGCTTATGAACCTTCGTCGCAAAGGGCAGTAAACCTGGAACCGAAATAGTTTCATAACAAATTTTTCCATTTACCTTATATTGAAAATATTCCGGTATCTTACCCTCAACAGAAGGGGTATCTTTATCCAGCTCACCTTTAACCACTTCAATATTCAGTTCTATGGGTGTCTTGATATTTACAGCGAGTGGTTTAACGACAACGATATTTTTTTCACCGTGGACGATACTGTAAATAATGCCCGTTTTACGTTCAAATAGAATAAAGTCATCATCATCCTTGTTGTAATCCATACGCAGATAATCTGGTGTTATAATGGCTCGACTCATATAAGGTTCGCTTGCGCTATCCATTTCAGCAAATACTATACGCGTAACCGGTTCTTCCTCACTACAAGCCGTCAATAATACGACCAAACTTAATACCAATAATCTTTTCACTCTTTACTCCTCATCCCATGCCTTCCAGATAGGCCAATTCTTCTTCACTAAAACCTGCTTTCAGGCGCGCTTCTTTGTGAAACGGCCCTTTTAAAGAGCCTTTCATATATTCTTCTATTAATTCCCTAAATGTGGACGTTGGTTCCAACTTCCGCTGTTGACATAAATACTCAAACCAGCGCGAACCTATCTCTACATGTCCTATCTCATCACGAAAAATAATTTCCAAAATGGATACGGCCTTCAAGTCACCGATACCACGTAATTTTGCCATTATTCCAGGGGTTACATCCAGCCCCCTGGCCTCCAGAACTCGAGGCACCAGAGCCATACGGATCAGAGGATCGTGTGCGGTTTGTTGCGCCATCTCCCATAAACCATTGTGCGCATCAAAATTACCGTAATCATAATCAAAACTACGCAGATGCTCACGTAATAGAGTGAAATGATAGGCCTCCTCGTCAGCGACTTTCACCCAGTCATGGTAAAACTCTGTGGGCAAATCACGAAAACGATACACCGCATCCCAGGCCAGATTTATGGCATTGAATTCAATGTGACAGATGGCATGAATAAGGGCTGCCTGGCCCTCCAGGCTACTGAGTTTGCGCGCATGCAGGTCTCGAGGTGCGACCAGAACAGGTGTGGCAGGACGGCCGGGGTCTCCAATCGGCAGTGGTGGCTCATCATCCCCCAAGCAGAGCTCACCATGCCGCCATAATTCGGCACTGGCCTGGGTCAGAGCAACTTTCTCTTCAATGGATTGCGCGCCAAGGCAGGCCTGCGCGGCCTTAAACAAGCTGTTACACATAATCGTAGATTGTAACAGCTTTGAGGATTCGTACAGGTAATTTCTTATTAGGCGACAGAGCTGTGAAAGTGCTCCGCCCATTGAATCGATTGTAAATAGGCCTGGCTGGTTTCGGCGGCATCCGTTTCACTGTCCTCAACGAAATCCCAATCACCGCGTTCATAGTGGAGTATCATCTGCAAAATCTCACCGATCTCGCCATCCTTATTCAATAAAGCGGCACGCACATTGTCACTAAGTGGCATGCTCTTAATGATGTCGTCCATGTTCATATCCAGAATCGCATCCAGCGTAGAAAACAGTCCTGCAAGAAAGTAGCTGTTTGGATCTTCAGAATCTACCTTCTGCGCCAGTAATTGACACATCTTTGCCCGTACCAGCGAGGTATTGATCAGATCAGCAGGTTTGTCAGTCATACTGGATAAGGCAATGATATTGGCCCAGTTTCGAATGACATCCATACCTAAATAGACAATTGCATTTCGAATTGTCGACACTCGACTTTTTACCATAACGGAGGCCGATTCCAGGTAACGCAAAAGCTTGTAACTTAATGTTACATCACGACTGATGAGCTCATCCAACTCTTCTACTGTAATATTAGGATCATTCAACTCTTTGAGCAGCTGTATCAAATTCGTTTTTGTTGTTTCCATACCATGAGACTTTAGGGTCTGTGGCTCATAGAGAAAATAACCCTGAAATAGTACGAAACCTAGACGCTTGCACATCTCTAGAGATTCATAGTCCTCAACCTTATCGGCAAGAAGTTTGACCTTGAATGGTTGCAGCTGTTCTATCAGATGCTGAAGGATAAATTCATCGGCACTTTTCACATCAATTTTTACCACAGAACAGTAAGGCAGAAGTTTTTCGGCGTTAGAACTCAGCGTATAGTTGTTATAAATAAAATACGAACCTTCACTCTTTAGTTGTCGTATCTCTTCCATAATCACATCATCATCGACAAAGCTATCGTCAAGCTCAAGCATCACTTTGGTTCTGGGTAATCCATCGATGACCCCTTCCAGTAAGCTGCGCTTGGAGAGCTTAAGAATGGCCGCATGACCTTCTACGATATTATCCAGACCGAACTGGTTGAAAACTTCACTAAGAACGCGAGCGGTAGCAAGATCCGAAGGGAGTGTGTTGATATTACTACTATCATCACTTCTCGCCAGCAACTCATAACCGAAGATATCAAGATTCTTCTTGTAGATGGCTTGCCTGGCTATATAGATCTTGTACATAAGGAACTATCCATTATTAATCTTAATCCATTAACATAAGCGTATGACTCCTTCATGGAGCCTGCAATACCTCATATAAGGTATTAATCGGCATGTAGCCTCAAGAACTGTAATAGAATAACAATAAGATACTGCTAATATATGACTGTGTCCCATCCATACAATGACTTATGTCACAATTCTAATGAAGAATCTCACTAAGAAAACTCTCCAGCTCCTTCCAGGACTGGGTATCCGCATGCAGATTGTATTCCAGCGGGAGGCCAAACTTTTTACCTAAATAGGTGGCCCCGGGATTGGTAAAAGCATGTTTGGCATCGGGATAGGAGACGTAGGTATAATCAACCCCAGCCTGTTCCATTTCCTGTTTAAATGTGATGATATGCTCTGCTTTCACGAACGGATCTGCTTCACCATTCAATATCAAAATCCTTGCCCGTACCTTGCCTTTTTTGGCCGGCTGCCTGGTAGCTAGCGAACCGTGAAAACTTACCACGCCCTTGAGCTTCTCCCCTTGCCGAGCCATCTCCAATACCACGCCGCCACCGAAGCAGTAACCAATAGCGGCAATCCTGGTATTTAATACCGTGTCATGATCTTTCAGTAGCTTTTTAGCTGCTTTGAAACGCTCTTGCATCAAAGGCAGGTTATTTTTCAGCTTTGATGAAAAGGCCGCAGCATCCTTGGGATGTGCCGCTTGCTTGCCGTTGCCATACATATCCACGGCCAGTGCGGTGTAACCCAATTTCGCTAATTTACGGGCTTGTATACGGGCATAATCGTTATGTCCCCACCATTCATGCACCACCAGAATACCCCCACGGCGTTTGCCAAGACTGTCATCATAGGCCAGGTATCCTTTCATCGTCTCTCCCCCAGCCTGATAACTCACCTCTTCACCAATAATGGCAGCGGCAGCGGGCAGAGAGATCAACATGATCATGACGGGGAGCAAAAAGTAATGTTTCATAGACAATGTCCTTTTTAAAGTAACTTCAGCATAATACCGATGTAGCATTTTGCACAGAGGAGTCTCTCTTCTTGCCCTAGCCAAACCGCTAAGGCATCGTCCTGTTCGTTTGATTTCGTTGTATAATCTCGAATTGTATTAACCATGACCCTGCATATGCCCGATCTCAGTCAAATAAGTGTCATCATTCTTGCCGGTGGTGAAAGCCGCCGCATGGGTGGTGAAGATAAAGGCCTTACTGTATACCAGGGCAAACCACTGATCGAACATGTTTTAAGCCGACTACCAGCGGGACTACAACATATCGCCATCAGCGCCAATCGTAATCAGTATCGCTATCAGCACTATGGCGAAGTCTTTGAGGATAAGGAGTTTGTCTTGCATGGTCCCTTATCCGGAGTGTTAGAGGCTATGAAGCACTGTCACTCTAACTACCTGCTCTGCCTTCCCTGTGACACCCCCCATCTGCCTCATGAGCTTATCCCCCGACTCCTTGCTGCGCTGCAAACCGAACAGGTCGATGTCGCCATCGCCGCCAGTAAAACCCGCTCACACTATGTTATTAGCCTGATTAAATGTTCACTGGAGGATGGACTGCGTGAGTTTCTCGCCAGTGGACAGAGACGTGTGGGTTCGTGGCTGCAACAGCAATCCTATTGTG
>Ga0224506_10003585_pt1 | contig 10225 bp, 8 predicted proteins | sample SF_Jan12_sed_USG_2_FD_169108 | JGI IMG/M metagenome (GOLD analysis project Ga0224506, IMG submission 169108) | Sediment microbial communities from San Francisco Bay, California, United States - SF_Jan12_sed_USGS_8_1 | ecosystem: Environmental > Aquatic > Marine > Sediment | place: USA...
CAATCGAAAAGGCCACCGGCCAGAAGATCGAACAGATGCAGCTGCCGGATCGTGAGCAGATCTCTAACCACCGTGTTACCCAATTCAAGACACAGCTGACCGAGGCGCTGGAATCCCAGGAGCTGGCCTTTTTCGAAGAGATGATTGAAGGCTATCAGAGTGAGCATAATGTTGGTCTGGCTGAGGTGGCTGCCGGTCTGGCTTATCTGTTGCAAAAGGATCGTCCTCTGGTTCCCGAATTTAAGGATGTAAAACCGGGCCGTGTTGATGATCGTGATGAGCGTCCAGGCCGGCGTGAAAGTGGTCGTGACTCGGGTCGTGACCAGGGCCGTGATCGCGGTGGTCGTGATCGTGATCAGGGGCCTATGGAATCGTATCGCCTGGAGGTTGGTCGTGATCATGGCGTACAGCCAAAAAATATCGTTGGTGCAATTGCCAACGAAGCCGGTATCGAAAGCCGTTTCATTGGTGGCATCAAGATCCATGATGATTACAGTACCGTAGATCTACCGGCGAATCTTCCTGCTGAGGTGATTACCAAACTGCAAAAGACCTGGGTCTGTGGCCAGGCTTTGCGTCCCAGCCGCATCAATCAGGGCGGTGGTCAGCCATTTCGTGGCAAGCCGAAGAAATTTGATGGCAAGAAAGCCGGTCCACGCAAACCCAGCGATAAAAAATTTGCTGACAAGGGCAAGCCCAAGCTGAAGATCAAACCTAAGGAAAAGAAAGAGAACTAGTCTTTTCTGACAGTGCACATCACTGATGTGCACTGTTTATAAATTTTCTACGAACGACTGAACTCGTTGTATATACTGCAAGTAAACCTGCAATCAATCGGTAAATCTCTTCCCCGTTCTGTCCCTGCTCCCTGATGTCTGCGAAATATTGATGCTGTATGATTAGGTATTGGTGACTATTTTACGCACAAATAAAACCTTTCTGTAATCGATTTATCTCACAACATATCCTGTGTTGTAGAGGAAGATATCAAAACCTATACCCAGCATGGTAGTAAAACACTAATTGATATGTGGGATAGATGCATGATTAATCGCGCACCTATGTATCTTCTGCGATGCAACTTTGCTTTGTAGATAGGTTATTGTGTATGCAGGATCATTGTTATGATTGTGTAAAATATAACCGGGAAGATGTTAATCGTAGGTTGCGAAAGAGTATAGTAATGAAGTCCGCTTAACTGAATCATTAATATGATGCTTAAATATCAGAAAAATATCCCTCCGGATATCATCTATTCACCTCTTGTTCTGTTATATCAGGGCACCCTGTTTTCCCTTATTGCGCATTTGATAATGTCGGGAATTGCTGTCTGGATTATGACATCCATAGCCAAAGATGGTGATATAAAGTTCTGGTTTGTAGGTGTGCTTCTGATACTGTCGTATCGGTTGATAATCTCGCTCCTGTTTAAACAGTCAAAACACATTGAGAATGAAGAGTTTTGGCAACGTCTGTTTCTGCTCGGTGTGTTTTTGTCGGGCGCCATGTGGGGAGCGTTGTCACTATTTTTTATAGAGCTTGATGACCTGACATATGAGCTGGTTATTCTGATAATAGTTGTCGGTATATCCTCAAATTCGGTTTCAACACTAAATGCCTCGTTGTTTGCATATCCATTATTTGTTTTCCCTGCAATCCTGCCCTTTATGCCGGTACTGTATAAGCATGGTGGAGATATACATATAGCCTTGTTTATTATGCTTTTCGTATTTCTGATTATGACGTTAACACTTGGTAGACGTGCATATAACAATACAATGAAGCTGGTATCATTAAATGCCGAAAATAGTGACCTGATTTCGCGTCTGGAGTTTAGGAACACTAGTTTGCAGAATAAGAATGAAGAGATATTCACGGCATGGCATCTGGAGACGAAGGGTAAGCAGTTACTGGAACAGATGTTTGAGAGTACGGATGTCCTAATTGCCTATATGGATAAGGATTTTAATTTTCTGCGAGTAAATAAAGCCTATGCTGCTGTTGAAGATAAATTGCCGGAAGACTATGTGGGCAGAAATTATTTTTCAGAATACTCGGATGATGAAAATTTACGTATATTTAAGCAGGTAATTAATAGTGGAAAAGCGGTTCGACTGTCTGCCAAGGCAACCGAACATCGCCGATTCGGTCTGAGATATTGTAACTGGTCATTACAACCGGTACTGGATGATGAAGGTAATGTGTCCGGTTTATTACTGTCACTGATCAATGTGACACCTGAAAAGCTCGCAGAGCTGGATGCTATAAAGAAAGAAGCGTATTTGTATGCAGTTATGGAAACAGCTGCTGATGGCATAATTATAACAGATGCCTCTGGTATTATTGAATCTATAAATACTATGGGAGCATCAATATTTGGCTACCAGAAGTTTGAACTTGTTGGTAAAAATCTCAGTTTCCTGATGCCTGTTTCGATAGGTTTAGGTCATAAAAAGATCATGCGTGATTATTTGCTAAATAAATCTAGCTCAAGAATTGTTGGTCGTACGCTTGAAGCTACAGGTCGTAGACACAATGGCGAGGAATTTCCTGTTTCGGTTACGGTTAGTGAGGCAGAAATACAGGGTCGAATCGTATTTATGGGCATAGTCCGGGATATATCTAAGCAGAAACGTGACACTGATGAACTTATACGTTCAAGAAATGAAGCCGAGAATTTGAATGAAATACTTAATGAGAAAAATAAACAACTTGAATACCTGTCGTCCAATGATGCGCTTACCGGGTTAGCAAACAGGCGTAAATATAATGAATTGATCGAGCGTGAATGGGAACGGGCAAAAAGAAATAAATCGAAACTTTCGATAATCATTATTGATATTGATCATTTTAAGGCATACAACGATTTCTATGGGCATCTCTCAGGCGATGAATGTTTACGCAGGGTCGCACAATTGTTGGCTTACTCGCTTAAACGAGCGACAGATTTTATTGCTCGATACGGTGGTGAAGAGTTTGTATGTGTATTGCCAGATACAGATATGGAAAGTACTGTTTTGGTGGCAGAAGAGTTCAGAAAGGTGATCGAAGATGCAGGCCTTTCACATTTGAAATCTCAAACTGCAGATGTTGTTACCGTTAGCCTGGGTGTTGCGAGTATGATACCAGTACCGGGAACTAGTATTGGTGATTTGGTATCTCGTGCAGACAAGGCTCTTTATATGGCGAAAAATAATGGCAGGAACCGTGTTTGTGTTGAAGATAAACAAGAATAAAATCGGAGGGATTTGCTGGCCTCGTACTACGAGGCCAGCAGTTCCCTGCTAGGCAAGTTTGTCATCTGCCACATGGTAGCGTGGATCTTCCATGACATTAACCTCGACCAGATCTCCAGCCTTGGTTAGCAGATCCCGACATTCAGGGCTCAAGTGTCTGAGATGCAGGGTCTTGCCGGCATCGAGATATTTTTCTGCCAGATTATCGATGGCCTCAATCGCTGAATGATCTGCAACGCGTGAGTTTTGGAACTCTATTACCACATCATTGGGATCGTCTTTGATATTGAAAAGCTCGATAAAGTTTTTTACCGAACCAAAAAACAGTACGCCATTTAGCTCATATACTTTCGAACCATTGTCTGCCATATAGGTTTTAACATGGATATGTTTGGCGTGCTCCCAGGCAAAGGCCAGAGCAGATACGATCACACCAACCACCACGGCGATGGCCAGATCGGTAAATACCGTTACCGCGGAAACCAGAATCAGCACAAAGGCATCGGTTCTCGGTATCTTTCCCATGATACGCAGACTGGACCATTCAAAGGTGCCGATGACGACGATGAACATGACTCCAACCAGAGCTGCCATCGGGATCATCTCGATTAGATCCGAGGTAAACAGGATAAAGGCCAGCAGGAACAGCGCTGCAGAGATCCCAGAAAGGCGTTGACGCCCCCCTGAGTTCACGTTGATCATGCTTTGGCCGATCATCGCACAACCACCCATGCCTCCGAACATGCCGGTAGCGGTATTGGCGATGCCCTGCCCTATACATTCACGGTTGCCACGTCCACGTGTATTGGTGACATCATCGATCAGGGTCAGGGTAAGTAATGATTCGATCAGGCCGACCGCTGCCAGGATAAAGGCGTATGGCAGGATGATCATCAGGGTATCCATATTGAAGGGTACACTCGGAATATGGAAGCTGGGCAGGCCACCCTCTATCGAAGCCAGATCACCAACGGTATTGGTGTCCAGATTAAAGCCAATAACGATCAGGCTGACCGTAATGATCGCCGCCAGGGATGAGGGGATGATCTTGGTAAATCGCGGTAGATAGTGAATGATGGCCATGGTCAGCAGGATTAGTCCGGCGAACAGCCATAGCGCTTCACCACTCATCCACTGTTTGATACCGTCCTCTCCACCGACCTGAAAGTGCTGTATCTGGGCCAGAAAGATGACAATGGCCAGGCCGTTTACAAAACCCAGCATTACCGGATAGGGAACCATACGGATATACTTACCGAGCCTGAGCAGGCCGGCTGAAATCTGTATCAGGCCGGTGAGTACCACGGCAGCGAACAAATACTCGACACCATGTTGAGCCACCAGGGCCACCATAACCACGGCCATGGCACCGGTAGCACCGGAGATCATACCAGGGCGGCCACCGAATATAGAGGCCAGCAGGCCGACCATAAAGGCTGCATAGAGACCAACCAGAGGATCAACCCCGGCGACAAAGGCAAAGGCTACCGCCTCGGGAACCAGTGCCAGTGCGACGGTCAGACCGGACAATAACTCATTTTGTATGCAGGCTCGACTCGAGCAACCCAATTGAAACATTACAGACCCCGAAATGGCAGTGAAAGAACAAGCCTGCGATCCTATCAGAATGAGTCAAAAAATGACATGAAGCGGCTTTTCTGAGGAGATTAGAGCGTAGCCGGGAGTATATATCGCTTTGTGGTACGAACCGTGTAACCGGTAGAGTCAGGGATTCTTGCTGACATGGAGTAACTGGGTTTTACAGCTCTTGCATAGATAATTACGGCGATTATTCTGGATATTATTGTGCCGTCGGGTCGATAGTTCATATTCACTGCATTGACAGCGATACGTATGGCGCTTCTCGCGCCGATGTGGGATGTCACTCAAGTCATAATTACAGGTGCGTTCGGGTTTTGCCCCCAGGGCACGCATGATCTCTTTCCATTCACTACCATGAGGTTTTATGCGGTTAAGACCGTAAAGCATGTCGCTTATATAGTGGGCAACCTCATGTGGTACGGTACTGCGCAGGTTATCGTCCATAAACTGCAGGAAAAAGTGCGGGTTATAGTAGATGCTACGACCTTGTCGGTCACGCTTGTACATGCCGGCTTTTAGTCCGCCAAGATTGAAGTAGACTGGAATTTTCTTGAAGGAAGCCCCATAGATATTGGCTGCCATATCAATATATTCATAGGTCTGCAGAATAATCTGTTCTTGTTGCTTGTCCGAAAGAGGGTTGGAGGGCATGATAATTCTAATCTGGGATAACCTTGGTAGATTGTAATGTTGCGAATACTTAAATACAAACTTAGCAGAACAGTAGAATGAAAATCATCGTGATATCTGATGTACATGGTAATCTTCCCGCTCTTGAGGCTGTCCTCAATGAAATAGAGAGACGTGTTCCGGATATGCTGGTGGTAAATGGTGATCTGGTTAATCGTGGTCCCAATAGTCGAGCTTGTCTGAATTTACTGCAGCGCCAGTCATTCAATCTGCATTTCATTCGTGGCAATCATGAATCTTTTACCCTAGATGCGAGCGAAACACCGCTAAATCCGGGAGATAATCTTTATTCTTTACATCAATTTGCACATTGGACTGCAGAAGAATTAGGAGAAGAAGCTCTGAGATTTTTGTCGACCTGGAATAAGAATATAGATATGACTGATTTGGATGGTGGTAGTTCTTTCCATATTACCCATGGTTCTGTATTAGGAGAGCGTGATGGTATTAGCGAGAAAACGCCTGATGATGTTTTACTAGATAAACTGGGAAGTCATCGAGATCTGTTTGTCGCATCACATACCCATAAGGCTATGAAAAAATATTTTAAGGGTCGTATTGTGGTTAACACCGGCTCAGTCGGGCAACCACTCGACGAGGATGAAAGGGCCTCTTTTGCAGAATTTCGTTATGACGCTGGTGGCTGGAGTGTTGAGCCAATCAGACTGAAATATGATCGGCAGAGTGCGCTGGATGCATACACTACGAGTGGCTTTGTCAGTCAAGCCGGTCCTATGCCATTATTGATATACTGTGAACATCGCCTGAGTAGAATGTGTGTTGGGCCCATGATGAATCAATACTATAAGGCCATTAATAGCGGTACCATTTCTCTTCATGATGCTATTAATGAGTATTTACAGAAGACAGGTCTGATGGAAAAAATTATTGAGTGGGATCTGGACTACAGTGCCTTGCAAAAATAGATAGTTACCATGCCCACAAGAAGTCGATCACTGGATAAAGACGAATATTTCGCTGTTCGCTATCTACGCCATTTATATATTTATAACCAAAAAGTAACTTGCTATTTCTCTGCCACTGATAAAATACAAGCGCTTCTGATTTCCATGCGTGCATACCACTACTATTGGCCAGATAGGCAAACTCAAGATCTGCGCTATATCCCCAGTTCTGGCTAAACAGGCCGTTCATATCGATACCAGTGTTAAAACTGTATATGTTTTCGTTATTATCCTGGCCCAGTATCGGAAACGGATAAAAGTTTGTTTTGCCTGTGACTGTAGATAAAGCATTGCTGCTCAGCATGTTCAGGGCAATGGCTGGAGTTATGATCAATGCGCTGGAATATCGTTTGCTTAAAGACAAGCGATTTTTCATACTAAATCCACTTGCTCCGTGATTTAAGGACAGAGTAGGTGATGCATAATCTGGAGAGCCAATATGTAGCGGGCTACTAATCAAGTGTGTGCTGTACAGTTTCCATTCGCTGCTATTCGACCATGTTTTGTGCAACTTGAGGGTGCTGAAATTCGGCTGAGTCGTATATGCATTGTGAAAGTCAGAAAGATCTTTGATAGAGTGATTTTGAACACCGAGTTTGGCCCCGTTATAACCTGATGCCACCGATAGTGTTATTCCGTTCTCGGCTGTACCATACTCGTTGGCGAGCAGTACAGGGGAAAAACAAATACTGAGAAGTAACAGTGCTTTTTTCATGACCAGACAGATAAAATTAGACCAAGTGATTGGTAAATATACCACAACAATGCATGTCTGTTGTTTTTCTGCTCAATTTAATTATTTTAATATATAGTAATTCGGTTTTGTTTGATGATAGCCGCCAACACTCATGAGTAAGTCTATGAAAAAAGAAAGAAATAAGAATATTTCAGGGCATATATATACGACCGGACTGACGCTGATCTTATTCTTTTCTACTCACCTGCATGCGGATCTTGCAGAGGATATGTTTCATCTGGAACAGAGGTATATCCCGGTGCTGCTATATTCGGCCCAGTCAGATGTCCGTGCGGTACCTGCTTCTGGAATATTTCAGGCACAGTGGAGTAGATTCAAGGCACAACATGCCTACAACCATACAGAGGACGGTTTGTGGGGATTTGATATGGTGAGAATAGAACGCGCCATTCTGGATGGCCAACGTCTGATTCAGGCCGGAGAATTTGAACGTGCCCATGACAGACTGTTGTCAGTAAGGCTTAGCCTTGCCGCCATGCGTCACCGCCATCAGCTTGAATCATATCTGGATGGATTTATTCATTTTGATTCAAGCCTGCAGGCACTGCTGGACAAATTGCAGAGGCAATATGCTGATGATGTCTATCTGGAAATATCGGCGACTCAAGCGGCGTGGCAAGCCTTACTGCAACATCAATTCAATCTCCATGATTATAAACTGAGTTTGCAAAAACAGGCCTATCTACAGGAGTGTCTACAACAGGGTCAACAGTTGCTTGATGCGATGGAGCAGAGTTTTAGTCTCGCGGAATATGATCGATTACCGGCTATGGCAGCAAAGATGCAGGATGTATACAACAACACCTATGCAATCTTTGCTATTGCCAACTAGCTCAGTGCAGTTTGACCTGCGGGTCGATGCCCTTGCGCAGGAAGTGCAGCAGACTAATGAGAATAGCCCGAGGCCAGCCATACAGGGAGGCCTGATGCATTTTATACAACGATAGATATACAAAGCGTGCAATGTATCCGGAGACAAAGAAGCTGCCACTCAGATTCCCCATCAGACTGCCTACGGTGCTGTAGCGCCCCATTGCTATCAGAGAGCCATAATCACGATATTGATATTTCAATAGAGACTTATTCTGCAGGCGCCGTTTGATATTCTTTACCAGTAGTGAGGCCTGCTGATGTGCTGACTGGGCGCGTGGTGGTACGAAGCTGCTTGCACTATCATCTATCGGACAAGCGGCACAATCCCCGATGGCAAAGATGTTTTCATCATTGCTGCTCTGCAAGGTTCTTTCTACCACCAGCTGATTTATACCATTGATTTCCAGCCCTTCCAGCTCTTTGACAAACTCCGGGGCTTTGATACCTGCAGCCCAGACCTTGAAGGTGGCATCGATAAACTGACCACTGGAGGTCATAACACCCTGATTGGTGACCTCGGTGACGCGTTCGTTCACATGCACGGTTACATCAAGTCTATCCAGTTCCTTTAGTGCGGCATTGGAAATCCTTTCCGGCAGGGCCGGGAGGATGCGTGGGCCGGCCTCAATGATATGGATGTGAATATGTTCTGACGGGTTAATGGTATCCAGTCCATAGGCAGATAACTGACGGGTAACATGATGCAGCTGGGCCGCCAGTTCAACCCCTGTAGCTCCGGCACCAATGATCACCACATCCAGCTGACCGGTCGCTATAGGTTTGTCACAGGTATGGGCTTGTAACATGGAGTTGAGTAGTTTTTCCTGGAAGCGCTCTGCCTGCTCGGTACTGTCGAGGAACAGGCAGTGGTCTTTTACTCCGGTGATACCAAAGTCATTACTGATACTGCCAACAGCGATAATCAGGGTGTCATAACGGAAACGACGCTCGCGGATGATCATCTCACCACTGCTGTTATGGGTGGGAGCCAGTAAGACCTCTTTCTTCTCCCTGTCCAGACCTGCCATGCGGCCGAGGCGAAAACGGAAGTGATGCCAGCGTGCTTGTGCCAGATATTCCAGTTCATCTTCACTGGAGTCCAGGGTGCCAGCAGCCACTTCATGTAGCAGGGGCTTCCAGATATGGGTGCGTGACTTGTCAATCAGGGTGATATCGGCCTTGCCGGATTTGCCCAGGCTGTGGCCCAGCTTTGTTGCCAGTTCCAGACCGCCGGCACCACCGCCAACAATAATAATCTGATGTTTGTCACTCATGTCACGTACCAGTATAAGAAATTTAAATAAGTATATCCTTATAAACGAGAAATGATAGGCAGATCGATCAGTTTCTTATCTCTTCTATATAACTGCGCAGGATTGGTGTTTGCACATAGATCTTGCGACCATTCTCGGTAGCCCAGAAATAGTAATATCCCTTGTCCGGTTCCGAGGTAACCTTACCATCGAGGACGGTCCAGCTCTTCAGATGGTTGCCTTCGGCAAAGGTAACCTTATAGTCGCCTTCCAGCCAGGTGACACCAATACGTGATAACTTGTTTTGTTGCTCTTCCGAGCAGGAAGATAAAAGTACGGCCGTGGTGAAAAGAATCAGTACTGAAACTATTTTGTTCATGGCGTTACTCCTTAAACCGGGGAACAGATGGAAAATGGTATAGGGCCGGCATGAAAGCAGAGCTACCGGCTGTGTAGTGTTAACTATTTCAGGCCAAGAGGATTATCGGCATTAATATCATCACGAAATGGTTTGTTTCGATCGATATTGGTGAGCTGGTAGACCATACCTATCCAGTTATTGATTACCGCTTCGGCAGTATCATGCCAGGTATTATCCAGACAGGCCGTTATCAGGGCTTCAGGGAATGTCGGCAGAGTCTTACCCTTTTGCACAGAGTCAATTACATGTTGCTGATGCTCGGTGAGGATCGCTTCTGTCTGCAGGCTGAAGTAGTGCTCGGGAAAGGGCGGGTAGTCCGGGCGTTTTCCACTGGCGTAGAGTGACACCTCACGTTTGTACTCTTTTAGCAGGCTGATGATGTCGTATTCGGGATGGCCCTGGAAGAAGACGATGCGAAACAGATCCTC
>Ga0224506_10003586_pt1 | contig 10224 bp, 10 predicted proteins | sample SF_Jan12_sed_USG_2_FD_169108 | JGI IMG/M metagenome (GOLD analysis project Ga0224506, IMG submission 169108) | Sediment microbial communities from San Francisco Bay, California, United States - SF_Jan12_sed_USGS_8_1 | ecosystem: Environmental > Aquatic > Marine > Sediment | place: USA...
CCTCCAGACTTTAATCTCGCGGCCATGGTTGGCGACTCTGGCTGATCGGATCCGCTCGCCGGTGAATTGCCAAGCATCCCCTTTAAAAATCGAACCGGCCCAGGGCCCCGTTGCCGGGTATCCTCGATTTATCATCTCGCGTCCAACGTCGTCGGCGTTGGTGTCGCCGTGCTGCGTTGCCAGTTCAATGGCGATCGCTCGCGCCATGGCGAGTGACCCTGGTTGGTTGGTCGATGCCAGTTCCATACCGTCGCTCTTGGCGGCTTCCGCTGCGGCATAGTCGAATAGGTCTATCAGGTCTTTCATATCAGTCTGATGTCCCCCCTCCCCAGGTTGGCGGATACAACTCGTCCTTGAAGGTTTCGTAGACGACTCTGTGCGCGATCCGTGGTGCAAAGTGCTCGCGTAACCGGCGAACCGAAACGAGTCCCGATTCCGCGTCTTGTAGTGACATACACGATTGCATTTCATCGCGGACGGCATCCATAGCGCGGCGCATATAGGCTTGATCGATCTTGGTGGCAGTCATTTGCTCCGCTCCTTCCCTGTGATGTTTTGAAGTGCTCTCCAAAAGTTGAGTTTGTCGATTTTGAGAATCAGCAGAACGGCAAATCCGAACCAGAGCAACGCGGCGAGACTGGCGGCAGTCCATGCGCCGAAACCTGCCAGGGTGAGGACGAGCGCGGCGTCAATGAGGACGAGGATCGCGAGTAAATTACGCTCGCTTTCGTAGCGCGAGATCCGGAACCGAATGAGTGCGGCTCCGGGTTTGAGCGGAACCCGTGGAATCACGAAGTCCGATTTCGTGGCCGGGAGTGCGGTTGGCGTTTCCCGGTGTGCTGGCGCGGAGAAAAGCCGCGCCCGTGCTGTTGCTTGGTCTTTGGTCATGGTCATTTAGTTTTACTTGGTATTACTGATCGGAGTAAAAAATAGAAGCCTTGGGTCTCGATCCATGTGACTTGATCCAGATTTGCACCTCGCCGGCGTCCCACCTGCGGCCAATGCCGGGAATGTCGCGGCTGATGGCCATCAGCGCCTCATTGCGCCTCACCGTCGACGGTGAGACGCCGAGCATATTGGCAACGCCGGAAGAGTTCAGTTGCCGAAACTCGTGCGCGATCGCGCCGGCGATGAGTTCCTTTGTGAGCGCGGCGCCGATGAGTTCTTCAACGGTCATTTCTTCTTCAAAACGCGTTCGACTTTTTCTTCAACGCAATGAAGCAGGAACCGATGCCAGTTTACCGGCTGGCCGATCCCCTTGAAGAAGTGCTCCACTTTAGCGATGAGCGAGAGCGGTAGCGATACGGTTTTCTTAATGAGCGGTTCGGCGTCTGTGTCTGGTAGCTTCGGCATGTATAGTTTGTGTTTCCTGATATTTAATATTTCCGAATTGGTAGGAACTAGTATGACCCCCCCCCCCCTCAAGGTCAAGATAAAGTTTGCATTTTCTGAATTATTTATACTTATTACTCCCAGGCATGCTTAAAACAGCCAAACAACAAAACCTAAAAAGCGAGACCAATGCCCAAGACAAAAAAGGCAAAAACCGTCAAGTTTGCGATCTCAGTTCCTGCTGAGTTTCATCGCAAAATGCTGGAAGCCATGCGGCTCGAAAGTGAGGACAACGCGAGCGCATTTATTCGCTCGGCAGTGCGTGAAAAACTGCGCCGGTTGCTCGGCGATAAAGACGCGTAATGCGTTTAAACTACGGTAACTTATCTATCCCGATCCGGCAGCTACCGGATGGCAGGTGGCGAGCGTCATTCAACGACAGCACCGGCAAGCGGCGCCACATCACAGGCGCACTTGAAACAGTCAAGGCGAAGGCGGAAATTGCCGTCGTTAAACTGTCGGCAACGCGTTCGCTCGAAGTCCCCGAAGACGAGCTCGAAGCGTTCCGATTGTGGCGTGCCAAAAAGCAATCCGGCCCACCGATCGAGGACGTTGCAGCGGAATTCCTGGCCTCACAGGCACTGCGAGAACGACGCACCGAGCGTACGCGAAACGAACAACGCCGACTAGTTGAACGCATTATACGCGACCTCGTTGGCGTCCGGATGGGTGAGATCACAACGGCTCAACTCGAAGCGATTGTCCACGGTAATCAAGCGCACGCGGCCAGGACACGGCACCACATCCGAGCGCAGATTGTTCAGGTCTGGAGATTTGCGAAAGACCGCGGACATCTGCCGCTCGACAACGCCGCAGCCGAGCGCGTGCCGAAGATTTCATTTGTCGCCGGTCAACGCGAGATCCTGTCACCGGCTGAAATGCGCGCAGTCATCGGCGCGGTTGCCGATCACTATTTGCCGTTCGTGCTGCTGTCGGCATTTGCCGGCATTCGCCATCAGGAACTGCGGCCTGACTCGCGATCGCATAAACGTCCGGTTGGCTGGCAAGACATCCGGCTGGATGAGCGAATTATCATCATCGAAGCCGACAGCGCCAAGAGTAAACGCGGTCGCCGGCGCATCATTCCGATCCCGGCCAACTTGGCGAGCTGGCTCGAATCGCTTGACGCCGCGTCCCGGATAGGCGCCGTCTGTCCACATCGGCCATTTACTGAGCGCGAAAGTCGCCGGGTCGCCGCTGCTGTCGGCCTCGACCACTGGCCTCATAATTGTCTGAGGCACTCATACGGATCGTATCGGATGGCAGTCTGTAGAGACGCGGCCAGGGTGTCCGAGGAAATGGGAAACTCAGCGCAGGATGTCCGGCAGCATTACGATGCTGTCGTGTCCGAGGTCGCCGGCGCTGAGTTCTGGTCTATCGCTCCAGTCGACTTAAAAAACCATAATCGCGAAACGAGTGCTCCAAAATCCAGATAAATAAGTGATAAATCTGAAAATCGCTTGCGTAACTCGTTGATAATAAAGCGACCCGTACGGGACTTGAACGCGTAAATTCACACTCATGCACACTGGATTATACCGCTTTTGTTGAGTATCAACGAGTTATAAAAGTAGGGTATAGGTGTTCAGGTGGACAAAAGTGATAAATTTATCACCCTAACACTGACACTATATGCTATATTCACGCCATGTTTGACTACGAAAAGTTGCTCTCCGGCCTGCGCTTGCGTCACTTCAAGGCGCACGAAATAATTCGCTACGCCAACCAAGTCCGCAGCGGCGTCAAGAACAGCCTCCCGCCTCGTGAGCTGTGGGCTAACATCATCCCGACGCTTTGGGTTCTCGATCACCTGCGCGCATCATTAGGCGCCAGGATCACGCTCACCTCGATCTATCGGGACGATGCCTACAACCGCGCTGTCGGTGGCGCAGCCGGTAGCCAGCACAAGCAGAACCGCGCCATCGATTTCCAGATTTCCGGCGTCTCTCCGACGGTCGCAAAGAACCACCTCGTTGCATTACGCAAAGCCGGAATGTTCCGTGGCGGCATCGGCATCTATCCGACGTTCGTTCACATCGACACCCGCGGCACGAATGTAACGTGGTGACTAGATCCACCGCTTGCGTCTCGCCTGCGGAATCGGCAGAGTCTTGGCACTGCGCGCCAGTTTCGGTTGGAGTTTGGCTTCCAGGTTGGCTCGTAGCTTCTTAAAGTTGGGATTGAGCACCATTCGAGCTGCGACCGCATAGCACCGCACGTCAAGAGCTTCATTTCGGAGTTGTTGCGGGTTCCGAAACACAGCGATTCCGTCTGACCATTCCCGCTCTTCGGCCTGGAGTTGGGAAAAGTAGCGTGCGTCGTATTCGTCAAGTTTCGGATAGTGCATGCTGTTCGCCTCCCCTGGCGCGCCTAAAATCGCCTGATACACGTGGTCTTTGAGCTCATTTGTCCCGAGTTCGTAAATAGCCTGCTTCGGCTTCCCTGCACGCTTCGCCGCGGAAACTGCTGGCTTGTTGGCACTCGCCGAGCCGTAGCATGGATGCAGACCGTAACGAGCGCCACGCGTAGCGGTAAATCGCAGCACTTCAGCCTGTCGATAGCGGCTATCGATGAGCGTCATTTGTGGCCGAAATGATCCGTAAAGCGGATGGTTCCAGGTATTTTTCAGGAATTCGTCCACTCTCGTCCATGTCGATGGCCGATCCGTGTGGCCGTGGATGACGTAGTATCCGCAACCCCAGGTTTCGCCGTTTTCACCGTGGCCGACAACCTCGAACTCAACACGGTCGCCCTGCACGTCACCGCCGGCGGTCAGCATCAGCACTGCTTCCGGAAGCACCGTGCGCGGGTCGTAGTCTTCCCGGCGGTCAAGCAATTCGTTCGCGGTGAGCTTCACTGAACTGGTTGGTGCGTAGCTTTCGGCGTCCATCGTGTTGACAAATACATGCCGCGCTTTCTCCTTGTTGCTCGCGGTCTCGATGCTCTGCATTTCACTGGCGACCTCGGCCAGATATGACGCGTGCGCCTCATTGTGCGCGCCGACGTGCGCCAGGCATCCGAGGTGGAACCCGCGGCACCCGTCGAACCCTGGCAACTCACCATCGGCGACATAATGCCCCCACTTGTCGCGCCACCTGCCAGCCATGGCCATGGCGATCCGCTGCTTGTCGTTAATCAGTCTGGAGCACGTCGGACACTCTATTTCTGCCTTCTTCGTATCGCCGGATTTAGGCACGCGAATCTGGTTTGTGTGCATCTCGAATGGTTCGCCGCAATGCGCGCACTCGACAACCCAGCGGCATCGATCACTGATATCATACAACGAGTCAATCTTGCTTCGGCCTACCAGTGATGGGTAGGACGCGGCCCAATGGTATTGGTGTTTCCTGCCGCGTCCGCGTTTCCAAAACTGGCGCAACTTGTCGCCTTCGTCGCTCATGTCCTGCTGTATCGCGTCGATCTCGTCGGCGTCCATGACATCGAGTTCGAGCGTTCTGGTTCCGCCTGGCGAATTCAGTCCACTAGCTTCGATCTCGGCACCATTTAGAAAGCGCTTCTCCAGCACACCATCCCCGAATTTCTGATAGCCGATCCGACCCATGATCGGCGTCTGATCCAGGAATGGTTTGAGCTTTCGGCGCATCCATTTCTTGGCTTCTTTCTCGCCGGGAAATGCTTTGCCGATGCTCGCGCCGAGCTGATGGATAGCGTAACAGATTGCCGCCGTATTGAGAAAGGTTTTGCCGGCGCCGCTGAACATGCGCAGCGCCACAAATTGCATACGCGGGTTGAATAGATCGCGTGCGATCTGGAGTTGATATGGACGGAACCGGAAGCGCTGGTTTTCATTCTCCAGAAACTTCTCGGCCCAGGTCGGGAACCCAAGCCGCGGAACATCCCGCAACCGGATCTGGAAGCGGTTGGCAATTTGCTCCTTCAGTGATTCGGCGCTGGTCACTCCATCTTCAAGTCTTGAAGTTTTTCAATGAGTGCCGTCCTGGTTGCCGGCGGCAGCTCGCTTGCTTCGATTTGCTTCTGGACGTGATCGAGCGCCACACCAACAATCTCGGCAGCTTCGTCAACCGGGATCCACTCGCGGCGCAGGATCGCGGTTTCCGTTTCGAGCTTGTCCGCTTGCGCCATGTTGCGCCGGTCGGATGGACTCAGCTCGCCGGCGGAAGTGTCGACATCGCGCAAGATGAACAGGTCTTCATGCCGAAGCAATCGCACCTTTTTTCCGCCGACCGTCGGCCCAACTTTTTCTTCAACTGCGAGCTTCTTCGCACGCGCTGAAAGCGTCCGGTACGCGTGTCCGCTTTGCTCGCATAGCGCCGTTATTGCTGTCCATGGCATAGTCGCTTTATTATTAACCGCTTATGGCGGAAGAATTTAGAGAAGCACATCGCGGGGAACTGCTTAAGGCAAACCGCTGGAAAGAACCTATTCACCATAGCTGCCATAGCTCATGTGTAACTCGTTGAGCATTATACACTATTCCCGCTCCGGCTCATCTCCTTCCATGTGCTCTGCCAGTAAACGAGAGTGAGCGTATCATATGCATGATCCATAACGAAATCACCAGCGAGTGATAGATTCCCTGTTGCGTCCTTCGCGGTGATGTCCACCGATGACGATGCAGCCGAGCAAATGACAACCTGTCCGTTGTAGCCTCCGTTGATGGTATCGAGGTTGTCGGCCACGCCTCCTTCGCCAGTGAGAAATATACGCTCAACGCTGTGATCTATAGTAACAACTCCAGTTGCAATCGTGTAATTCTCGACAGTATCACTGATAAGCGATCGACCCTCCTCCAGCCATACGTTATTGCTGCGCAGTAGTGTGATCGTGTCGTAATTTGAGCGCAACACTGCATCTCTTCCATTGTGCAGATGTATAGTGTCTGCGGTAGTGCCAGTGTCATGCTTCACCACTACCGTTCGTCCGTCACTGTATGCTTTAAGCGTCACCCGTTGGCCGTTATAACCACCCACAATTGATGTTAGATCATCACTCGCAGCGCTTGCATACGTGTCTACAGGTATAACGGCGAAACCTGTAATCACCCTAAACGCGCCGTCGCGAGTCAGCGTAGCAACTGGCCCCTCTATTTCGTAGAGCGTATGCACGCCTGTTCCTGCGCTGGATATGGCCACGTCCGTTCCACCTGGCTGCAATGCCAGCGTCACTACATTAGCATCGTAGTCTTTCTTCTTGATATAATAGTGAGTAGATCCATTCAATCCGCCGGGTAAATTGGCATCACTAGTATCATTCGTTAGCATCACCCGCGTTGCGTGCGGAAACGTATGGGCGGCCATTGTAATTTCATTGCCGCTTATCGAGTCGATGGTGTCAGTAATAGAGCTTGGTTTGTAGTTCGGATCGCTGGTGATCGAAGGCAATGCGGCCCTGTAGACATAAGTGCTTCCCGTTCCCGCTAGCGTGAGTTGTCGGGAATAGGAAAACACTCCCCCATTGCCGGTGCCACCGATCTCCTGAGCGAGCCATGACCCAACCTGGTAATCAATCATTAAGGTCCTCGGCGCATACGTTGCAACGTTGGCACTATCGACCCAGAAATTGACCACATTGAGACTATGGTTCCGGTTGGATGCCGAATCGATTTTGATGGGATAATTTGAAAACTGAGAATTGCAATTAACTATGCTGGATGCTGATGCCGTGGCATTCGCCGGCACCAGCTGCACGTTATAAAGCTGATCCTCGAAATGAACGCCATCGATTGTCAGCGGTCCCAACCCGTCAAAATAAATCCCGGTTTGTTCCAACGGAAACGCTTGCTGCGTGTTAATTGTAGTGTTCGAGATTCGGCATGTGTAACAACTGGCTCCCAGGTAAATGGCATTCAGGTTGTTGCCTGTTGAGCGTTTCAACGTGCCGAAATGGCAATCATTTATGATAAGCCCCATGCACTTGCTGCCCGTCGGCACACTGATAATAGATGCGCCACAATGGGTTGCCACCATCCGCTCGATGCGCGTCCCCTCTCCTATATCATCAGATGCGTAGACAAGTCCGATCTTGCTGAGTGGCGACGTACGCCCGCGGAATGTGAAGTCTGAAATAACCGTGTTGTATGTTCCCCAGTCCGCTGCCGTTGTGCCTATTTCAATCAGCGCGCTATTGGCGAACCCTGTCACATCATCGGGATAAATGCTGGTATTGTACGCGCCCTCGCCGGAAAGCTGCCCGAAGAAATCAGTTAAATCGAGTTGATCTGATACATGATAATTGCCGGCGGACAATTTGACCTTTCCTGTATACCTGCCGGACGTGGCGTAAGTGCTGTTAATTGCGGCCTGAATTTCGGCTGTGCTGTCCGTTCCGGTTCCGGTGTCAATGGCACCCTCTGCGAGTTCGTTCCAGTTGGCGCCGTCCCACTCAAGCGCCACGTATTCGTTGTCTCGCGCAAGCGTTTTGTCCCCACCCGTGATGCCCAACGCAATGTTTCCAGTGCCATTTTTAACGACAATTGTCCCGCCGTCGTCTGCCGGGTAAAGGATAATCTGATCTCCAACACCAGGCGAACCCGTAATGGTGGCCAGGTCGTCAGAGGTCGGAACTGTACCACCTGCGACCTTGTATCCTGTTCCGCTGGTGCCTACCGCGATAGACCCGGCTGTAATATTGAGCGTTGCCGGCGATCCGAAATAACTCAAGCCTGGAACAAAGTCCGCAACAGCTCCCCACCATCCGACGTGCCGAGTTGCGCCGCCGAATTGCCCCTTGATGTCTGTTGGATCGTATCCCGTAAAGATTTGCTGCGCTGGCCCGGCGATCACTGATCCATGGATGTTCAAGTCAAAGCCGCCGGTATTGATCGTTTTCCCGTTAATCGGAAACTCAAGAGAGCAATTGACAGGTATCGTGGCCGTTGCGGTAAGCGTGATATCGTCGGCAATGACGATTTTGCCGGGACTCGTTCCGATTGCGGCGATTGCGGCGGCGAATTCGGTATAGTTTACTACAATGGTAGCGTCAGTATGTGTGATGCGTGTCCAGTTGCCGGCGCCGGTGCCGTTGGCTCTGTATATGATCCCCGTATCGGTTTCAACGCCGACCTGGCCAATATAGTCGGGACTTTCTGCGGCCTGCGTAGGTGCGGTAAAAACTGCCGAGCCTTTGAGCGTCGGTATGAGTCCCGTGGCGATCGTGGTGAGCGTGGCATTGCTCACTAACTCCTCTTCAAGTGAAAGCGTCTCGGAATAAACAACCTTCTCGTTTGTGCCGTCGATGGTTTCAACGATCTGCGCGGCGCCGTCAATCGACCCCTTGCCGGCAATGCTTGCGGCCAGCGATGTGGTGTTGAGCTGTATTGTCCCTGCCAGTCCTGACCAACTCGTCAGCGCGCCGGTGACAGTGAGTGCAGTCTGATTGCCTACCGCGGCCCACCGTATTTTCCAGGTGAGTGCATCCGGCTTGGTGACAGTGACAGTGGATGCGCCGAGGACAGCGTTGACCGCGTCTTCCACATCACTGGCACTGGCATCGAATGCTAACGCAGCGCTGACCGTGGTGCCATCGGTGATGGTGAAATATCCGCCGGCAACCGCGCCTGTAATGGCGATTTTCTGCGTCTCGTAAAGTGTCGATGTGCCATCGGTTTCCGTCGATAGCGCGATACTTGCGGCGCTGAGCGATGACCATGTGGTCAGCAGTGCGTATGGATCCGCTTTAAGGTTGATCTGATACGCTCCCTTTGTCGTGCTGGTGCCAGCCGCCAGGGTGACAATCGAAACCGTTCCATGCGGAACAAGTGAAACCTCGTCTGCCGTGATCGCGCCGAGCACGCCATTGGTAACCGCTTGCGCCACGTAGCCGGCAGCATTGCGCGTCACCTGGACGCCGCCGGCGCTGTCGATACTGGAAATGTTATTAAGCGCTCGCTCGATGACATCGGCGTTGAGATGCTCGACACTGATGGCGTCGGAATTATTACCGCTGTGCACCAGTTCGAACGTGCCCCCGCATGGACACTCACCGTTGTTTCCGATGACCAGGCGCAGGTCGTCGGTTGCGTAGCTCGCGGCCTGGTATCCTCCGCCGGGTGTCTGATCCAGCGGAATGATCTCAATTGGGATCTGCGAATCATCCGCGGCTCGGATCGCGTCCTGGATCGACGTTTGCTGGTACGAGTCTGGAGCACGTAGCAGCTTGCCGGCGCTGCGATCGAGAAAAATACGGAAAGAATTTGGCATAATTAGCTGATGACTTTGGCGCTAAGTGCGGATGCTGTCGTGTTGGCATTCGCGGTAATGTTGAGCCGGATATATTGAACGCTTTCGCTGATGTTATACCACAAATTATTGTTATCGGCGCTGGTCAACGCGGTCTGCCCGTCGTCCCATGTGGCGTTGTCGTTGCTGACTTGATACTTTAACGCAATCGCGCTAACGACGTTCTCACAGCGGATGTGCAGCGTTGGCCGGGATCCGCCTACCGCCAGCGCATCCGTGGCGCCGGTCTTGGCTGCCGGAAGCGTTCCAGTTGCCAGGTCTTCGGTATCGAGCTCCAGGTTGCCGTTATAGTATTCCGTATCGCCGGGATCGATGCTTGCGCACAATGTCCCACTGACCCCGCCGGACGGGTTGCGCAGGGAAAAGTTGCTGCTGCTTTCGCTCAGTCCCCAGCCTAAAGAGCGCTGAATAGCCAGCTTGTCCGTTATGGTAACGACCGTCCCTGTTACTGTCGCGGTGACGTAACCATTGGCAACCGTTCCCGTCCCCCAGTCGGTGCCGTCGACCGGGACGCTTGGCCCGGTGCTGGTGTCGTTGATCGCGCTGGCGATGTTGTCGGCAGTTTCGCCGGTGTCGGCGCCGATCTTAATTTCATTGGTGGTCGTCGGCGTTA
>Ga0224506_10003587_pt1 | contig 10223 bp, 6 predicted proteins | sample SF_Jan12_sed_USG_2_FD_169108 | JGI IMG/M metagenome (GOLD analysis project Ga0224506, IMG submission 169108) | Sediment microbial communities from San Francisco Bay, California, United States - SF_Jan12_sed_USGS_8_1 | ecosystem: Environmental > Aquatic > Marine > Sediment | place: USA...
GTGCTTGGCACGATAACAGGCGTTGAAACGCTGGGGCGGGCATCGTCTTTTTTGCGTCTATCAGGACCAATGTATTGGCTGGTCACGATGAAAGGTTTGCGCGCCAGCGCCAGAACTTTTATGCGTTGCATAAGCTGGCCGGCGGAAAGCGGTTTGCTGACAATATGGTCAACACCAGATTGTATTATGCTTCGCACCGTTTCGTGGGTTGGTGACCATGCGGTAGCGATAACAGGAAGAAATGGATTATATTTGGTTTCGTAGTGGCGTAATTTATGAACAAAATCGCTAAAATCGCCATCGGGAAGTTCGTGGTCGGAAATAAGCAGGTCTGGTGAGCTGACATCAAGTATATTGGTCATATCGCGCATATTTACGGCAACGGAGATATTTCTGATGCCGTTATCGGTCAGAATGTTGCGTATGGTTTGGCGAGATGTCCTGTCGGCATCAACGATGACGACATTGATATCTTCCAGATTTACTTTTGTATCCATAACTATCAAAGCGCCCCTGTGGTTATTATGCAATAAATGCTAATACCGTGCACACAAACCAGCCATTCAAAGTTGCCCAAAATTCCGGTGGCCGCCAAGGTGATTTGCAATACAAATTACCAACAAAAATACGTTGCCCGTTTATTTCAGGCATTATTTTAAGAATCAAGAGCAGGTTTATAATACGTTATTTAATGGTGTGGTAATATAATAAATATTGCTTATTTTTTGCCACTTTTCAGCCATTTCATGGTGGCCGGTGAAGGGTTTGGTGTAAGCTAAAATTATTAAAAAAATTACCAAAATTATTCCATGAATACGGATGCAACCACTTGGGCGGCAACGCCTTCACCGCGACCCATCGCGCCTAGCTTTTCAGTTGTTGTTCCCTTAACCGATACCCGCGCGATGTCTGTTTTTAAAATTTCGGCAATTCGTGCGCGCATTTGTTCACGGTGTGGGCCAATTTTTGGGGCTTCGCATATTATGGTAATATCGACATTTATAATTTTAGCGTTTTTCTTCTTCATTAATTCCAGCGCATGCAAGACAAAAATCTCTGAATTTGCGTCTTTCCATCTTGGGTCGGATGGGGGGAAATGAAAGCCGATATCGCCTTCGCCAATGGCCCCAAGCATCGCATCGGTTAGCGCATGCAATGGCACATCGGCATCGGAATGGCCAATAAAAGCCTTATCAAAAGGAACGTCAATTCCGCAAAGCCTTAGCCCGCTTCCGTCAGCAAAACGGTGAACATCATAACCAAAACCTACTCTGGTTTCACCTTGGGCTCTGCCCGATGCGTACTTATTTTGCGCACGAGCATAATCATCTTGCGTTGTAATTTTAAAATTCTCCTCAGCCCCGGCAACGATAGACACTTTCATTTCTGTTCCTTCAAAAATAGAGGCATCATCGGTTACATTTTTATTTAGAAAATCCCTGTGCGATTTGGTTATTTCGGCAAAACGAAAACCTTGTGGGGTTTGCGCGCGATAAAGATTGTTTCGTGAAATTGTTTTTTTTACCGAACCATCAGTGCATTCCTTCAGGGTATCGACAACCTCTAGGGCCGGTATTGCGCCCGGTGCATCTTTTAGGGCCGAAATAACGCCCGATATTAATTCATCACTTACAAACGGTCTGGCACCATCGTGTATTAACACGGTGTCGGGCGATAGGGGCGCAATGCTTTCAAGGCCAGCAAGAACGGATTGCTGTCTTGTTTCACCGCCGAAAACAGGCTTCAAAAGTTTATTTTCTGAAAATAATTTTGCAGTTGCATCGTATAGATCGATGTCATTTTCATTAATAACGCAACGCACGGCTTCTATATTTGGGTGGCCGATGAACGCATTTATGCTTTCACCCAAAATTGTGCTTTCACCCAAGGGGGCGTACTGCTTGGGCACATCCCCGCCAAAACGCTGGCCGCGCCCGGCGGCGACTATAAGTGCGTAACAACCGGCCATATCGATAAAACCCTTCGTAAGATGCCTTTTTGTTTGACCATAGCCTAGCATCTTGCCCTAATTTGCCAACAGGCTTACTTTCTTTGCAAAATAAACGTACAACTAATAAACGATTTTATCCGAAAGAATGCCCAATGAACCAAACTTTAATATTCAACCTTTTGGCACTGGCGGCACTTTTGCCCGCTAGCGTGCTTCCTGTGCGCGGCGAAAAATCATCGCGCGACTGGGTATTTTGGGTTGTGCTGGCGCTGGCGTGGTTGGGGCCATTTCTTTGGGCCGGGTACGCCATGTCAGGGGTGTGGAAAAGTGGGTTTTCAATAACTTTGTGGGTAACCATCGCCGTTTCATTGACGTTATTTGCTCTATTGGCAACCTTTGTGCGCGATGCATGGCGCCTTACGCCGTTAATGTCACCATATATGATGGCATTGGGGGTTGTGGCGACCTTGTTCTGGCATCAAGGTTCCGGTTCTGGGCTGACCCAATCGGCCCCAGGCGGCTGGGTTGGTGTGCATATAGTAGTATCGCTTATAACTTATGGCTTGGTTACCGTGGCGGCGGTGGCGGCATTGGCGGCCTTTATTCAAGATCGCGCCTTGAAGCTAAAACGCCCAAACAAGCTTACCCACATGTTGCCATCTGTCACCGATTGCGAGGGGTTGAGCGTACGCCTGCTTGGTTGGGGTGAAATGGTGTTAGGTGTAGGCCTTGCCAGTGGAATGGCGACCAAATTCATGGAAACAGGTGATTTTCTATCTTTTGACCACAAAACGGTTCTAAGTTTTGCCGCTTTTGCCATTATTGGGGCTATTTTGCTGGCCCACCACAAGACCGGGATGCGCGGGCGCAAGGTAGCCAGATTGGTGCTTTTGGCCTATTTACTGCTTAGCCTAGGCTACGTCGGGGTTAAGCTGGTAACCGACGTTTTGATGGCCTGATGGTATTTGGCTGTTATTTTTAACAAAATCCTCTGAAAATCTTGCTTTTTTGTCACTTTTGCCCAATAAATGGGCATCTCGAAACATATATGTGACATAGAAGACACAATGAGCTACCGCATAGGCAATATTGAGCTTGAAAATAACATAATGCTGGCCCCCATGGCTGGCGTTACCGATTTACCGTACAGGCGCATGGTCAGAAAATTTGGCGTCGGGCTTGTGGTGTCTGAAATGATCGCATCCAAAGCTATGATTGTGGCGGCTAAAAAAACCATGCGCATGTCCACATCGTGTGATGATGAATTTCCCATGTCGGTTCAATTGGCCGGCAATGAGCCGGAAATAGTTGGCGAAGCCGCAAAACTGAACGAGGACAGGGGGGCGGCAATCATTGACCTAAACATGGGATGTCCGGCAAAAAAAGTTGTCAACGGTTATGCTGGTTCGGCCCTGATGAAAGACGAAATATTGGCCGGAAAAATACTCGAAGCCGCGGTCAAGGCGGTTTCTATACCGGTAACCCTTAAAATGCGAACCGGTTGGGATGACAGTTCCCGAAACGCGCCAACCCTTGCACGCATAGCAGAAGAAAGCGGAATTAAATCATTGGTGGTTCATGGGCGAACACGTTGTCAGTTTTACAAAGGATCGTCCGATTGGGATTTTATCGGTGAAATAAAACGCGCCGTTTCAATTCCGGTAACCGGCAATGGTGACGTTACTACGGTTGATGATGCTGCCGAAATGCTAAAGCGTTCCGGTGCCGATGGGGTGATGATTGGGCGGGGAACTTATGGCAAGCCATGGTTTCCGGCACAAGTTGCGCATTTTCTAAAAACCGGCGAACGATTGAGCGAGCCATCAATCAATCAACAAATGGAATTATTGCTCGAACATTATGAGGGCATGCTGTCGCATTATGGTGAAGGCACCGGGATGCGCGCTGCGCGCAAACACATTGGCTGGTATTCAAAAGGTTTGCCGGGATCTGCCGAATTTAGGGCAAAAGTAATGCGTGAAGCTGACACCAATAAGGTGAAAGAAATGATACGGGAATTTTATAAACCGTTGGTCGGGCAAATAGCTGCCTAAGATAATTAATACCCATTAACAACCAAGGCAAAAAATGAACGACAAGGTCGCAATGCTTAGTTCGACAAGGGGTATAGAAAAACCTGAAACGGTTGACCCGGGGCAGATTATCAATGCTTTGGGTGCGGCGGTAATTGTGGTTGGCGAAAACCACGAAATTATGTTTGCAAATTCGGCGGCTGAGCAATTTTTTGCCAAAAGCAAAACTGTCTTGCAGGACGCGTCGCTTGATCGGCTTCTTCCCGGTGACAGCCCGGTGTTACAGTTGATCAATCAGGTTCGCTCAACCATGCGCGAAGTTACCGAACACGGCATAATCCTTGATGCGCCAAGCACCGGTAACCGCATGGTTAGCGTTCAGGCCGTACCGTTGCTTGAGCTTCCGGGCGCGGTAGTAATTAATTTTCAAGAACGCTCGATTGCCGATCAGATTGATCATCGTTTAACCAATCGCGATACCGCGCGTTCGGTTTCGGCCATGGCCGCGATGATGGCGCACGAAGTAAAAAACCCTCTTTCCGGCATTCGCGGTGCGGCACAGTTGCTTGAACAAAATGCCAACGCCCAAGACAGCCAGCTTACCCAGCTTATTCAGGATGAAACCGATCGCATCCGCGAGCTGGTAGAAAGAATGGAAGTGTTCTCTGATGGAATGCCAATTGCCGTTGGCCCGGTAAACATTCACCAAGTGCTAGGCCGGGTGCGTAAAATTGCCGAACACGGGTTTGGCAAAAATGTTCATTTCATCGAAGAGTACGATCCATCGCTTCCTCCCGTAAGTGGAAATCGTGATCAGTTAATCCAGGTGTTTTTAAATTTGGTAAAAAATGCGGCAGAGGCGGTTCCGGAAAATGATGGAAAAATTATTCTCAAAACCCAATACCAGCACGGCGTGCGCTTTGCCATGCCGGGCAGCAAAAGCAAGATACATCTTCCGCTTTCGGTTAGCGTTATTGATAACGGGCCGGGGATTCCACCCGATGTGCAAGAGCATTTATTTGAACCGTTTGTTACGGCAAAGCAGGGCGGTAGCGGGCTTGGTTTAGCGCTGGTTTCTAAAATTATTGGCGATCATAGCGGCGTGATAGATTTTAAAAGCACAAACGGCAATACCATGTTTAGGGTTTTGCTTCCCATATCCGACGAACCGCTATCGGCAATTGATGACACGGGGGAAATATAAATGGCAACTGGCGCCACCATTCTTGTTGCCGATGATGACAGGGCCATACGCACCGTTTTGGAGCAAGCGCTTTCGCGCGCAGGTTATGAAGTAATGGTAACTTCAAACGCTTCGACTTTGTGGAAATGGACGGCCGAGGGAATTGGCGATCTTGTTATCACCGATGTCGTGATGCCCGATGAAAACGGCCTTGATCTTGTTCCCAGAATTTTAAAAATAAGGCCAAACCTTCGCGTAATTGTAATGAGCGCACAAACAACATTGATGACGGCGGTAAAAGCGGCTGAACGTGGCGCGTTTGAATATTTGCCAAAACCATTTGATATAAGCGAGCTTTTGGCTGTGGTGGCGCGCGCGCTCGAAGCCGGAAATGCTGCCAATAAAAACAAAAAGAACAAAGACGAAGAAGAGCTTCCGCTTATTGGCCGTTCGTTGGCAATGCAAGACATATACCGAACAATTGCCAGATTAATGCAAACCGACCTTAGTGTAATTATTACCGGTGAAAGCGGCACCGGCAAAGAACTGGTGGCGCGCGCCCTTCATGATTTTGGCAAAAGACGAAATAAACCGTTTGTTGCGGTTAACATGGCGGCAATCCCGCGCGACCTTATTGAAAGCGAATTATTTGGCCATGAAAAAGGTTCATTCACAGGCGCTACCCAACGTAGTCAAGGCCGGTTTGAACAAGCGCAAGGCGGTACGCTGTTTCTTGATGAAATAGGCGACATGCCACCCGAAGCGCAAACAAGGTTGCTTCGCGTTTTGCAAGAAGGCGAATACACCACCGTTGGCGGACGAACACCAATAAAAACAAATGTGCGAATAATTGCCGCAACGCACCGTGATCTTAAGCAGTTAATCAGGCAGGGGCGTTTTCGCGAAGATTTATATTTCCGTCTTAATGTGGCTCCGCTCAGGCTTCCACCGCTTCGCGAGAGAACCGAAGATATACCGGAACTGGTAAGTCATTTTTTAACCGAAGCGGCAGAAAGCGGTCTTCCGTGGAAAACCATAACCGCAGATGGAATGAACAGGCTAAAACAGCATTCATGGCCTGGAAATGTGCGCGAACTTGAAAACATGGTCAAAAGACTGGCCGCGCTTACAGCCGAAGACGAAATAGGGCAAAGGGTAATTGAGGCCGAATTTTCAGAATTACCCATTGGCGATGATGACGGTCCCGGTGGCGGCATTTCGCATTCGGTTGAAAAACATCTAAAATCGTATTTTGCCGCACACAATAATTCGCTACCAGCGGCTGGCCTTTATGACCGTGTTTTGCGCGAGGTTGAAAGACCATTAATTGCACTTACCCTGGAAGCAACCAATGGAAACCAGATAAAAGCGGCCGATGTGTTGGGGGTAAACAGGAATACCTTAAGAAAAAAAATTCGTGAACTTGATATCCCCATAATTAAAAACGGGGGTAAATAACAAGTGCCACAAACAGCAACCAATAACAACGTCAACAATGGTGACGCAGGTGATAAAAAAATTGCCGTTACGGTATCGGGCAAAACCCTTGATCGCGCAAGAAATATTGCCGAGAATGTTTTATCAAGCCGTAAGTTTGCGTTAATAATTTTTGTTGCATCTATTTTATCGGGCCTAGCAACTTTTGTTGCATTAAGCGGAACCGCAGGAAGTAGAGATTCTGTTGTTGAGGGTCTGCTTTATACCGATCTCGTTTTAATGCTTTTGCTGTCTGTTATTGTTATTCAGCGCATTGTCAGTGTGTGGGTTGAACGAAAACAAGGCAGGGCAGGTTCGGCGCTACACATCAGGCTGGTTATGCTGTTTTCGCTTTTGGCGGTTACACCTGCAATTTTGGTTGCGGTGTTTGCCGCGTTGTTTATGAATTTTGGGGTTCATGCGTGGTTTAGCGATCGGGTAAAAACGGCAATTGAATCATCCAATGTTGTCGCCAATGCATACCTACAAGAACATCTTGAAAATATTCGCGCCGATACATTTGCCATGGCAAGCGACATAAATCGCTCGGCCGCAAACTTAATAGGCAACGAGCGGGCGTTTAATCAGTTTTTATCAAATCTCGCGGCAATCCGTAGCCTACCGGAAGCAATTGTGGTTGATGGTGGCGGCAGCATTATGGCCAGGTCACGCTTTAGCATGTCCATCGAATTTGATTTGGTTCCCCAAGAAATTCTTGAAAAGGCCAGAAACGGTGAAATTGCAATCATCACAACCCCACAAGATGACCGGGTTCGGGCAATAATAAAACTGGATCGATTTATTGAAACATATCTTTTGGTCGGAAGGTTTGTCGATAGTCAGGTTCTTGAGCACATGTCGACAAACTCTAACGCGGTGCAGTTATACAAAAGCCTAGAAGAAAAAAGCGGATCAATTCAGATTACGTTTGTTGCTATTTTTATGGTTGTTGCAATTCTTATTTTGTTGGCGGCGGTTTGGATAGGAATGACAATCGCCAACCAGCTTGTGCGTCCAATTTCAGGTCTTATTTCCGCAGCACAGGAAGTTAGTGCGGGAAGCCTTGATGTTTATGTTGAAATGGAAACAGAAACCGACATGGGCGAACTTTCCAGTCTTATTACCGCATTTAACGAAATGACAAGCCAGTTACGCCTACAACAAGACGGGTTGATAAAAATCAACCGACAAATGGACGAAAGACGCAGATTTACCGAAACTGTTTTATCAGGTGTTTCCGCCGGTGTTATCGGGCTTGATGGTGATGGTAGGGTTAATCTTCCCAATAGGTCAGCATCGGTGCTTTTAGGCACAGACCTATCTGGCGCAATAGGAAAAAAACTATCTGAAATCGCCCCGGAAATGATACCGCTTGTTGCGCAGGTTATGAATAAACAAAGCGGTGAAGCGGCGGGTGAGGTGTCTTTGTCAGCGAATGGCAAAAAAAGGATACTTTTTGTAAACGTGGCGGCAGAAAGGCTAGAAGGCGAAATCATAGGTTACGTAGTCACTTTTGATGACATCACCGAACTTCAATCGGCGCAAAGAAAGGCAGCGTGGTCTGGGGTTGCCAGAAGAATTGCCCACGAAATAAAAAACCCATTGACCCCGATACAATTATCGGCAGAGCGCCTGCAGCGACGTTATCTTGGGCAAATAACAGACGACCCCGAAACATTTAAAATCTGCACAGAAACCATAATTCGTCAGGTTGAAGACCTTGGCCGTATGGTTGATGAATTTTCTTCGTTTGCCCGGATGCCGCAAGCGGTTTTGAAAAATGAAAATGTCTCAGAAATATGTAGGCAATCTATTTTTCTTGAAAAAAATCGCTATCCCGATATTTCGTTCGAGATGAATTTACCACAAGACGATGTTGTCTTAAATTGTGATGCAACGCAGATTTCGCGCGCGCTAACCAATCTAATAAAAAATGCCGCGGAATCAGTTTCCGAGCTAATGGACGTTGACAAAGATCTAAACGGCAAAGTTAAGGTTACACTTACCCACGAAGAAGGCGTTGCGACAAAAATTACTGTTGAAGATAACGGCAAAGGGCTGCCCGCAGAAAATATGGAACAATTGACCGAACCATACGTAACCACCCGGGAAAAAGGGACCGGATTGGGGCTTGCGATAGTCAGAAAAATAATGGAAGACCACAACGGCGAGTTAATTTTGAAAAATCGTCAATCGGGTGGGGCCGCAATTGCGCTTGCGTTTCCGTTGACTGAAAAAACAAATACCATCACAGCAGAGTCCGCTCATGGCACATGATATTCTTATCGTAGATGACGAAATTGATATTTGTAATCTTGTTTCCGGCATCTTGGAGGACGAGGGTTACGAAACCCGCACGGCCTCAACCGATACGGATGCCATAAATTCAATTGAACACCGTCGCCCTAGCCTTGTTCTTTTGGACATTTGGCTTCAGGGAAGCGCAATGGACGGGTTGGAAATTTTAAATCATCTTAAAAAACGCCATCCCACATTGCCGATACTGATGATGAGCGGTCACGGCACAATCGAAACTGCGGTAAAAGCAATAAAACAAGGCGCGTTTGATTTTATCGAAAAACCGTTCAAGACCGACCGCATGATAATGTTGGTTGAACGCGCAATCGAAAACACCAGATTGCGGCGCGAAAACGAAGAGCTGCGTCTCAGGGCGGATGTTGAGGGTGACCTTATTGGCACATCAAGCGAAATACGCAACATTTTGCAATCAATAGAAAGGGTCGCACAGACCAATTCCCGCGTTCTTATAAGCGGACCCTCTGGTTCCGGCAAAGAAGTCGCAGCAAGAATGCTGCACGAGCGCTCAGAAAGATCATCCGGCCCATTTGTTGTGGTCAATTGCGCAACCATGGACCCCGGCATCATGGAAGAAGAATTGTTTGGGGTTGAATCTGCATCCGATGATAATGATGGCGGGCGCAGGGTTGGTTATTTTGAAGCCGCACACAAAGGAACATTGTTTCTTGATGAAATTACGGATATGCCGCTTGAAACACAGGGGAAAATTGTCCGGGTATTGCAAGAACAGATATTTTCTCGCGTCGGGAGCCAATCCAAAATTGAGGTCGATGTTCGCGTTGTTTCAAGCGCAACCAAAAATGTTCAAGATGAACTAGCCGCAGGCAACATGCGCGAAGACCTGTTTTATCGCCTTAGTGTGGTAAATATAGAAATGCCGCCACTAAGAAAAAGGCGCGATGACATTCCGGCCCTGATAGCGCATTTTATTGCACACGCCGCCAGACGCACAAGGCAACCGGCGCGCGTGCTTTCTGAAGATGCTATTGCAACGTTACAAGCATATGACTGGCCGGGAAATGTTCGTGAATTGAAAAATGTAATTGAACGATTAATGATAATGGTTCCGGGCGGGCCGCAAGATATTATAACCGCCGAAAATTTGCCGACCGACGTAACCGGGTTGGGTGAAGAAAAAAGCGCCCTTAATGACAATTCAAAGATTATGGGCATGGCTCTTCGTGATGCCCGCGAATCATTCGAAAAAGACTACCTATCGGCACAAATAACCCGTTTTGGTGGCAATATATCCAAAACCGCC
>Ga0224506_10003589_pt1 | contig 10221 bp, 8 predicted proteins | sample SF_Jan12_sed_USG_2_FD_169108 | JGI IMG/M metagenome (GOLD analysis project Ga0224506, IMG submission 169108) | Sediment microbial communities from San Francisco Bay, California, United States - SF_Jan12_sed_USGS_8_1 | ecosystem: Environmental > Aquatic > Marine > Sediment | place: USA...
AGCATCCATTACCCTTATTTTTTTACCTTCAAGAGAAATCAATCCATCACGTTTAAATTCAGACAGTAATCGGATGACTGTTTCAGTAGCTGTTCCTACTATATTAGCAAGGTCTTCTCTGGAAATACTTAAATCTATCAATATACTATCTTCTCCCTCTAAACCATAAGTTTCTTTAAGCATTAGCAAGTTACCAGCTAATCTTTCTCGCACAGATTTTTGTGATAAATCCGCTAATTTTTCCTCCACCACACCCAATTCATGAGCTAATGATTTTACTATATTTTGATAAAACTCTTTATTATTCAGCAAACTTTTGAAAAAGCTATCTTTTGGAATAAAACAAATAGCAGCATCCTCCAAAACTTCACCTGAAGCGGCATATATTTCTTCTCCTAATAACGATCGATAACCCAAAAATTCTCCTGGATTAGCCAATCGCAAAATTTGCTCTTTGCCTTGGGAACCCATCTTAAAAATTTTCACTTTACCTGACTTAATACAGTATAATCCCATAGGGCGTGTTCCTTCATAAAATAAAGTTTGTCCCTTTTTATAAACTATACACGTTTTTCCACGGTCTAAATCATCAAGTTGATCATCAGTAAGTATGCACAATAACGATTTACCTTTCGTTTTACAATTTTTACACTTAACATCTATCTTATTTTTTAAAGGCATACTTACTATTTATTGGGCTTTTTCAAATATAGTAAATTGATAATTAATATATTAATTTGGTTCTAAGAAATTAATAATCCCACACCAAAAGCAATCACAAAAAGTAAAGTTGAAATCGCCATTTGCTTTAGGTATGGATCCAAAGCTAATGCTTCAGTATTTTTTGTAACACCAATGGCATTTTTAAAAAGTAAAGGGACTAAAAGTAAAAATATCCATTGATATATAGATTGAAAATTCATTATGGTGAAAACAATAGCTGTCAATAGTCCTCCAACAATTAAGCTCCAGTGATAGATTACTGCTTTTTCTCTTCCCAACCGTACTGGTATGGATAATTTACCAGCTTGTTTATCCGATTCTATATCGCGTATATTGTTTACATTTAGCACTGCAACAGAAAACAACCCACAGCTCATTGCTGGGAGTATAAATAAAAATTTTATTTCTTTTATAAACAAATAGGAAGATCCAACTACCCCAACTAATCCAAAAAATAATAATACTGAAATATCTCCCAATCCTGCATAACCGTAAGGCTTTCTACCTGCTGTATAAGTTATTGCAGCAATTATACTCAATACACCCAGTCCAAGGAAAAATAAAATACTTTCCCAGTTCCACCCAAATGACACGTACAATAAAGATAAACCACTAACAAATGATAATACTACAAATATGGCTATTGCTAAACGCATAGTCTGAATAGAAATGATTCCAGTCTGGACAGCTCTAGTTGGGCCTTCCCTGCCAATATGGTCAGCACCATTAACGGTATCCCCATAATCATTAGCTAAATTGGAAAGAATTTGTAAAAAAATAGTAGTGACTACACAAAGAGTAAAAATGGTAATATTAAAATTTCCAGAGTAACCTGCCAAAAAACTTCCCATACCAATGCATGATAAAGCCAAAGGTAGTGTTCGGAGTCTAAATGCAGAAAGCCAAATTTTTAATTTCAAAGTCTATTAATTTATTCAACAAATTTATACATTTTCGAATTGATTTAATTTGAAATCAACTCACATTCTTTCAGGAACTCTAATTCCAAGTAGATCCATCCCTTTCTTTATTACATGTGCTACTACTTTCGAAAATGCGATTCTAAAATGTAACTTATATTCATCTTCTTCATTAAAAATAGACACTTCCTGATAAAATCGGTTATAGCCTTTCGCCAAATCATATGCATATTGCGCAATTATAGCTGGTGAATACTCTTTAGCTGCTTCTTTTATTTTATTTTCGAATTCACTTAATAAATATATGGTCTCCTGTTCTGTACTTTCAAGTGTACCTGTTTTTTCAAAATGAGTATCAGTAGGCTCATAACCTAGCTCTTTGGCTTTTCTTAAAATAGCTGAAATACGTGCATAAGTATACTGAATAAATGGCCCTGTATTTCCATGAAACTGTATTGATTCCTGAGGATCAAACAACATTCGTTTTTTAGGATCTACTTTAAGTAAGAAATACTTAAGCGCTCCTAGTCCTAATGTTTCATATAAGTCACTTGCCTCCTGCTCACTAAATCCTTCAATTTTTCCTAATTCTTTAGTATGAGCTGTTGAAGTATCAAACATCTCCTTCATAAGATCATCTGCATCTACCACAGTACCTTCTCGAGATTTCATTTTACCACTCGGTAAATCCACCATGCCATATGACAAGTGATAATTTTCTTCTGCCCATGCATATCCTAACTTTTTAAGAATCAAGAACAGTACTTTGAAATGGTATTCTTGCTCATTGCCCACAGTATATATTTGCTGAGACAATTTTGGGTAGTCTTTAAAACGCTCAATAGCAGTACCAATATCTTGTGTCATATACACTGATGTACCATCTGCTCTTAACAATAGTTTTTCATCCAACCCTTCATCGGTTAAATCGACCCAAACAGAACCATCCTCTTTTTTAAAAAATGCCTCTTTATCCAAACCTTGCTCAACAATGTCTTTACCTAAAAGATAGGTATTTGACTCATAATATAGTTTGTCGAAATCAACTCCCATTTGAGTATAAGTAGCATCAAACCCATCATATACCCAACCATTCATTCGCTTCCATAGACCATAAACATTTGGTTCTTTTTGCTCCCATTTCAACAACATTTCTTGTGCCTCAAGCATTAATGGTGCTACTTTTTCTGCTTTTTCTTTAGGTGTTCCTTGTTCTACGAGCTGGGCTATTTCTTTTTTATATTCTTGATCAAATTTTACATAATAATCTCCTACTAACTTATCTCCCTTTTTTCCTGAGCTTTCAGGTGTTTCTCCATTACCAAATTTTTGCCAAGCCAACATCGACTTACAGATATGAATTCCTCTATCGTTAATGATTTGTACCTTATATACTTTGTGCCCACAGGCTTTCAATATATTCGATACCGAATATCCTAAAAAATTATTTCGTAAATGACCAAGATGAAGTGGCTTATTAGTATTTGGGGAGGAATATTCTACCATCACTTCTTTACCACTTACAGGTAATTGTCCATAATCTGGTTGATTGCTAATAATCTTTAGCAAATCTATCCATACACCATCAGCAATTTCAAGGTTAAGGAATCCCTTCACTACATTATAGCCTACCACTACTTTATTAGTATTTTGAACCAAGTATTCTCCTATGGTCTTAGCTGTATCTTCAGGACTTTTTTTTGATATTTTTCCATAAGAAAAACACACCAAAGTATATGCCCCAGCAAATTCTTTTCGAGTAGGTTGAAGTGAAATTTTTTCTACACCCAACTCATAATCGAATAATGATTGAAAGGCTTGAGATATTTGTTGTTTTAAAGTTTGTTCTAATTTCATTACATTATTTTACCATTCCAACACATAGGCGAACACCAATGGTGCTACTATTGTTGCATCAGATTCAATTATAAATTTAGGAGTATCAATGTCTAGTTTCCCCCATGTTATTTTTTCGTTTGGCACTGCTCCCGAATATGAACCATAGCTTGTAGTCGAATCAGAAATTTGACAGAAATAACTCCAAAATGGAGTTTTCTTCATTTCCATATCTTGGTACAACATCGGAACTACACAAATCGGAAAATCTCCTGCAATACCACCTCCAATTTGAAAAAATCCTACTCCTTTATCTCCAGCATTGTTAATATACCAATCGGCAAGATACGTCATGTATTCTATTCCAGACTTGATAGTGGAAGATTTTAATTCACCTTTCATACAATAGCTGGCAAAAATATTCCCCATAGTGCTATCCTCCCATCCTGGGACAATAATAGGAATATTTTTCTCTGCCGCAGCTAACATCCAACTATTTTTAGGATCAATTTCATAATACTTCTCAAGTACACCAGACCGCAACATTTCATACATGAACTCATGAGGAAAATAACGTTCTCCACTGTCTTCTGCATCTTTCCAAATCTTAAAAATATGTTCTTGTAATCTTCGGAAGGCTTCTTCTTCAGGAATACATGTATCGGTTACACGATTGAGACCTTTCTCCAATAAACCCCATTCTTCTTTTGGCGTTAAATCACGATAGTTAGGCACACGCTTATAATAAGAGTGCGCTACTAGGTTCATAATATCTTCCTCCAAATTGGCACCTGTACAAGAAATAATATGCACTTTATCGTTGCGAATCATTTCAGCAAATGATTTCCCAAGCTCAGCAGTACTCATAGCTCCCGCCAATGATACTAACATTTTTTTTCCTTCTTTTAAATGCTTTTTATATCCTTTTGCTGCATCTACCAGTGCTGCAGCATTGAAATGCAAATAATGTTCTTCTATGAATTTAGATATAGGTTGCTCTTTTACCATAGTCAATTATTTTTTAGGTAAAAAAATCTCTGTCATCATACATCGGGCACTACCTCCTCCTAAGGTCTCAATAGTATCCAATGGGCTATGAATGATTTCGCAGTATTTATTAATAATTTCAATTTGACTTTCTTCTAAAGCCTTGTATGCCGATGATGACATTACTAAATATTTTTTTCCTTCTTTAGATTTCACTTGCAACATATTTCCAGCAAATTTACTAAGCTGCTCCTCTGTAATTTCAATTACTTCTTTGTCATATTCCTCAAACGATTCTATCAGTAATTCTCGCTCATCTACTTTGTCAATAGCCTCTAAGCATACAATCACAAATTCATCTGCCACGCACATCATTACATTGGTGTGATATATAGGCAAATGTTGTCCTGCAATGGTTTGATTAGCTACAAAAGAGATACATGAATAGTTTAAGTCTTTACAAAATAATTTCAGCAATTCTATGTTTGTTCGTTCAGATATAGCTGCATAAGCCATCATATTCACTCTGTCTAACACTAAACTTCCAGTACCTTCTAAAAACTTATTTTCATTCTCCCAATGGGTAAAGTCACATATTTCATCAATCTGAAAATTATATTTTGTTTGGAGGATTTTAATTATTCCTTTTTCACGTTCCATTCTCCTATTTTCTGCAAACATAGGGTATAACACCACTTTCCCATTTTCATGAAACGACACCCAATTATTAGGGAAAATAGAATCTGGTGTGTTAGGAATTATCGTATCTTCTATCACCAATACATCCACTCCTATATTCAGTAGTTTTTCAACAAACACATCAAATTCAATCCTAACCCTCTCTTGAATTTGATTAGCACTTAATTCCTCAATGGTTTTCTGATAATAATTATTTACCGCTGTCTGTTCATTATATCTAAATTGAACAGGTTTAATCATCATCATCGTGTCAGTGATTTGAGATGTCATGAAATTACAACCTGTTTTCTAACTCCTCTCGTACAACTTCCATTACTTTTAATGCACTATTGGCCATTACATTGTTAGTATCCAATGTAGGGTTTACCTCTACAATTTCCCAAGCACATACCTTTTCGTTTGCTACAAACAATTTATTAAGTTGTATTGCTTCATCTACAGTTAATCCATTAGGTACTGGTGTTCCTGTACCTATCGATATTTCTGAACCGATACTATCAACATCAAATGAAACATAAATAATATCACAGCCTTCAAGAATATTTAATGTTTCACTAACTATGTTTTCCACACCCTTTTCTCTTACTTGTTCCGTATCAAAATTTGTGATGTTGTATTTATTTACTAATTCTTGTTCAGCTTTTTCCAAGGCTCTAGCGGCAATAAAGACTATATCTTCTAGATTAATTTTAGCTCCACTACTGCCTATATTTTTTAAATCATTCCAAATATTGATTGTCGTTTCAGATGGTTCATTTATCTTATTTTCTAAATTATCTATATCAGCTACCATAGCCAAAGGCATACCGTGCATATTTCCAGAAGGAGTGGTATAGGGAGTATTTAAATCTGCATGAGCATCAATCCAAATAACGCCAAGCCTTTTATCAGGATTTTCAGTTTTTATACCAGCTATTGTTCCTGCAGCCGTTGAATGATCTCCAGCTAATACAAAAGGAAATTGATCAGATTTAATTACTTTAGAAACTACTTCACACATGCGATTTTCCATCATGTATACTTGTTCAATATACTTTGCATAAGGTGTTTTAGTTTCTGAAAATAATATTTCATTTTCAGTTTCCACTTCTACTGCATTATAATCCCTAAAAAAATTAGACCCCGAATTTATACTAGCTACTTTTACCGCTCCAATACCCAAACTTGCTCCTCTTGTTCCAGCCCCTATCTCTGATGTAACTTCTATAAATTTAATGTCTCTCAAAATGTATGGTTTTGACTTTCAAAAGTTATTGAGTTTTTAATTTCACTCTTCAATATTTTGTATTGCAAATATGATAAAATTAGTAGAATATTGTATGCAAAAAACACCACATTTATAGAGCCCAGTTTTATCACAAATGAAAAGCTATAGTTATGCTGACCTGATTGAACAAACTTTTGAGTTTCCTCAGGATGAATTTAAAGTAAAAAATAATGAACTTTCTTTTAATAATGTCCCTTTAATGGACATTATTAAAAAATACGGAACCCCTATAAAGCTTTCATATTTGCCTAAAATATCTTATAATATTCAAAAGGCAAAAAAGCTATTTACTAATGCTATGAAAAAATATAAGTACGAAGCAAATTATACATACTGCTACTGTACTAAATCATCTCATTTTAGTTTTGTGTTGGAAGAAGCACTAAAAAATGACATTCATATTGAAACTTCTTCGTCTTTTGACATCCCAATTGTAAAAAAATTATACGAAAAAGGAAAAATCAATAAAGACACATACATTCTCTGTAATGGATTTAAACGTACTTTATACAACCAATATATTACAGAACTACTTAACGATGGCTTCAATAATTGTATCCCAATACTCGACAATTTAAAAGAGCTTGACTACTATGAAAAAAATGTAAAGGGCGATTATCAGGTAGGAATCCGTATTGCTTCTGATGAAGAACCAAATTTCGAGTTTTATACTTCCAGATTAGGAGTTAGGTATGGCGACATAAATGAGTTATACAGAAATAAAATTAAACCTAGTAAAAAGGCGAAGCTTAAAATGCTTCATTTTTTTATTAATACTGGAATAAAAGATAGTGCTTATTATTGGAGTGAATTAAGCAGATTTATATTCAAATATTGTGAACTAAAAAAAGAATGTCCCGAATTAGACTCTATTGATATTGGCGGTGGTTTTCCTATAAAAACTTCACTTGGTTTTGATTATGACTATCAGCATATAGTAGAACAGATTATTGAAAATATAAAATGGATTTGTGGAAAAAATAATGTTCCCTCTCCTCATATCTATACCGAATTTGGGAGTTATACTGTTGGTGAAAGTGGTGCTACTATTTATTCCATTATCGATCAAAAACTTCAAAATGACAAAGAACTTTGGTACATGATCGATGGATCGTTTATTACTCATATGCCAGACAGTTGGGGGTTAAACCAAAAATTTATACTTATGGCTATAAACAATTGGAATGAAACTTACCACAAAGTTAATATCGGTGGTCTGACATGTGATAGTATGGATTACTATAATTCGGAGACACATATTTCTGAAGTATTCCTACCTAAAATTGAAAATGGAGAAAAACAATATATTGGGTTTTTTCATACAGGAGCTTATCAGGAATCATTAGGTGGTTATGGTGGTATACAGCATTGTCTAATCCCTGCACCTAAACATGTATTGGTCGATCTTGATGAAAATGGGAACTATACTACTCACCTATTTTCTGACGAGCAGTCCAGCGACAGTATGCTTAAAACATTAGGGTATTAATATATTTTTGGTTCTATCACTAATTTAGTGAGTCAATAATTAAGAGGTAGCATAAACATCCCTTAAATCAGATCGTTTGTGAGATACAAATGATGGTGTGATATGTTTTTTTGTATCTAAAGCACTTGTCTGTGAAACACAAGCAAGCTATGATTTGTTATAATGACAGTTGGTTAAGTTATTTCACTAAATAGATTCTAAATAGAGCTTCTCTACTTTTTCTCTTGCCCAAGGAGTTTTTCTAAGAAATTTAAGGCTAGACTTTATGGAAGGATTATGAGTGAAACAACGAATAGTAATCCTCTCACCTAGTTCTTCCCAACCATATTTATTTACTAATTGTTCTACTATGTCTACCAGTTTAATACCATGTAATGGGTTATTGGGTTGTTCTTTTCTTGTAAACTCTATTGCCATTTTTCTATTAGTTGAATTCGAAAATAATAGGAAAAATATTAAAAAGATCCAATGCTATCCTTTTAACGATTAATTACCTTACTAAAGGTCATATTCTTTGTTTTTGAGAATGGTGAGTATTTCATAGCTATGAATTCTTTTTTGAAATTAAAAATAATTGTTTTACATTGAATAACAGCATCTTTTAACTATATAGTGAATTTTTCACAAATAGAATATCTTACTGTCTTCTCATCCATCATTTATGGATTTGTGGCTGCTGAATACTTCCATGGATGGGGTGATATTTTCAAATTATATTACAAAAAAATAAGCTTTAGGTTTATAATATGGTCAGCTTTTGAACTGGCTTTGTTAGTAAATATATGGTGGAATACCTGGATTCGTAATTCAAGACTTTCTGAGCATATTGGATATTTTTTTCTTTCATTAACTACTCCAATTATTCTATACCTCATAAGCGTAATTACATTTCCTTCCTCAGAGTCCAAAAGGCAAATTGATTTATATCAATACTTAAAAGAACGATTCCCAAAAATAATGTTCTTGTTTTTCCTCTTGATGATTTCATTAATTATTAATACTTACTTTTTTAATGATGCACCTTTTTTGCGCCTAGAAGTATACATACTTTTTGCAGCAGCTTTACTCACCCTTAATGGATTAATTTTCAATTCGAACAGAGCCATAAAAATAATAATTGCTGTAGCATGGATACTCTTACTTTGCCATGTCATTTTTGTCAAAAACTCATTTGGCATGAGTTCGTCAACTGGTTTTACTCAAAACGAATATTTAACAATTTTCATTGCTATACTTTATGGGTATGTTGCATCAGTATTTTTTCTTGGGTGGGGTGCTTTGATAAGAAGTTTTAAACTTAATGAAGTACATTGGTATCATTTGGCTTGGACTATTATTGCTTTCATGCTATTAGTTGATATATGGTGGGCATCGTGGGGAAAAACAGCAATAGTGGTTAGTAATATTACATACTTTTATGCTTCTATAATACAACCACTTATTTATTACTTCTTGGCAATAGCATTGTTTTCTGTATTAAAACACAAAAAAGAAAATGTACATGAAAAATTTCAACTAGCTTCTCCCTTAATTTTTCGTTTATTCGCTTTAGTGTTGCTATCGAGTATTGTAATATCAACGGTGTTCAATGAATTTGGTCTTTTTCATAGTAAAAACTTGTTTAGGTTTGCAGGAATTATTTTAGCAATTATTGTGTCAATAAAAGATTCAAGAGTAACACAAGTCTTTATATTAGTATTCGCATGGATAATATATTTAGCTCATCTGTTTGTGGATGAATTTTAATAAGCTTTCTTTTTATTATTTTTCTTGTTTAAGATGAATATTGCTAAAGCTTATTCAAGAGCTTTAAAAAAAGAGGAAAACGAACAACTTTCATTTCTCCCTCTTTCCAAATAGGTTTAAATCGATCTATCAACTTGGGCACTGGACTATATCCTTCCTTAGTAATGAAGTGTTGCTCGGCTGACAATGTATTAAAGAACCCTTCCAAGTTGGGTAAGTTCCATTTTTTGATGATTTCAAAAGACTTGGATTCAATTTTTTCGAACGGAAAGTCAATATCACTATACTGGTTATCGATATGTTTGCGTTCCCCATCCCAATACGGTTTAGTTATATTTTGGTAAAAATCAAGATTAATTTTATCAATTTCAGGATTTATAAGCATGTTGTTATATCCCCAAACAGCTAAAGTACCATTGAGCTTCAATACTCTTTTTACTTCTTTAAAAAATGCTTCAAAATTAAACCAGTGCAATGCTTGCCCTACTGTTATTAAGTCAAAATGGTTATCTGGAAACTTTGTGCTTTCCGCTTTTGATATGGAATAATGGATA
>Ga0224506_10003590_pt1 | contig 10220 bp, 11 predicted proteins | sample SF_Jan12_sed_USG_2_FD_169108 | JGI IMG/M metagenome (GOLD analysis project Ga0224506, IMG submission 169108) | Sediment microbial communities from San Francisco Bay, California, United States - SF_Jan12_sed_USGS_8_1 | ecosystem: Environmental > Aquatic > Marine > Sediment | place: USA...
GGGAGCGTTATAAATACCAAGAAAAAAGGAGAGGTGATGTGTGTGCCAAAGTATATGGTCATTCATACGCTACCCGAACCCATGGAAGTCGACCCTGCTTTAGCCAAGAAGGTTGTAGCCAATTCTACACTCGACGCATACTGGGTGGGATCGCAAGCACAACTGAATGAAGAGGGCAAGGTGATCAGGCTCATCTGCGAATGGAATGCGAAGGATGTAAAGTCCGTTCAGGATGTCTTAGACAAGGTTCCAGAGCTTCCAACTGATGGTATCTATCCCATGGCGAAACTGGACTCCGTTGATTTCAGAGAATAAGAGAAACCACCCCCCCATCTTTTTTTCTTGAAATCACTCAGATGCTGATTCTAATGAGGATAAGAGTTGGGTATAAAGTGGCTGGACTGTAAGGTCCAAAACGTTATGGACTCAAATGTTCCATTCACGTTTAAGGCTCTATTAGTGTTCTAGCAGGATCCCAGCTCTGAGGTGGGTAGCTCTATAAGTTTCAATCGAAATAGAGTTGAAGAGCGGATGTTCTTGAATAAGGCTGACGTCGGGCTGTATCCTCTTCTGATCATCGACGCCGTAAAGGGCTGCTGCGGTATTGAGTACGAGCGCCCTGAATGGAACATACATTTCAGCAGAGTCAGGGAGCTCATCCCTCGGCTCAACAGCTTCGCCAAGAAGTATCGAGGCATGGGGGGCCGGATCATATGGGTGAAGCCGACTCCTTGGACGGAGGAGTACCTACCGGAGAATATCAACAGGCTCTATCGGGAGAATCCCCATGCAGACTTCTACGTCACCAAAAACGTGGAGAGGTATGCTGAGTTTCTACCCGAGATGGAGGTGGAGCCCGGGGATCTCATCGTTGAGAAGAACAGCTACTCCGCGTTCACCAACTCTCGCTTGATGGATCTGCTGGACTCGGACACGTATCTGGTCGTCGGGGTCTATGCGGACGGATGCGTGAACGCCACCATCGTGGACGGATGGAGCAGGGGGCTCTTCACCTTCATTCTCTCGGATCTCGTGGAGTCCATGGACGACCCGGTCAAACAGGGACAGAAGAATTTCCTCCTGAGCCACGGCTGGCCGCTAATGTACGGACACGTCATGACCAGCAAGGAGTTCCTAAGGCTCCTAGACCGATCTATCGATTAATCGCCCAGCAAAGACGTTGTCTGAGACATCTTCAAGTGACTGATTCACGTCTGTTTCTTGAAACCACTCAGATGCAGATATCTTCGTCTCTAAATAGTTAAATAATGATAGAATCTAATAGTGTCTAGGTTCTGCCGTCAGGCATCTTTCTGGGGGCTTATGGTAGAGCCTGAGCTCCGATGGGAGCTACAGAAGTATCGAGAAGAATGTCGAGGTGTTGAAATGCCTACCTATTTGGTTGTACACACAAAGATACCGGCCACATCCTCCGGGCTCAGCACGAAGATAAAAGGAGCCATGACCGAGGACGCCAAGTGGCTCTACACTTGGGCACAGCTGAACGAGGAAGGCAAGACCATGGCACTTTACTGCAAATGGGAAGCAAAGAACCCCGAGGCCATCAAGAAGGTATTCGAGAAGGTGCCAGAACTTCCAGCAGACGGAATCTATCCGATGAGAGAAATAGACCCAACTGAATAACCAATCACACCACCTTTCCCCTTTTTTAAACCACTCAGATTCTAGTAATATTTACTACCGAATAAATCGTTATATAATCATTGGATTCTACTTGGGTTCAAGGTTTCATTGTCACCCTAACCATAGGGTTTCCAATGGAGCCTAGCTCCGAGGTGGGGAGCTATACAACCAGACACCTAAAATGTACTTAAACAACAAATCCACAAGTACTTTGACATTTAATGTACAAATACCCTAAGTGAGCGACCCTTTCGAAGGGCACATTGTTAAATATTGATTGAATCTAATGAATTCAAGGTTTCATTGTCACCCTAACAAGGTGTCAGTGGAACCCCAGCTCCGAGTTGGGGAGCCATTCAAGTACCAAGTGAAAAGGGAGGGGAGTCGAGTGACCAAGATAGAGAAGTCGATTGAGATCAGGGCTCCATCTGAGAAGGTCTGGGAAATGCTTGCTCTAGACAGGATGCCAGAATGGGCATTCAAAGGTGATCTGAAGAGCGTAGTGTACACTTCAGAGGTGCACACAGCTAAAGACAAGTATAGAGTGGGTGTAACTGCTCACATAATTGATAAGCGTAGAGAACATGATGTGGAGATCACGGAGAGTCTCGAAAACGAGAAGATGATGTATCGTTCGAAGCCCCCATATCATACATACACTTCAACATATATCCTGAAACCCGTTGAGGGGAGAACCAAACTCACGTGGATAAGTGACGTTGAAATGCCGGGGGGGATTCTTGGCAGGGCCCTCGGCGGGTTAACACATGGAGCAGGTGAAAAGCAAGCTGAGAAATCGTTAGAGGACTTGAAAAGCATTCTGGAGAAATAAAGGCATCACCAAGAATCCATCACCCATCTTTTTTCTCGAAACAACTCAGATGCTGATTATAGTGAGGATAAGTATTGCAGATAGGCCGTCTACTTATTCGTCACAATTGTTTTATTACGAGTATATTATGGACTTTTGGAAGAAATGAACTACAAAGCCGTTCTTTTCGATCTGGGAGGAACGCTAGTAAAAACAGCGGAAATACCAGAGATATATAGACGAATCCTTGAAATCTACGGAGTAAAAGTTACTGCTAATCAAATTCTAGAGGCTCACAAAGCTAACGAAAACAATGTTGACGCACTTGAAGGACAGCTAAAGATGGGAAAGCAATTCTGGGATAAATGGAACCAAACAGTGGTAGAGAGCATTGGCATACAACAAAATAGCAGGTTTCTAGGAGAAAGAATTAGCGAGTTATGGTGGGATTACGCCGATTTAACCCTGTATCCGGATGTGGAAGAGACGCTAATCATATTGAAATCCAAGGGTATAAAGATTGGAATAGTCACAAACGGGTTTAGATACGACTATGAGCAAATTCTGGAAAAGCTGGGTTTAAGTGACCAATTTGAGGTCGTAGTGGGAGCTGATACCTGTAACTGTGGTAAACCAGACACTGAGATTTTTCTGTATGCTGTGGATAAGCTTGGTTTAGAACCAGGAGAAGTTGTATTCGTAGGTAATGAATACAGGTATGATTATCTTGGCGCTACAAGGGCTGGATTAAAACCATTAATGATCGACCGTGAAGATAAAATATCAGAAAACGTCGATGTCATCAAAAGCCTGACTGATATATTAAATTATTTTTAGAAAGCTAGATCATAATTACTATCTGAGAATAAGAGTTGGAATACAGAAGAGGATGTGCTGATGAGAATGACGAATTTATCGATTGTTACCCGATCTTCTTCTGGAATCATTAATTATTCTAATCTTCGATGGCTATTACTCTAAGTGGAAACGCATCCAAGCCCACAACAGGAATCGGAAGAGCATACACCTTCACTCTCGACTTAGATAGCTTATCTAAGTTCGCCAGACGCTCAATCAACGGAATATCCGCTCTGAACAATGCCAGATGGTTTTCATTTGTATGACTAACTGATTGAGGTATCTCTACACCTGTAGAGTCGACTCCCATCAGCTTCATGCCTGCGTCCACCAACCATCTGATAGCTTCGGTCGAGAAGTATTGTGTCTTCCCCATCATGCAGAACACAATATCATTCTTCCTCATCCCCCCAGCATCGTCTACTGCCTTTCTCAACTGTTCCAGAGTGACTCCTGAATTAGAATATACGTCTCTAAGATCAAGGATCACAGCGTCTCCAATGAGCTTCTCAAGCGATATCTGCGAGAGGTCCATACCGTCTTTGAGACAGTGGAGGGGTGCTTCGATGTGTGTGCCCACATGATCCATAAGTTCAACATCCGACATGACGTACCATTCTCCTTCGGGACGTACTGTTCCGGGGACCTCTTCCAGAGCATCATGAATGTGAACAACGAATTTACGTTCCGCATCGAAAGAGGTAGGCTCAATCACGTGGGTAAGATCAACAATGCGACCAAACATTTCATATTCCCTTAAGCAATTGGTTGACAGTATCTAAAGTTAATTTAGGAGAATTGAGATGAAGAAGCTTCTTTGGACCGTCCAAAATGTTATAGACTCATAGGTTCCATTGAAGTTCAAGGTTCTATTAGACATCTAGTAGAACCTAGCTCCGCGCGTGCGCGAGCAGGGAAGGGCGTTGGTGAGAAATATTATGTGTCATGTTCCCTTGGGAAAGAAGAGCCTCATGGGGTTTTCCCTCAGAAGCCATGTGGCGTATTTTTTTGCTTCATCAAGGCTGAATGCCTTTTCATCTACTTTTGTTGCCAGGACTCTTGCGATGTTCTCCTTGGCCATGATCGCGTGGCCGTAGGTTCCTTCAATGAATGCATAGTCCCCGCCGAATCCCATTATCTTGTTCGCGGGCACCTCGTCGAGCCACTCTGAGAGAGCGGAGCGGGCCCTGCTGTCGCTGATCACGTGCATCCAGCACATGTCGATGTAGACGTTGGGGAAGTTCTTGGCGAGTGCTCCAAGTTCCGAGCAGTAGGGCCATCCTCCGTGGAATATGTCGAAGAGGGCGTCCTTGTACTCCATGAAGAGGTTGACTAGGTGCGTTGGTTTGGAGTGGGTGACTATGTTCTCGTTCCCCTCTTGGAGGCCCGTGTGGACCTGTACGGGCAGCCTTCTCCTCTCGGCCTCCTGGATGATAAGGTGAACTAGATAGTCTTGCAGGGGCAGTAACTTCTCTGCTCCGACATCGGCTGGGACCCTCTTGTCCCCCTTCGGTGGGACCTCGATCCTCTTGAAAAGCCTCATCCTGTATATCTCGTTGAAGGCTTCCTCGGCCTCGGAGAAGGCTGTCTTCTCGAAGAATATTGGCCGGTTATAGGCGATGGGTATCTTGACCCCGACTACGGCTCCCTGAAGGCGGTCGAATTTTGCTTTAACGGCGTTACACAGATCATTCAGAGTGTGTATCGGTCCGCCTTCAGATCTTCCTATGGCTTCGATGTCCGTCCTATCCGTTGCTCTGAGTATTTCATTGAACTCCAAGACGGGCGCAAAGAGGCTTCTGTCAACATCGTAGATCCCCATGTCCAATAATGAGATATCTATCTTGGACATCTCTTTGAGAATCCAGGTGTATAGCCCCTTTTTGTTCCTCTCTTTCATCCTTCGTGACAGGATCTGATATGTGTCTGAAGAGATGCTGTTCACATTGTAGATGTCCCTCGCCGCTATTTCTAGGGCTCGAGCGTAGGCCGTGTTCCTCATCTTTTCCCACCAGGGTTCGAAGATCTCCCAGCGTTCATCCAAGGTCCTCGACGTATCCCAGATTTTGAGGAATTCCTCTTCGGGCATTCCGGCCGAGATGAGGTCCGACGAGGCGTAGTACTGGTAGAGGGTCGCCAGTACGTCGACCTCTTCCGCTATTCGCTCATTCTCCGGGGGCAGGTGCTCGTGGGTGTCGATAACTGCTATGCCTTCGATGTGTTTCTTGATTTCTGAATAATAGTTGGAGTCCATTTGAATCGATTATTGCATGGCTTCATTGTATATGTCTTATGCAACGAACATGAAAGAAAGACGGGAGCTTGGTTGTTCGATGTACTTCAAACACTATCATATGAGCGCAGGTGCTCGTGGCATGTAATGGGCGCATTCGGGAGAAATCCCTTCTCATATTATGGCGCTGTGAATTATTCCTCGGTATAGTTGTGAAAACGAGGTGACGAAATTGGTGAGATTTCACTCGCGTCCGAGCTTGATGAGTTGTTCCCTCAACATCGATTCCATCCGATCTAGGTGGGTGTCGATGATTCTCCGGCCGTGCGTCGCTGACGCGTGTTCCCTTGGGTCCTTCCCTATGATGCCCAATGGCCACTCTCCAGCGTCCTTCGGAAGGTTTTCCATGTGGACCAGGCTGGGGTGCAGCGCCATCATTAACGATGTCTCGTTCGCTGCGGCATGATCGTACTGAAACTCTGTGGATGGCTGCCTCTCCTCCCTTCTCCGCCAGACCGTAAGTACGACCAGGTCAAACTTCTCCCCCAGCATTTCGCTGTTGTTGACGAAGTGGTTTGTGGAGGGGCCGTGTCCGTGGGCGACCACGATCCTGAACCCCGCGCGGTGAAGCTGCTTGAGCACTGCTTCGACCATCTCCGAGAACAGCTGGTCTGACACCCAGTAAGCGCTCCCCCTGAGCTGTTGGGGTGGGTTAGGGACCTGCTTGGTAAGATCCATGCCGTAGTACTCCACTCCTTTGACCTCCCGCATGCTGTCTGGCCCGAGGAAGAGAGGCGGCAAAACTACGCCGCCGACGCGCCTCGCGAGCTGCATGAAAAAACCCTGGCTCTGGAGGAAATCGCTTCCCAACGGAAGATGCGGCCCGTGCCACTCTAGGGTCCCCAGGGGGAGGTAGGCTATTGGGGCTGCCTCGATGCGTGACTCGAACTTAGTCGGAGTCAATCTCTCATAAAGAACTTCCTCAGTCATCTGGAATCGACTCACAAAAGTTGTGCGCTCGGCTTATTGATGTTTTTGATAGATGCCGCGGTCCTGAATGCAATTAACCCTACACTAACAATCAACGCATATTCTTATATGGCGTAAAAAATCGAGTTCAATTACCCTTCAACTGAGCCTCGAGGCTTTCTCTTTTCTCTGGCTCCACTGGCGCCTCGAGTCCTCCTCGGGCCTGATCAGCTCCCGCACCAGATCGTAGAGCCTGCTGTAGATGTGGCAGTTCTTCGAGTGGAAGATGAGCTTCCCTGTAGCATAATCTGTGGCGGCGCGAGCGTTGATCTCGCTGACCAAGGCCTCGTTGAACACCTGGATGCCCGCGATGTTGGCGGGGAGGCCCGCGTAGGCGTCCCAGGACCTGAAGTAGCACGTCAGGTGCATCCTGTCGTCGACGAGCTCGGTGTCGATCACCGTCAGGCACGGGGGCTCATGCCTCATGCCCTCCACGGTCCTGAAGATATCCTGGGGCTGACGGATGACCAGCGTCAGCTGCCTGTCGTTGGGCTCCTCCACGTACCTGCCTATAAGGTGCTCCACCTGGTCCACCGGCCCCCTCAGCCTGCTCCCGTAAGTGTAGGTCTCCCCCTCCTCCTTCACCCCGGCCCACAGGTACTGGAGGGCATACCAATTGACGTACCTCATGTCGCAGGGGGCCTTCTCCGCCACGAGGGGCCTGGTCTCCGGGCTCGAAATCTCGATGCTCAAGTTCAGCTTCTTCGTCACCGTGACCTCGGAGCCGTAGCCGACCCGGAACTCGTCCCCGTTCCTCCAGATCTCCTCCAGGGTCCTGTACCAAGCACCGGGAATATCGAAGGCCCTGATGCTAGAGTACCTCATCATCCATCCCCCCAGACCCCTGGTAATAACAGCAAACTTGGTATATTTTTTATGATCGGCTCGAACTCACTCAATCCATGGAATTCGTGCGAGAGGGAACTTCATAAAACACCCCAAACAAAGTCTTCTCCGATGGAGTCCCCGTGCGTCAGGGAGGCCCTCCTCTACGAAACCGAGCCGTACGACATGACATCATGCCTTGTCTGCGAGCGCAGGTGCCGCATACCAAAAGGAAAGAGGGGGTTCTGTGGCTCCAGAATGAACATAGACGGCCGCCTGCACACCCTCACATACGGCGACCTCACGTCCGTCACCATGAACCCCATAGAGAAGAAGCCCCTGTTCCACTACTGGCCCGGGTCAAGGGCCCTGTCCGCCGGAAGCTGGGGATGCAACCTCAGGTGCGTCTACTGCCAGAACCACGCCATAACCATGAGAGACGCGGACCCGGGCAGGGCGAGGCACACGCCCCCCGAGGAGTTCATAGACCTCGCGGCGAAGAGCGGCGCGGAGGGAATCTCGTTCACATTCAACGAGGCCTCATGCACCCTCCTCGAGTACATCATCGACTGCCTCGGGCTCGCGGCCCCCAGAGGGCTCTACAGAAACCTGAACACCAACGCCTACATGACCCGGGAGGCCCTGGGGCTCCTCATCGACGCGGGTCTGGACTCGATGTGCGTCGACATGAAGGGCGACGAAGGCTTCTACAGGCGCCTCTGCAAAGGCGCCGACCCCGAGCCCGTCTGGAGGAACGCAGCAGAGGCGAGAGGGCGGGGCCTCCACGTCGAGGTGGTCAACCTCATCATCCCCGGGGCCAACGACGGAGAAGGCTGCATCGGGGAGATCATTGTCCGCTCGAGGGACGAGCTCGGCCCCGACACCCCCCTCCACTTCACCAGTTTCTACCCGGCGTACAGGGCAAGGGAGCACGGCCTGAACCGCGTCACCCCGGTCGAGACCTTGGAGCGGGCGAGGAAAAAGGCGCTCGAGGAAGGGCTGGAGTACGTGTACATCGGCAACGTTCCGGGCCACGAGGGGGAGAACACCTACTGCCCCGCCTGCGGCCGGCCGCTCATAGAGAGACACGGCTTCTCCATCACCGGCTACCACGTGACGAAGGAGGGGCTCTGCCCCGGATGCGGGAAGGATATACCGATCACCGGGGAGCCGACGGTCTAGCCTGGCTCCACCCTCCTCAGCAACTCCACGACTTCCTCGTCCCCGAGGTCGTACCACACCTGGTAGGCGTCTGCAACCGCGAAGAAGGGCCCCGACCTGACGTTCAGGCAGTAGACCACGTCGGCGTGGGGCCTCACCAGGCCGAGGGCGCTCTCCGGCGCAGTCGGGACGGCGACGACGAGCTCCCCCACGCCGCCCCGCCTCAACGCCTTCAGTGTGGCCAGCATGGAGAACCCCGAGGCCAGGCCGTCGTCGACCACTATCGCCGTCCTACCCGTGAGGGCGGGGAAGGGCCTGCCGTCCCTGAACCTCTTTAGTCTCCTCCCGATGACCTCCGTTTCCTCAGCCACGCAGCGTTCTATGTCGCCCCTCGTAAGCCCCAACGCCGCGACGAGCGGCTCGTTCAGGAGCACGAGGCCGTCCCAGGACACCGCCCCGAACCCTGCCTCCCTGTTCCAGGGGACGTGCAGCTTCCTCGTGACGACGATGTCCAGGGGGACCCCCAGCCTCTCCGCCACGACGAAGCCCACCTGGACGCCCCCGGCGGGGATCGCCAAAACAAGAGCGTCGCTCCTCTCCCTGTACCTCCCAAGTTTCTCCGCAAGCAGCTCGCCCGCGTGGAACCTGTCGTCGAACACGTGGACCCTGCCCCTCAGGCCGGGCTCCTCCACGATCTCGGCCATCCCCCCAGACCACCGCCGTCCCTACGATATCCCATAATCAGAGTGCAAACAGGATGATAATAGCATTCGCGCAGACGTGCGTACATTTAAAAGAGGAGCGACCAAACGGGATATCGGTGGAAAACCGTTTGTACCGGAGGATGGGAAAGGCCGACTCCATCCGCGAGCTATTCTCCACGCCCCTGGGAGAGGGGGAGGCCGCGTTCGTCTACCTAGGCTACTCGGGAGTCATAGTGAGGACGGCGGAAAAAGCGGTGGCATTCGACATTGCTAACCTCATGAAGAGTGACGAGATAAGCGCCCTTGAGGGCCTCGACGCCCTGTTCTTCACCCACGGCCACAGCGACCACTACTCCTCCAGGGAGGCCCTCGAGGTGGTGGGCATGACCGGCGCCCGGGTAGTAGCTGAGCAATCCGTGGCGTGGGACCTGAGGACCAAGATCCCGTCCGACAGGCTGGCGGCCGCAGAGCCCGGAATGACGTACAGCATCAGCGGGATGGATGTGAACACAATAGAGGGGGTCCACCGGGGGCCGATCAACCTGTACCGCGTGACCATCGGTGACCTGCACGTATTCCACGGCGGCGACTCGGGTTACGTCCCGGTGAGGGAACACCCCTCGGAACTCGCCTTCCTCCCGACCGGGAGCCCCTCGCCGACGGCCTCGCCCCAGGACGCCCTCAGGATGGCCCTCGAGCTCAAACCGAGGGCGGTGGTCGCCATCCACGGATCCCCCACACAGAACAGGGAGTTCGGGAGGAGCGCCCGTGAGAAGATGCCCAGGGTCACGGTTCTGGTCCCGGAGCAATATCAGCTGGAGAAGGTGGCCCTCAAAGACTGAGCACGAGGAAACCAGCGGTCATCCAGAGGCTAACTTCTTCATTTCCGCTTCTTCAACTTCTCCAATTCAGCCATAATCTTCTCCACAGCCCCCTCGACGCTCGTCTCATCGAT
>Ga0224506_10003591_pt1 | contig 10219 bp, 8 predicted proteins | sample SF_Jan12_sed_USG_2_FD_169108 | JGI IMG/M metagenome (GOLD analysis project Ga0224506, IMG submission 169108) | Sediment microbial communities from San Francisco Bay, California, United States - SF_Jan12_sed_USGS_8_1 | ecosystem: Environmental > Aquatic > Marine > Sediment | place: USA...
TCGTCGAGGCCTTCTTCTTTGATCATGCCGATCATTTTCATGTGCGACTCGATGGCGTCACCGATTTCTGCCACCAGTGAGGGCATGTATTTGCCGCCTTTTTTGAAGTAACCGCCTTTGGGGTCAAACACGGCTTTTAATTCTTCAACCAGGAAGCAGCTGTCGCCGCCTTTTCTGAACACGGCTGAGATAACCCGTGTGAGCGCAACCACCCACTGGAAGTTATCCATTGATTTTGAGTTGATGAAAATCTCAAACGGACGACGCAGCTCGTGATCGGTGCCCTGGTTTAAGATGATGTCGTTGATGGTGATATACAATGCGTGCTCTGATAAAGGCGTTTTGACTTTATAGGTTGAGCCCAGCAGCAACTCCGGACGCTCTACGTCTTCGTGCATGTGTACCACATCACTGACGATATCTGTATTCGCCGCTGATACGGCTTCCGGCTCGTCGTCTTTTACGACCTTGAAGCTGACAATTTTTGAATTGATTTTAGTAGCCATAATTTTCTTTCCTTTATTCAAGCAGCGCCGCAGCCCTGCTTTAAATCTTGTTTGATCGAATTTCTAAACTTCGCATCCGTTTTAGCAAGTATTACTCTCTAAAACTTTCTCTATTCTGACAAAGAGATTTTTCTCTAAACTCAGAGTACCGTTTTAGCAAGTATTTTACGTTGTGGGTAGGCGGCTTAAAATTTTTAGGCGCGAAGTTTACATTTAGTAAATGAGCGAATAAAAATTTTGAGCCAACACCCCCACAGCGAAAAAGACGCCGCTAAAACTTGCCGTAGTAGCCTTCTTTTAGGGCGTCGAATAAGTTAGCCGCTGAATGCATCTCGCCATCATATTCGATTTCTTCATTGCCTTTGACTTCAATTGTTTCGCCGTTTTCCAGCGTGAACTGATACAGGGTATTTTCAAGGTCGCTGTCTTTAACCAGCACGCCCTGGAATACTTCCGGATTGAAGCGGAATGTTGTGCAGCCTTTCAGGTCCATGTCATAGGCGTATTCGTAGATGTTTTTAAAATCTTCGAACGGATAATCGGTCGGCACGTTGGCAGTCTTTGAGATTGATGAATCAATCCATTTCTGCGAGGCGGCCTGAATATCGACATGCTGTTTCGGTGTGATGTCTTCTGCGGTGATGAAGTAGTCCGGCAGTTTGGCGTTTTCATCTTCACTGTAAGGCATGGCTTTTTCGTTGATCATTGCCCGGTAGGCCAGCAGTTCGTAGGAGAAGACATCAACTTTTTCTTTGGATTTTTTGCCTTCACGAATCACGTTGCGCGCGTAGTGATGCGCAAAACTTGGCTCGATGCCGTTACTGGCATTGTTGGCCAGTGACAAGGAGATGGTGCCTGTCGGCGCTATCGAACTATGATGTGTGAACCGGGCACCGACTTCGGCCAGCTCGGCTGCCAGCTCCGGATCGACTTCGGCGACTTTTTGCATGTAGCGGCTATATTTTGCATGCAGCACACTGCCTTTAACCAGATCACCGACTTTGTAGCCGTCTTTTTTCATTTCCGGACGTTTGAATAACATCTCTTTGGTGACGGTGAATTTTTGCAGCAGGATCGGTGCAGCGCCTTTTTCTTTTGATAATTCTAACGAGGTGCGCCAGCCGGTCATTGCCAGTTCGCGGGTGACTTCTTCGGTGAATTTTAACGATTCTTCTGAGCCGTATTTAAGCCCCATCATGGTCAGGCTTGAACCCAGACCTAAATAACCCATGCCGTGGCGGCGTTTGTTGATGATTTCCTGCTGCTGCTGCGGCAATGGCAAACCATTGATTTCGACGACGTTATCGAGCATACGCGTGAAGATAGCCACTGTTTCGCGGAAGTTATCCCAGTCGAAGGCCGCTTCTGAGGTGAAGGGTTTGTCGATGAAACGGGTTAAGTTAACCGAGCCTAACAGGCACGAGCCATATGGCGGCAGCGGCTGCTCGCCACAGGGGTTGGTGGCGCGGATGTTTTCGCAGAACCAGTTGTTGTTCAGCTCGTTGACTTTGTCGATGAGGATAAAACCCGGCTCGGCGTAATCGTAAGTCGAGGCCATGATCGAATCCCACAGACGGCGTGCTGGCACGGTGCGGGTAACGCGGCAGGCGACCTGGCCTTCGTCACTGACGATGTAACCGGTTTTTTGTGGCCAATCACGCCAGATAATGTCATCGGCTTTGGCATCAAACTCGCCGTTTTCCTGCTCTTTTGCGCTCACCGGGAATGCCAGTTTCCATTCCGTGTCGGCTTTGACGGCTTCGACAAAAGCGGTGGTGATCAGCAATGACAGATTAAACTGACGCAGACGGCCGTCTTCACGTTTGGCTTTAATAAAATCAAAGACGTCCGGATGGCCGACATCGAAAGTGGCCATTTGTGCACCACGACGACCACCGGCTGATGACACGGTGAAACACATTTTGTCGTAGATATCCATGAATGACATCGGCCCCGAGGTATAAGCACCGGCACCGGAAACGTAACCGCCTTTTGGCCGCAGGGTAGAAAATTCATAACCGATACCGCAACCGGCTTTTAATGTTAAGCCAGACTCGTAGACTTTTTTCAGGATATCGTCCATAGAATCGGCAATGATGCCGGATACAGTACAGTTAATGGTCGATGTTGCTGGTTTGTGTTCCTGTGCGCCGGCATTGGAGATGATGCGCCCGGCGGGGATGGCACCATGTTGTAACGCCCAGAGGAATTTCTTATGCCATTTTTTCTTTAATTCTGGCGTGGTTTCAACCTCAGACAAAGCTCTGGCAACACGCGCGTAGGTGTCTTGCAAGCTGCCGTCAACAGGCTCGCCTTCTTTGGTTTTTAAACGGTATTTCTTGTCCCAGATATCCATTGAAGCGTCTTGAAATGGCACTTCCTGAATTCCACCTTTAACAGCGTGTAGATGCGGTGCAGTCATCCTTTCCCCCTTGGAAAAAATATATTGTATCGATGTATTAGTATCCCGCTATTGTGACAAATTCATCGAAATTACACAACATGTAGTGTGTTAAAAAATAAAAAAACACTATAGAGATAAATTATTGACTTTTAACAGTGCCCGACAGGGCAGCTTTTTGAGGTGGTTTAGTATGCGCGAATATTAGCAAGTTTGTTCATCAAGCCAGCCAAGGTGGCGCAAGGCCTGCTCTCTTGTGTCCAGACACATATCCGCCGAGGGCTGCAAATTATGACAGACTTTTGGCCGCTCTGGATGATCAAAAATCAGGCAACGCATATCCGCATCCAGATGAATACAGGGGCTACGAGCCGGTTTGCCATTGGGCATGCCGGGTATGGCTGAGGAGATGGATGGCGCGATGCAACAGGCACCGCAATGTGGGCGACATTTCATATTAATAGTGTTGCATAAATCGGTAGCTGGATTTGGATTTTTTATTAAAAAAATTGAAATTTAATATCTATATTAAAGGCAAAGGCGTCGGTGGTTGACCGACAGCAACTCACTTTTCTGTCTACAGCAACAGAAAAGTAAGCAAAAGAATGCCGCCCCGTTAACCAAGTTCGCATAAAAAAACATGCGAATGCCCTCGTCAGTGCAATATTGACGGCTGCTGCGGAACTCACGAATGGTAAGGCAATTCGCTCAGACAGTCCTCGCAGAAAACTCCGCCAATATCGCTCCTTCCTCGGCTTAGTTAAATGGGGATGGAACATCAAAATCAATATCAGCGAATAGCCTTTGATTTTGATTTTGATTTTGATGTTTATCTTTTGACTTACTCCTCCCATTTGAGCAAGCTGAAGTGGGCGTATTTCTTTTGGTTCGTTTTCTTTGTACAGGCAAAGAAAATGAACACGCCCGTCGGTGCGGGAAACGACAGCCTTTGACTGCATACAATTTATCAATATTTAATGCATTAAGATAAACACGATTGCTTTGCAGCCGCCCGACAAAACCTGCAAACAAATCTACCACAGAGGCACAGAGTAGCTGATGAATACCGTTATTTATCGCTTTGATCCGGCTGGTGACAGGCACCCTCAACTATCTCGACAACACCTGGCACTAACCTACTCTGGTACCTCTGTGGTTAACCCGATTACCTCAGCGCTGCCATGCGGTAGCGTTTAAAGAGGAAATGCACTTTTCTTACGTAATTCTGTGTTTCTTTATACGGCGGAATGCTTTTGTATTTATTGACTGCGGTTTCACCGGCGTTATAGGCCGCTGTCGCCAGTGATATATTCTGATTAAAGCGTTTTAACAGGTACGCCATGTGGCGGGTGCCGGCGATGATGTTTTGCTGATAGTCATACGGCCGGGAAACCTTATAGGCCTGCAATAACAGCGGCATTAATTGCATCAGACCGCGCGCGCCTTTGTTGGAAACTGCATAAGGGTTAAAACCCGATTCGACATGGATAATGGCTCTTAATAATGCCACGTCCATTTCGTATTCTTCAGCCGTGCGTTTGATAAACGAGGCAAATGATGAATGGTCCAGCGGCTCAGATGACCAGGGCCTGGCGGCTCTTGAGCGGCTGCAACTGGAGCTGTTGTAAAAACAGTTCTCAGAGAGGCGCTTATAACCCAGTTCAAGCGGTGGTTTTTCTGCCGAGTAATGCACCAGCCCATTGCCATCGGTATATTTATAGATGTTGCTGGCAAGCACTGGCGAGGTGCTGAAAAGACTAATGAAAAAAATGAAAAACAGCTCGGGTTTATAACGTTTGCCAGAGTCCGAAGCAGGTTTGAATGTTAGAGCGTCCATAACCATAGTTTACACCAAAACAACCGCCTATACCGAAAAAACGACTATTGGTCGGCATTTCTCAGTTGTTTGGCTAATAACTGCAGGTGTTTTGAATTGGCCGCAAAATCGGCCCGGCCAACCCGGGAACGCGATCGCGCCAGCAGATAACTGCCATCACCTTCTGTTTTTACGGTGATTTCAACATCGTCTTTAAATTTGAACAGGGCCGTGGTGACGACGGCCTGTAAGCGATACTGCTCCGGATCGGTCTGGCTTATTTGCCAGCCCAGCGCCTCAACTATGGCCGGCAATTTTGCAAACAGGTCCGCTGCCGGCTGATTGATATGCGGTGACAGCAGCTCCGGCAATGCCGGGTTGCGGCTTAGCTCTGCCTGGTGCGTGCTTAAAAAGCGTTTGAGCCGGGGAAAAACGCCCGGTGCCTGGCTAAGGTTAGCCTGATTTTGCATCAACACCAGCGAGACGATGACAACAACTGCGGAGATAATGAGCCAGATAATCATAATAAAGCGCCGTTTAGTCTTTGTTTTTAACAGCATCGGATGACTGGCCCCAGGGCGGCAACAGGTCTTGTTCTATCTGCAGCTGGTCTAGTATGCGCGCCACCATGAAATCCACTATTTCATTAACCGATTGCGGTTTATTGTAAAACCCGGGATTGGCAGGCATTACCACCACGCCCATGCGACTCAGGCGCAGCATGTTTTGCAGATGGATATCTGAAAACGGCGTTTCTCTGGGCACGATAATCAGTTTGCGGCGCTCTTTGAGCATGACGTCGGCGGCGCGCTCCATCAGGTTGCTGCTGGCACCCACCGCAATCTGCGACAGGGTGCTCATGGTGCAGGGACAGACAACCATCGCATCGACTTTGGCCGACCCGCTGGCTACCGGCGCGGTCCATTCCTCATCGCCAAAAATATCCAGCCGTGTGCTATCGGTATTAAATAAGGCTGACAGGTATTTTTTTTGCTCTGTTTTGCGTGCCGGCAGTTTTAAATCCGACTCCATTGCCGTCACCACCTGCGCCGCCTTGCTTAACATCAGGTAGACGTGGTGGTTTTGCTTTAGCAGCACTTCAAGCAGGCGAAAACCGTACTGCACGCCGGATGCGCCGGTAATGGCCAGGGCAATTTTTTTCGATGAGCTCATGACTCTCCTGTGGTTTTGGCGGATGCGTCAGCGGCTGTTGCGCGGTTTTTTGCCGCGCTGCCATCGATGCAGCGCCGGTTACTCAGCTGCAATCTTTCGGACAGGGTTTGTGCAAACTTTTTATAAAAACGCAGCTGGCACACCAGGCTGGTTTCTTCTAATGCGATGCCGCTCAGTTTCATCAGCAGGATAAAACTTTTTGCCACCACGCTGGCACTGCGCGAGTCATTGATCACCACGCCCATTTCACCAAAACATTCACCGGCCTTCAGGCTGTCCACCAGTGTCTCGTCATTCATGACATCGACCGAACCCAGTGCCAGCACATAAAACGCGTTTTCCATTTCGCCCTGCTGAATAATGGTCTCGCCGGGCTTGTAGCTCAGCCACTGGCTGACCCTGTGCACGGCGTCTATTTCTTCTTCGCGGAAATCTTTGAAAAAAGCCAGCTTGCTGAGCATTTTGCGCTTTTCTCTGTCGGCGATTTTTTCTTCATTGAAACTGATATCGGAGATGCTGCTTTCCAGGTCTCGCGCCAGATCATAACCGTACTGGTAACGCTGTGACGGCTCTTTGACCAGGCATTTTTCAACAATTTCTGCCAGCCTTTGGGGCAGCTCGGGACGTATTTCTGTTATCCGCTTCGGTGCATGGTTAACGATCTGGTACATCACGCTGTGCATATTGCCCGGTGTAAACGGCACTTCTCCGGTCAGCAGTTTATACATGACCACGCCAAGCGAGTAGATATCACTTTGCGGTCCGGCCATTTCTTCGCGCACGACTTCCGGCGACATGTACATCGGCGAGCCGGTCAGGCCTATCGCCTGGTCATCATCCGAACGATTGACATGAGCGATACTGAAGTCGGCCAGCTTGACGTCACCGTCCTGTGTAATCAGTATATTGCTGGGTTTTATATCGCGGTGAATGACGCCTTTTTCATGCGCATAATCCAGTGCTTTACAACACTGCACGATCATTTCTATGGTTTCGTTGAGCGGCATATGGCTGTCATCTTTTGCAAATGACTTTAAGGTTTCGCCATCGACAAACTCCATCACTATATAACTGTGACTGCCCTGCATGCCGGCATCGTATAACGCGACGATATTCGGGTGATGCAGATTACCGGCGGCATAGGCTTCACGGAAGAACCCTCTTAATACCTGGTCGCGGGCTTTACGGTCTTCTATCTGTGACAGGTCGGATGAGAATTTGATCGCAACATGGCGCTGCACAAAAGGATCGTAGGCTTTATAGACGGTACCGCTGGCACCACGACCGAGCGTATCGAGTATGCTGTAACGGCCGATACGTTTCGGCGCTTTCTGCTGTTTGGTATTAATTCGTAACATTCAAATGCCGTTACTGCGTTGTGAAATCAAGCCTGTTTCAGGCGTCCATTGCTGTTTTAAGGCGCTGATGCAGACCCTCAAAACCGCCGTTGCTCATGATCATAATATGATCACCGCTGTTCATTATTGCCATTAATTCATCAATCATAGCACCCACGGCGTTAAACAGCCGTGCCTTATTGCCCAGCTCGTCAATCACCTCATCCAGCGCCCAGTCCATATCGGCAGGCTGGAATAAAAAGACCTGATCGGCCTCGGCTAATGAAGCGGCCAGCTTGGCTTTGTGCACCCCCATGCGCATGGTGTTGGATCTCGGTTCCAGTATCGCGATGATGCGCTGGCCGGCAACGCGCTGGCGCAAGCCCTGCAAGGTTTCTTCAATTGCGGTTGGGTGGTGGGCAAAATCATCATAAACGGTAATGCCGTTAATTTGTGCAATCACTTCCTGGCGGCGTTTAACGCCTTTAAACTCGGCCAGTGCGGCTATCGCCACATCGACCGGTACGCCGGCGTGCCGGGCTGCGGCTATCGCCGCCAGGGCGTTGCTGCGATTGTGCGCGCCGATCATTGACCAGCTCACCACGCCCTGTGTTGCGCCGTCTAACAATACCTCGAAACGCTGCCCGGCCTCATCCACTAAACGTGTACTCCAGCCATTGGGTTTCATTACCGAGAACATTTCTGTTTTTGTCCAGCAGCCTTGCTGCAAGACATCATCAAGATTGCTTTCATCGGCATTGCTGATGATCAGGCCTTCGCCGGGCACGGTCCTGATCAGGTGATGAAACTGTTTTTTAATCGCATCCAGGTCTTCAAAAATATCGGCATGATCAAATTCAAGGTTATTGAGTATTAATGTGCGCGAATGATAGTGCACAAATTTTGAACGTTTATCAAAAAACGCGGTGTCATATTCATCAGCCTCTACGACAAAAAAAGGCGACTCACCGAGCCTTGCCGAGAGGCCGAAATTGGCCGGGATGCCACCGATTAAAAAGCCCGGCTTTAAACCGGCGTATTCGAGTATCCACGCCAGCATGCTGGCCGTGGTGGTTTTGCCGTGCGTGCCCGCCACAGCCAGCACCCAGCGCTCTTTTAATACATTTTCGTAAAGCCACTGCGGGCCCGAGGTGTAAGACAGGTTGCGGTTGAGCACGTATTCCACAACCGGTTTGCCGCGTGACATGGCATTGCCAACCACCACCTGGTCCGGCTCGCTTCGGTCATCTTGCTGCTGTAATTGCTCCGGCTCATAGCCCTGGATTAATTCTATGCCCTGCTCTTGCAGCTGTGTGCTCATGGGTGGGTAGACGTTTTGGTCAGAGCCGCTGACTTTATGCCCTGCCTGTCGTGCCAGAACGGCAATGCCGCCCATAAACGTACCGCAGATGCCTAATATATGTATGTGCATGATGAACCGTTTTGAGTTTTAAACGCTGGCTAAAAAGCCAACTACCTGATTACTTAAAAATATAACCGCCATGAGATATGAAAATGACAATAATAAACTCAGCAGCATTGCCATATTCATCGCGTGGCGCAAAATGTGCGCCATCACGGTTACCTGCCAGCTCACCAGTAACAAATAAAATAAACCGCTCACGGCGTTATTTGCCTGCGAGGCCTCTGTGCCTGCGTTTAAGATCAGCACCAGCGGCAAGGCCAGTAGCTGAAAAAGAATACCGACGCCCAGACAGGCGAGAAAAGTCTGCAGAAAGCGCGCACTGTTATTACGTGTGTAAAGACAGAACTGGATAAACGCGAACAGCAAAAGCAGATCCAGCAATATCAATACTATCGAGGTAAACAGGTCGGTGCTGCCGGGTAACAATACCAGCATACCGCTGACCACGTATAATATTATCACCCGCATCAGCAGCGGTTTTGCATAGGGCAAATCCTGAGGTGCTGCCATCAGGCCCATGATGCGCATAAAGGATAAGACGGGTATAAAGTTCAAGACATAGGCCTGGCTGATATTTTAGACAGGCTCATGATATGTAAATTAGCCCATAATCGCAAAAGACTTTTGCTGGCCGCGAACAGATACGCAGGCCAATATCGATTTACTACTGACTACGGTACTGAATAACTGTCTTCGGTCAGCAAATCAACGCCTCATTCAAGTGACGATACCCGGTCCAGAAACGGCTTGACCTGTACGACCTCGCCTTTCGCCAGCTCGGCAGAAGAAATGCATTAGTCTGTCGCTACAATTGTTACAATCGATATTAAATCTGAGATAATAAACGCATTACGCTGATGGAAATCAAAATGACTCTACTAATCACCCGGCCTGATGACTGGCACCTGCATTTGCGCGATGGCGATGTGTTAAAAAACCTGGTGCCGCATAGCAGCCGGCAATTTGCACGCGCCATTGTGATGCCCAACCTGACGCCTCCGGTCACCACAACCGATATGGCCAGGGCTTATCGTCAGCGTATTCTCGATGCCGTGCCGGCATCCGATTCATTTGAGCCGTTGATGTCCTTATACCTGACCAACAATACGCCGGCCGATGAAGTTGTTCGTGCCAAGGAAAGCACTATCGTTCATGGTTTTAAATATTACCCTGCTGGCGCAACCACCAATTCCGATGCCGGTGTAACCGATATCAGAAATGCTTACCCGGCATTAGAGGCGATGCAAAAGCACGGCATGGTTTTGCAGCTGCACGGTGAAGTGGTTGACCCGGCGGTGGATATTTTTGACCGTGAAGCGCGTTTTATTGAACAGGTGTTAGCGCCTTTGAAACACGACATGCCGGAATTAAAAATCGTGTTTGAACACATCACCACCAGCCACGCGGCCCAGTTTGTAACCGATGCCGACCCATATGTGGCCGCCACCATCACCCCACAACACTTGTTATACAACCGCAATGAAATCTTTAAAGGCGGCATTCGCCCGCATTATTATTGCCTGCCGGTTTTAAAACGCGAAGAACACCGGCTTGAATTAG
>Ga0224506_10003592_pt1 | contig 10219 bp, 9 predicted proteins | sample SF_Jan12_sed_USG_2_FD_169108 | JGI IMG/M metagenome (GOLD analysis project Ga0224506, IMG submission 169108) | Sediment microbial communities from San Francisco Bay, California, United States - SF_Jan12_sed_USGS_8_1 | ecosystem: Environmental > Aquatic > Marine > Sediment | place: USA...
CTACGGCCCAAATATGGCACATTGAGTAAAATATCTGAATTGGGCTTCAAAAACACAGTTTTAAATAATTCATGGATTTTCAATAAAATTTAGTCCGCAAAATTTGTAGGACATTTTCATATTATGGGTGGCATTTTTGTCGGTCCATTTTTGTCGGCATTTTTGTCGGTGCATTTTTGTCATTCTGTAGGGCGATATAAGCGCTTGCAGTTCGAGTCCGGCCGCAGAACCAAAAATACTATCTGGAAGCCCCCTAATTAGGTATTGTCACTTCAATTTCAATTTTTTTTGTGCTCTCCCGCTAGCTGGGGTACAGTGTGTTTTAAAGATAATTAATAAAGGAATATAAAATTGACTATTAAACAATTTATCTCGATATTGGCTCTTATTCACTTGCTTGTTATATCCGGTTGTAATTCTGAGTCGCCTAACCATTCAGAGGCCAATTGCTCCGCTCCATTCACTTCAAACGATACGTTTACAGATCAAACTCGTCATTTATATTTCTACCCAGAGGGAAAATGTATTGCTGACACAGAATATGCCTCGTTGATTAAAGACATTCCATTCAGTGTAACTACTATCCCTACTGGCTACACAGTACAAAGTACAGCCAGAGTTGTAGGTAATGTCGATTACACTGGATTAAACTCAAATACTACAGCGTTTGTTGAGGTCACTAATAACTCAGGAAAAACAGATTGCTTTGTATCTTTTGAACCAACAAATATCATTGACTCAAGTTCAAACCTTGTAGCTCAAAAGTCAAGTTCCTATGTACTTGGAACTGCCTTTAAATCTGCTAGCAGCATCATTTATACAAATACATGCTTGGAAGACGGCGATACATCATTTATTAGAATATACACATCACAGGAAAACATGTTTGAGAAATTTCATTCGATTGAAGCCGATGTTTTGACTATTAATTCCTTCACCTACACGCTAGTTGAATCAGTTAGTCCTGGCACTTTGAGTTGGAATGGTGATGATGTGTTATTTGAATATACCAACACTACAGATAAAACGATAAAAGGCTACCTAGCGCAGGGATCGGCGCTGTTCTTGGACGAAAATTATATGCCTATTGGACTTAAGCCCCTGTTTTTGCAGGAATATGGAACAGACACACCTCCAGGAAATAGCTTTGTTTTAGAAGTTAATTTACCACCCGAATATCCAAGTAATAGTGTTGAACTGTTCCTTGATTACGAATTCGTCGAGTAATAATACAAGGTTCAATGCTTTGCTAATCTCATTTAAAAAGGAATTTTTAGAAATGAACCTGTTAACCTTTTTTCGAACATTAATCCTATTGATTTTCACTATACAACTAACCGGCTGTAATGGAGGGTCAAATAATTTTGCAACGAACTGCTCGTCAGAGTTCTCTACTTCAGATGCAACAACAAATAAATCACAGCAACTTTACTTCATACCCGACGGAAAATGTATTTCAAATGGTCGTCAATCTAAAAGCGTCAAAGATGTTCCTTTTGAACTGAGCTCAGTTCTTGAAGGATTTGAAGTAGGTAATACTGCTCGCATCCAAGGTGATAATGGAGGTGCTTGGATTGAAGTCACGAATAATACCGGTCAGCTCTACTGCTCAGTTGGTCTGCAAAGTCTAAGTTACTTGGATGAGTCAGGTACTGAACTTTACGCTGAATCATATCCTGATCTCATTGGTCACTTATATGATGCAGGAAGTTATACTAGATATGACTGCTTAGAAGACGGAGACTCAGGATTTATTGAAGCCTATGGCAGCTATTCAACAGCCCTCGCTGAAAATACGGCTAAACTAACTGCAAATGAGTTAAGTGCATATACTTTTACAGTTACACCAGTTCAGAATATAGAAGCAGGAACCATGACATGGAATGGAAGTAGCATTAGATTTGAGCTAACCAACACTAGCAATAATACGCTTAATCTAGAAACACTACCTGCCCAGGCTATGTATTATGATGCCAATTATAAACCTTTAGAATCGGCTTATTTAAATATTGAGGGCACGGACTTAATTATTAGCCCAGGACAGAGTTTTATTTTATCCAGCATCATTGCTCCTTCTGATCCTGCTTACAGCGTTGAATTAATGTTTACTTACGACTTAGCGTTATGATTTAGATGTGACTACGGTGGGTCACTTTGACTAAATTAAAAATGTACGCTAATTTAAGGCTTGAATATTTATCTTTATAAATCAATCACCTACGAGCTCCTGTAGGGCGATATAAGCGCTTGTGGTTCTAGTCCGGCCACTGGTACCAGAATTTTCTACTTATTAACTTCGATTATAAATGATTGGAATACCATGACTAGCTCTGTTAGCAACCATGGATGTCTTGGTATATTCGAAAACCCAGATCAACACTGGTGTCTCTTGACGCTACCCCTTATTACCATTGTGTTTCTCGATGCGTTCGACGTGCTTTTTTGTGTGGTACTGATCATCAGGTTCAAAATAAACCGAACAAAAACCTGATTTAAGTAATTGTTTCTTACCCCCTGTTGCTAGTTCTCACATAGGTTCGTGTTTTTATGTACAATTAGTAGACATTTATTGTGAGTCATTGAGTTGTGTTATCAGTCACAGATTCTGGCGTCTACATCCTAATCGCTAAACGAACGCCAATTGGCAAAATTAACGGCCAATATCAATCAATCCCAGCGCACGATCTTTTTGCAAGGCTTGTGGGGCGTAGCATCGATTCCGGGCTGTACTCTGACATTGATGAGATTATTGTTGGAAATGCCGTTGGAGGTGGCGGAAATCTCGCTCGCCTGGCGGCGCTAACAGCAGGTATACCAGAGTCTGTTCCAGCAACGACCATAGACTATCAATGTGGAGCATCCCTCAAGGCGTTACAGTATGGATTCAGTCTGATAAAAAGCGGACAATGCCAGGTTGTCCTTGCTGGAGGGGCTGAAAGTTCAAGCACTCGACCACTTCGTTATTATTCCCCGAAAGATCCTCGCCAAAAGCAATATCCCGATGAAATAGAGCGAGCACAGTTTTCACCGGAAGCATTGGGAGATCCCGGCATGCTGGAAGCAGCCAACAATGTTGCAAATCAATTGAATATCAGCCGCAGCGCCATGGACGAATTCTCCGGTCTCTCTCATCAAAAAGCCAACACAGTCGTCACCAAAGGTCTGTTGAAATCTGTAATTACACCCATCACAGAAGACCCTTCTGAATGCGATCAAAGTATCCGACAAACCAACATTGAAGCCTTACTTAAAAGAGCAAAGCCGGTGCTTCCAGACTCAGATATCACTGCAGCAAATGCCTGTGGCATGCACGACGGTGCGTCGCTGGTATTACTGGCATCGGGACGTTGGGTGAAGAAACACAAAATATCACCACTTGCAGAGGTTATTACTGCCTCGTCCATTGGTTGTGACCCCAATTTAGCTCCCTTGGGTCCGGTTTATTCAACCCAAAAAATTATGGAGCACCCTGATCTACAGGGAAATAAAATCGATCTGTTTGAAATCAACGAAGCCTTTGCTGTTAAAGCACTGGCCTTTATGGAGCTTAATGGATGCCCGCCAGATACTTTCAATATACTGGGAGGAAGCCTGGCTTACGGCCATCCGTATGCTGCAACAGGCACCATTCTCATAGCCCACCTGATACGCGCTTTAGAACTTAGAAACGGCCGATACGGCATTGCTGGAATGGGGGTCGCTGGTGGCCAGGGAATCTCTGTACTGATTCGAAATTGTCAGCATGTTAATTGAAAGGCTGACCCGGTTTCCGGGTACACGAATAGCCCTGTTGGATGAAAATAATGTGCAACTCACCTACGCTCAGTTGATTCAACGAGTTCGGGAGAATATCAGACATCTGGAAGAGCCAACCCTGGTAGAAATAACCAGTCAGGAGCCTACCATCCAGCTATTGCAGTTTATGCAAGTGACTGAAAGCGGTGGAATTGCCTACTTGCAAAAATCTCCATCCAATGAACTGCCACGCGGCTTTCTGTTTCAAAAATACCCTTTGATCAGTTTCGATCAATTTTCATCTAAACCTGCAATTAAACACTATACAACTGATCAGAATCCGATATTTCTCGCTGCGTTAACTTCAGGAAGCACTGGAAAAGCCAAAGCTTTATTAAGAACTTGGAATTCCTGGCAATCAGCATTTCCAATTCAAAGCCAACTCTTCGATATGACTGAAGACTGCAGAGTATTGCTTCACGGTTCACTAATGTTTACCGCTAATATGAATTTTGCATTGCATACGCTCTGGACCGGAGGATGTCTACATCTTACCAATACGCAATCAGTGAAATCACTGGCTAAAACCCTTATTCGAGAAAGAATTAGTCATAGCTTTCTGGTGCCTTCAAAACTGGCTATTCTGGCTCGCACGAAGCACAGGCCGGTGCAACCTATAATATTGGTTACAGCGGGTGAACCCTTGCCTGAATCGACGTTAAAAGCATTAAAGCACTGGTCGCCAGCCTCTGAAGTCATACAGTATTATGGAGCCAGTGAGTTGTCGTTTATCAGCAGCATCTCTTCAACAGAATTAGCACAGTTTCCCGGCAGTGTAGGCAAGCCTTTTACTGGTGTGAACATCTCGTTAACAAAACAAGGGCAGATTGAAGTAAAATCCCCCTACGGTGCGCTTGGATTCGAACAACGAAGCACCGCCGGTGACTATGGATATATGAATGATCAAGGCTATCTTTTTGTCACTGGCCGGCAAGATGACCAAATCAACCGTAAAGGCCTGAAATTGAGCTTGCATTCCATTGACCGACTACTGGCAACCAAGCTGAATGAGCCGTTTATTGTATTACCGGTTGCGAACGAGATTCATCCTGGCATACAAGACGGATACACTCTCTTTGTGGAATCAAGTCGGTCGCCAGACAAGATCAGAAAAGACATGACTGATATTCTGGAACCTGGTATCAGGCCCAATAAAGTCATTGTATTGGCACAATTCCCTACTATCGAATCCGGTAAAAAGAATATAGCCGCCCTTCAAAAAATCGCCCGCTAAAGCAGGCTCATACGGATTCATTATTGGATATTTTAAAGCATGATCAAGGCAAACGTTTAACAGGTGTTCCTTATTTGTAAGTGTAGGCTTCAGCCTGCGATATCGGGTTATCATTAGGCTACTTTTGAAATTGTTAACCAAAATATCAGAGTACAATACATGATGTTTACTTGATAAAATGTACGACACAACCGGCAGCACGACATGAAATCCGGTTGCTCAAATACCTGGATATCCCAAGATACTTATCAAACTTTATTCCACACTGACCACTATGCGAATAATAATGGTCGACATACCCAAGCAACATGATGAAACTGGTCTGCCAATCATTGGCGATCAATCCTCAAATATGGCGTCTCTATATTTTGTTCAATTGTAACCCTTGCTTAATGACCTTTTGACTGAACTCCTATAAAATTCGTGCCTTGAGACCGTGAACTAATTTCATAACACCTTTCAGTGCCAGGCAAATTCATTACAGGAACATATCTATATGTCGATCAGCCTAAAGCAGGTCACTCTATGTCGGGACCAACAACCGGTTCTACATAACCTGACACTGGATCTCACGGAGCAGCGCATTGCTCTGGTTGGCAACAATGGGTCAGGTAAGAGTTCACTGGCGCGATTACTTAATGGCTTGCTACAAGCTGATCAGGGAGACATTGAGGTCCATCGAAAATTTCCTGCGCGTGGAGTGGCGCAAATGGCTGATACCGTTGGCTTTATCTTCCAGAACCCTGATCACCAGCTCATATTTCCAACGGTGGCTGAAGAACTGGCTTTTGGCCTCAGAAACCAAGGACTCAGCAGCAAAGACAGTACCCTAAATGCTCGACAATTCCTTCTGGACCATAACCGCATAGAGTGGGCCGATCGACCTGTACACAGCCTGTCTGAAGGCCAGAAACAATTGGTATGCATTTTTTCGGTGCTAATCCTGAAACCGGAACTGATAATCCTTGACGAACCCTTTTCGGCGCTGGACCTTCCCACTCGAATGGGCCTTATGAAGTGGCTCAATCAACTGCCTCAGCAGATACTTATGATCAGCCATGATTTTGAATTTATCCGCGATTTTGATCGGGTTATCTGGCTGAAGGACGGACATGTACATATGGACGGTCCGCCAAAAATTGTCATCGACCAGTATCTTGCTCAATGTCGAGAGGAACCATCAATATGTTAAGTCTTTATTTACCTCAGCAAAGCTGGTTACACCGTCTACCAGCAGGGTTAAAACTGCTGACACTGGCGCTTACGAGTATTGCACTCTATCAGTTTCAAACAATGAACTTCATGGTCCCGGTTTTAATCGCAACACTGGCTATTTACCTAAGCATGGGAAAAACCGGCCTGCATCAATTAAAAGTGATCCGACCACTGATACTGCTGTTTGTATTTTTATTTCTGTTTCAGGGGCTGACCCAGGACTGGACCGGAGCCTTTCTGCTATTAGGACGAATGCTGATTCTTATTTGGCTCGCCCATCTGATCACATTAACAACCCGTATTCAGCAAATGCTGGATGTCGTTACACCGCTGTTTTCGCCGCTAAAGTGGATTGGCATGCGCCCCGACAGCGTGGCATTCTCAGTCATTCTGTTAATCCGATTTGTGCCTGTACTACTGTTGATGCTTGAGCAATTACAGCAAGCCTGGCAATCCAGAAAAGGCGGCCGCCAGCAGTGGAAATTAGCCACCCCCCTATTAATAAACGCCATCCGTATGTCCGATCAGGTTTCTGATGCCCTGGCTGCACGCGGTGGAATACCTCGAAAAAATACAGGAGATACCCTTGAACGATAAAAAACTGGTTCAAATTTCACTTTACGCCGCCCTCATTGCTGCTATGGGCTTGGTGCCACCTATCCCCTTTGCCACCGGCATCCCTATTACGCTGCAAACACTAGGGGTTATGTTGGCCGGGGTTATGTTAGGCCCATGGCGTGGTTTTCTTGCGGTGATGTTATTTGTATTCGTCGTTGCGCTAGGTCTTCCTGTTTTGTCTGGAGGCCGTGGTGGGCTGGGAGTGTTTGCAGGTCCGACTGCGGGCTTTATTCTGGGCTTTCCAGTCGCTGCACTGGTAACAGGACTGGTTGCACAACTTCTGGGTAAACTGAACCTGTTGGTTGCTGCAAGCATTGGTGCATTCGTAGGCGGTATTCTTGTGCTGTATCTATTCGGTATCACTGGTTTCAAACTGATCACTGGCCGCGAGTGGATGGAATCTATCACCATCATGATGGTCTATATGCCGGGTGATTTAGTGAAAGTTATTGCCACTGCCTTAATCGCTCAATCCGTCTATCGAGCCATGCCTTCAGCCGTGGCGATTCGCTGAGTTAGCCAGAAAATAGCGCTAAATCTACAGAATAGCGGGCTAGTTTGCCATTTTCACCGATAAAACTATATGGCGGGACACCGCCATCAAAACCAATTGACACAATCGGATGTTCCGATAACCAACTCTTTTCATTCGCACTGAACTTTAATGGTACTGCATTTGCTAATGCCGCTCCCTGGGATGTGAGCGATAATAATACGAAATCGTATAAATTTCCTTTTCACTGACTACTACAAACAAACGAGCCAACGAATGAACGAAAAATTATTTTTATTTTTGATCTAAGTGTGCAGATATCTTTAAGAATTAAAACTAATTGCTCACATTGATGCACAGGATACCAGCCTTGACTATCCTTGATGATATGACTGCCATCATTCAGATTTTGATTGGGTGTTTTTAATTTCTCGACGTGTGCGCTTTAAAATTCTATCTAATAAATAAGGGCGAATAATTTTCAGATAAACTCCAAATAGACCAATCGTCACCATGAGTACAATGACACCCAGATAATCCCAATTCATGATTTAATTCACTCGATTTTTTAATGTTAATTGAACGACAAAAATTGCTACTCAAAGGCGATTTAAATATATAGAGATCTGCCACTGCCAGACTTGGCTGCCATTAACATTAACCAAGGCTACCATCAGCAGAAGTTTATATATTCCATAAACACGATCTACTCGCTGTTGTGTACATAATAGCCGTTTTTCCCAGCGGATTTCGCCTTATACATTGCTTGGTCTGCAAACTCCATTAGCATTTTATGGTCGTCACATTCTGGATAATTTAATGCAATACCGACACTTACTCCCATATCGTATGGTTGTTGCTTTAGGTCAAATGGAACCGTCATTGCCTCAATGATCCTGGAAGCAAAAATTTCAGCATCAAAAATAGACACGGGTGCTACCATCAATATGGAAAACTCGTCACCCCCAAGTCGGGCAATTACATCACTTTTTCGACTCACCCTTTGAAGACGATCCGCAAACTGCTTTAACACCTCGTCTCCGGCGTCGTGGCCAAAAGTATCATTGATCGACTTAAAGTCATCTAAATCGAGGTAAAATACCGCGCAATTCTCCTCATTTCGTTTATTACGTTCGAACTCATGTTTAAAAATACTAGTAAACATTTCCTTATTGCTGAGTCCAGTTAGAAAATCAAAATTAGCTTGCTTAAGCAGACGGGCTTCAAATTCAATTCTTTGCCCAAGAATTCTAAAAACAAGGGAAACAACCACGGCCAATATGATACCAATAATTGTGATGGTACTTAACATCATGCCTGTAAATTTAGCATTTTTTTCACTAAAAATATCGTTGCTAATGAACGAAGTCACCCACCAGTAATAGGGCTCCTCAGTCATACCAGAAATATTGAGTGTTACTTTATGGTAAACATACATACCATCAAAAGAGAGTATCCAACCAGACTCGGATTGTTGCATTTGCATCCAAACATTAGGATGCGAACTCTGCATATTTCCAAGCTCACGTTCTGGGTACATAAGTCCCTTCAACCCACCATTATCCTTCCCATGTAACCAATCGCCTTCTTCATTCAGTATCACTATTTTACCCAAAAGATGTTGATCTTGAATCACGTCTAATAATTGGTCGGCCATTAGATTAATGACCAGAATACCTCGCTTGTTGCCACGATCATCCAAAACAGGAGTACCTACACGAATCATAGGTTTCAGGGGCACTTCTACCTGCCCTCTTTCAATATTTAAATCAACAGCAGAAATATAAACTTTACCCTTATCCAGAGACAAAATTTCCGAGAAATAATACCGTTCAGCTTTATTTTGAAGTTGTTTTTGTTCTACCACTTCAATCAGTTTTTGAGAGTTTCGATGAACTCTTATCAACTCTTTGCCATCTAACCCAATAAAACGAACCTGTTCATATATGGGTTTCACCAAAGCATAGTTTTGATAATGCTGTTCAACTTTATCATTAACCTGACTTTTACCATTAGCAATTTCGAGCAAGCTCAGATTTTGTGAAAGCGTTAAGCTATCCAAAACCGCATATTCCAAATCATTAAATAGATAATGATCTGTTAATTCTAAACTGGCTAATTCGTGATATAAGATGTCTTGTTTTGACTTATCCAATTCATGATGATAAATCAAATAAAAGGCAATGGATATTAATGAAAATATGGACAAATAGGTATAAACACCTCCCCAAAACAACGAAGTGTTACGCTCTTTTTCAAGACCCTGCATATAAAAAGAATCTATCGAGGGAAGAAAAATATAATTAAATACCACCAAACCACCGACAATCGATAAAATAGCACCATCAATAAGCACAACCCAAAACTTGTTAGCATCCATGAAGAGCGGCAAAACCAACATGATTATTAACTCGATGCTAAATATTGCACCACCAATTTTTAGCTGGGAACTATGGTCGGCCACCCCAGAGGCATAGATATTTTTATTATGAAAATAGGTGAAAGCAATAATGGATACAATTGAAATAATAGATGCATCAAAAATAGCGATTAACCAGAGGGTTAGACCCGCATATAATTGAAATTGCGTTAAAAATGTCATTATTAACGCTTCAGTAATGGCAATGACGAAAATAAAACCCCAAAAAGCCGGGTTATTATAAAACCTTATTATCATACACGGTATTACCTTTTCTATAGATCATGAAAACCAAGAGTACATTCAACAATCCGTTATCATACGGGGTGCTTTACTCTAATCGTTATGGATATAACAACCGCAAATAATATTAGTCGATTGTCTGATTATATTGAGTGATGAAATTCTCACTACTGATCTCCATATCTATAGCGTCAAATTTTAC
>Ga0224506_10003593_pt1 | contig 10217 bp, 4 predicted proteins | sample SF_Jan12_sed_USG_2_FD_169108 | JGI IMG/M metagenome (GOLD analysis project Ga0224506, IMG submission 169108) | Sediment microbial communities from San Francisco Bay, California, United States - SF_Jan12_sed_USGS_8_1 | ecosystem: Environmental > Aquatic > Marine > Sediment | place: USA...
ACTTTAGCTGTAAATGTAATGTCACCTTTATCGCCAGAAGCAATCACATTCACTTCTTTCGCCTCACCGTTATTTAGTCCCGTAATAGTGAAGACTTCATGACCGGTCAAACCTAAGCTGGCAGCGGTATCACTCTTGTTAAACTGCAATGGAACGATACCCATACAAACAAGGTTAGTACGGTGAATACGTTCATAGCTTTCAGCAATAACGGCTTTGACACCTAACAGTCGAGGGCCTTTTGCTGCCCAGTCACGAGATGAACCTGAACCATATTCTTTACCTGCGATAACAATACTGGCAACACCTTCTTTTTGATATTCCATTGCTGCTTCGTAGATTGATGTTTGCTTCGCTTCAGGAAGTTTTAATGTAATACCGCCTTCAGTGCCCGGTGCCAGTAAGTTACGCAAACGAATATTTGCAAACGTACCACGCATCATGACTTCATGATTACCCCGGCGTGAGCCGTAAGAGTTAAAGTCTGTTGTTGCGACACCATTATCTATTAAGTATTTACCTGCCGGGCTGTCTTGTTTAATCGCGCCTGCAGGTGAAATGTGATCTGTTGTTACTGAGTCACCTAATACTGCTAACACACGTGCGTTGCTAATATCATCAACTGTACCAGCTTCTTTACTCATATCGGTAAAGTAGGGTGGATTTTGAATATACGTTGAATCATTGTTCCAATCAAAGAGCTGACCTTTTGGTGAAACCAGATCTGCCCAATGGCTGTTTCCAACAAACACATCATTATAAGATTGTGTAAATTGCTCCCGAGTTACACTGGCATTTAACACGTCCTGAATTTCATGTTGTGTTGGCCAGATATCTTTTAGATAAACATCGTTACCGTCTTTATCTTTACCAAGAGAATCATTTTGTAAATCAATATCCATAGTACCAGCAATAGCATAAGCAACAACTAAAGGAGGTGAAGCCAGGTAGTTCATGCGAACTTCAGCATGCACGCGGCCTTCAAAGTTACGGTTGCCTGAAATAACCGATGTTACAGTTAAGTCTTCATCGCTTATCGCTTTACTGACTTCAGCGGGTAATGGACCCGAGTTACCGATACAGGTGGTACAACCATAACCGACGACATGGAAACCCAACGCTTCCAAATCAACCATTAAGTTGGCGTGTTCTAAATAATCAGTAACAACACGTGAACCCGGACCAAGAGAAGTTTTAACCCATGGTTTAACATTTAAGCCTAGTGCGCGTGCTTTACGTGCAACTAAACCCGCACCTAACATGACTGATGGATTAGATGTGTTAGTACAAGAGGTGATAGCGGCAATTACAACAGCACCATCTTTAATTTCAATATCTTGTCCATTCATTTGTGTTGCAGCAACACCAGAGCTTGATGATTGTCGTTCTTCTTTTAATGCTTTTAAAGAGTCATTAAACATTGGTTGTGATTTACTTAGTGGTACACGATCTTGTGGTCGTTTAGGACCTGCCAGACTTGGTTCTACAGTTGATATGTCTAATTCAATTGTTGAGCTGAATTTTGCTTTAGGCGTTTCTTTTGTTCTGAAGAAACCTTGTGCTTTTGCATAGGCTTCTACAACCGCAATGGAGTCTTCATCACGGCCAGATAAACGTAAGTAATTTATTGTTTCTTCATCAATTGGGAATATACCGCAGGTAGCACCGTATTCAGGTGCCATGTTGGCGAGTGTCGCACGATCAGCAAGCGGTAAATTGTCTAAGCCTTCACCAAAGAACTCAACGAATTTACCGACCACACCGTGTTTACGTAACATTTCAACAACGATTAAAACAAGATCAGTTGCCGTTGTGCCTTCAGGTAGTTTGCCTTTTAACTCAAAGCCAACCACTTGTGGAATTAACATTGAAATAGGTTGGCCTAACATCGCGGCTTCAGCTTCTATACCACCAACACCCCAACCAAGTACACCTAAACCATTAATCATAGTGGTATGCGAATCAGTACCCACTAAAGAATCGGGATATACCTGAAGCACGCCATCATTCGTTTGTGTGAAAACAGTACGTGCTAAGTATTCGAGGTTAACCTGATGCACAATGCCTGTTCCAGGTGGCACAACTTTAAAGTTTGAGAACGCTTTTTGTCCCCATTTTAAAAATGCATAACGTTCCTGGTTTCGTTGATACTCTAATGATTCATTTTCTTCAAACGCAGATTGATTACCAAACTTATCAACTTGTACTGAGTGATCAATAACAAGTTCTGCAGGTTGTAATGGATTAATTTTATCGGGATCACCACCCAAATTTTTCATGGCGTCACGCATGGCTGCTAAGTCAACAACAGCAGGCACACCAGTGAAATCCTGCATTAAAACACGAGCAGGGCGGAAAGCAATTTCCTGACTAGGACTGGCTTGAGGATCCCAGTTTGCCAAGGCTTCAATGTCTTCTTTATTAACGGTTAAGTTATCTTCAAAACGTAGTAGGTTTTCCAGTAATACCTTCATTGAAAAAGGTAAGTTCTCGCTGCCTTTAATTGCATCAAGACGATAGTATTCATAGTCCTGTCCATTAACTTTCAGGACGTCGCGAGAATTGAAACTGTTACTCATAGTGCTTCCTCGTTATATTCTTTTAATTATATAACCTATTGATTTTAAACGAATTAATGTATTGGTGATACTTGAGATTGCGCTATTATAGCCTGAAATGAGCTTTTATGCTCGGCTCATTCAAGCTGTTAATTAGTGCTACACAGGTATGGATTAAGATTCAATAAGATTCTGTAATTGTTTCGATACTTGTAAGTAGCGATTTCTTTGAAACAGTACATGCCACCGTCGGCCACCAAGTTGATGCCATAAAACTGCACTGCGAATTCCTGCAAGAAGTACAGCTCTTATTTTGTTGGAAATTGCTGTAGTTGTTAGAAGATGTTGTTCTCCATTAACCATAATACGCGGGCCAAGTTCACTAATGGTCCGACTGTATAAGTCAGCAAGGTTAGCAATGACATTTTCATGTGTTATTGAAAAATGTTCGGACTGTCGTGTGGCTAGCTCAACACCTTTAGAAAGTGTTTCAAGCATTTGTGGGTTTTTCATTAAACGTCGTTCAAGAAATAACATGCTAACTACATAACGTGCGATATCAATATTGCGATTAGCGCTATCTTTACCCAGTTGATAGATTAAAGTATCAAATCCTATTGAAAGATTATTAATATTACCAAAGACCTGAACAACATCATTGGGATTAGTTTCAAATATACTTTCTACACTGATACGTAGTTCATCTTCAGAAATAGTCCCTTCATTAGCTAATGTATTAACTAATGCGGCTGCACGGAAGACACCGGCAAGTGCCATAGTGCGTGATTGAAAATTATTCATTAATTAGATTCTTTAATTTAAGGGAGTGTTAGATATTATAGTACCACCACCGAGACATTCTTCTTTATCGTAAAATACGATAGCTTGTCCTGGTGTAATGGCCCATTGCGGTTCATCAAAGGTAACATGCCAGTTTAGAGTTTCTTTATTGTATTCAACCAAGCACTCCGCATCTTGTTGCCGATAACGTGTTTTAGCTGCACACCGAAAAGCGTGTGAAGGTGCATCACCTTGTACCCAATGCATATCATTTGCAGAACATTCTTTTTGATGAAGAAGAGGGTGATCATTACCTTGTACAACGATAAGTACATTCTTTTCTAAATCTTTATCTGCAACATACCAGGGTGTATCATTAAAATCTTTTAAGCCACCTATACCTAAACCTTGTCTTTGTCCAAGTGTGTAATACATTAAGCCGTCATGTTTACCAACTACCTGTCCATCGGGTGTTTGCATTTCACCGGGTTGTGCTGGCAAATAACGTTGCAAAAATGCTTTAAAGTCACGTTCACCAATAAAACAAATACCGGTACTGTCTTTTTTATCGTATGTAATAAGATTATTTTCTTCTGCAAGTCGTCTTACTTCTGGTTTTTCCAGTTCACCAACAGGAAAAAGACTTTTTGCTAACTGGTCCTGACCTAACGTATATAAAAAATAGGTTTGATCTTTATTATTGTCTTTACCTTTGATGAGTTTATATACGCCATCTTCAAAACGTATACGCGCATAATGGCCGGTTGCAATTTTTTCAGCGCCCTGAGAAATGGCATAATCCAAAAAAGCTTTAAATTTTATTTCTTTATTACAAAGAATATCAGGGTTGGGTGTTCGGCCTGCTTTATATTCCTGAAGAAAATATTCGAAGACACGATCCCAATATTGATCTGAAAAATTAACGCTTTGCAGGTCGATGTTTAATTCATTACAAACTTTTTGAGCATCACTTAAATCTTCTTCCGCGGCACAATAGCCCTCTTTGTCATCGCCTTCCCAATTCTTCATAAAAAGACCGTGCACAGAAAAGCCTTGCTGTTTTAAGAGTAATGCGGCTACAGAGGAATCGACTCCGCCCGACATACCGACGAAAATGTTCAAATTAGGGTTTAATGTCATGTTAATAATGTAATTAAGTGTTTAATGGGGTAATGTGAGTGCTTAAATTTAGAATGTAATTGTACTGCATTATTCAATAAAACCATATTAAATCATCTATTGGTTCTACAATGATTTAAATATGAGACATGAATAATACAAACTTAAATAACTGAAAAATATAATAATAAGCATATGAATAATAATAAAGTCCATCAAATTATCGATCTGATTTATGACGCGGCTATTAATCCTTCCAAATGGACCGATTTGATGATTGCATTAGCAGAGGTTGCTGTACAGATGCATGAGCAATCCGATGTTCTGAACTCGGAAAATAAATCGCTATCTGTTATGCCGGGTATAACCGGTAAAGATACTAATAAATTAAATGCCTCTATATCTGAAACACTCAGATCTATTACAAATATAAATGAAGAAGAGACCAAAAATAGCTTCTCCGAAATTGGAGAAGTTAATGACCTGTTAATTAATCATTTTGCCCGCGCTATAAAAATTGCCAAAAGATTGGTAGATGTTGATGAACAGCGCGATATTGTGCTATCACTTCTTGAGCGTATGCCAATTGCGTTGGTGCTTGTAAATGAAAAAGCCCATGTTATTGAAACAAATGCACAGGCAGATGAAATGCTTTCGACTGAAAACGGCTTAACGGTTAAATCAAATGAACTTAATGCTGGAAGTGAAAATAATATACGGTTATTAAAGGTTATTGAGGATATGTCAAAGCATGATCCTGGTTTAACACGAGGGCAGTCACTTTCATTAACGAATGAAAAAACACAAAAAAATATAATGTTGTTTATTGCACCAATTAAGCAATATAACTCTGAACAAAAAGCCTCCGTTGCAGTCTTTATTTCCCAGAGAAAATCCTTACCCTTATCATTACCAAAAGAATTTTCTGGATTATATGGATTAACAAATAAAGAATTAGAAGTAACAGAACAACTGGTTCGCGGTTTAAGCATTAATGATATCTCAGAAAAAACAAATGTCACAAAACATACTGTTCGTTCACAAGTAAAATCAGTATTGAAAAAAACAGATACATCACGACAAGCTGAATTAGTCAGTCTTGTTTATAATGGCATGGTTAGTCTTGATAATCCCAGTGCAAAAAAACTGACAGATAAAGACAAGAGAATTTTAGATAAACCCATAATAGGACGGCAAGATTACAAAGTTTTAAGGCTGTCTGATGGCAGAAATATGGCATATGCAGAATATGGTGACCTTTCTGGTGAGCCTGTTTTTCATTGCCACAGTGTTATGGGCTCAAGACTTGAGTTGGCATTTAATGCTGAGAAAATTTGTAAACAAAAATCTGTACGTTTAATTGTTATAGATAGACCAGGCTATGGGGCTTCCGATTCTTGTCCGGAGCCCGGTTTTATCAATTGGACAAAAGATTTAATTCAACTTGCCGACCAGTTAAATATAGAACGATTTTCATTAACGGGTTATGCCATGGGAGGTGTCTATGCTCTAGCTTGTGCGTATGAAATACCTGAACGCATAAAACGTGCAGCAATTATTTGTAGTGGAGCAGTGATTGAAAACACTTCTGATTATGAAACTGTTACGCCGATGGTTAAATTTAATTATCGACTCGCTAAATATATTCCTACGCTATACAAGTTTGTAAATAGCTTGCAAATTAAAGGGGCGTTAAATGACCCCGATGCTTTTGTTAAATTATTTAGTGAAAAAATGGATCTTGCAGATAAAAAAATTATGACATCAGACATGTTTAGAGTTCTAATGTTTGATGCATTGAGAGAAGGCTTTCGACAGGATGGAAAATCTTTGGCAATAGATTTAATTCAGGTCATGCAAGAGTGGGGCTTTGAACCAACTAATATAAAAGTTCCACTTGATATCTGGCATGGAACATGTGATTTTGTTGTTCCACTAATCCTTGCTAAACGTTTAGATGAGCAAGTAGAAAATACCAGGCTTTTTATTAAAGAAGGTGAGGGACAATATATGTTTTATACATATTGGGAAGAAATTTTAGATAAATTATTAAAATAAAAACAAGTCTTGATGAACGGTTTTACAATATATATTCTTGTTTTGTTAGAAAAATAGTACTGGTAGAACTAAATTAAGACCGTGGAATACCCCCTGTACACTCTACTACCACTTCCAAGCAATAGTCGTTCTCTATTTTGTTCTACCAGTACCTTCTCCTTACTTAAAGTTATTTAACCAGTATCAGTGATGACTTGTCATCACCCATATGGGTGACATGACCGACTATTTTTATAACGAAGTTGAAATGTTGTAATTTTTTTAAATATTCACTCATTTGGGTGATGTGGGATAAATATTGAGACTTTATAGTCTGCTTGTGATTAATAATCATACTCGTTGTAATGTTGCATTTTTAGCACAAGGAAGGTGCTCATTTTTTATCATTTCCAATTCTATTTTATCAAATTACCTTTAACTGACTTTTGTAGCGGTAAAAGCTTTAATGTTTGTAAAAATCCAAACGCGGTTAGAAATACAAAAAAAGGATTGTTGCTCGATAAGAATTATTTTTCGGCTTTAACAGATGAAACTCATCTTTGCCATATATTAAAGGAATAAAAAAAACTCATGCTTTATTTTGTTGATATTTTAATCAATTAATTCACTTTTATTCTGTAACGTTACCCATATGGGTGATGACGGTCACAGAATTCTTATTTATTGTGTGTTAGCTAATTATTTATTTGGAGTAATTAGTTGTTATGGCTGACTACTTTTAAGAGAGAGAAAATAATCAGCATCTAATAATTTTAATAATGGGGTGTTGATCATGCGTAAATTTGCTTCTGTCATTGTTTTGTTATCCTTTGTGTTGTCATTAGTTGCTTGTGGTGGCGGAAGTGGTGATACCAAAACTGTTGAATCACCTGCATCTGTTGTTGGTGTATTTTCAGCAGAACAACCTATCGCCAAAGGTGAGGTGACTATTAAAGATGCCACCGGCACGGTTAAAACAACAGTGACCGATACCAATGGTGTTTATTATTTTGATACCTCAGATATGAAACCGCCCTTTGTAATTAAAGGCAGCTATACCAGCGCATCAGTACCCTATACGTATTACTCTTATGTGGCAGGCACGTTTTCTTCAACCGATAATGCTAAAGCCAATATTAATGAATTCACTAATATCGCAGCAACATTGTTAGTGGCAAAAAGTGGTAATGGAAATGATCCTGCAATCTTATTTACAGAAACGGATGCTAATCGCACCACGATGCTTAACACTGATATCACTCAAGCTTTAACCGCGTTCAATAACTTTGTGTGCCCCGTATTACTCAATGCTGATCAGACAGCGTCAGTCGGTTGCAATTTTGCCGAAGGCGAAAACTTTGTCAATATGCTTTATGTGGCAGATCCAACAGTGAATGATATTGAAAAGTTAAATATGTTAATCGATGTTTCTATTGATTCTACAAGTGGTGATTTAACAGCAACAGGTTCAGGTGGCGCTACCATTGCTATAGTGACGATGGATAACATTTTAAATGACACGGTTCCAGCAGAGGCAGAGATTACCCTTGCAGCAGCAGTACAAATCAACAATTTAGTAACAACTCTGACCAAGCAAGATCCATTGTTAAATGAAACATTAAACACGCAGTTGAGTTCAGGCAACACTGTTTCAGATAAAGTGGAATATGTTAGTGTTTTTCCTAATGCAAACCTACAAGTCAATAAGCTGACAGAGTGTCCAACTGAAGTCAGAAATATAAAGATTATCTATACGAATCCAGCAAATAACCTTAATACACCTGATATTCCCTTTAATGGCAACCACACACCATTGATTGATACTGTGGTACCAGAAGCGACTATGGCTCCAGTTGATTCGTGTAATCGATTCAGTTTTTCTTATGAGTATGAGTACAACCTTGTGGTTCGTAAAACGCAAACAGGTTTAGTCGATGGAGTCCCTGTATGGGAATACGATATTCCTGCTTGTGAACAATATTCAAACAAAGTTGTAGAAGCTCACCTTGAAGAAGCTTATAAATATACCGATGCTGATTTTGGATTATTGTTTAATAAACCTGCTATCGAAGTACGACCAGAGTTACATAAGAAAACCAATAGCTGGCCAGATGATAGTGTAACGTACGTGTTTGCTGCAGACTGTCCATTATTAGCTGAATTCAGTTTGTCAGTCGTAGAAGGTGCTGCACCATTAGCAGTGGGTGTGGATGGTAGTAATTCAGTGGGTAATATTGCAAGTTATGAATGGACGACGAGTACAGGAGATACCTCAGCGAGTACTTCAGAATTATTTACCTTTAATACTCCGGGTACACATACCATTACACTGAAGGTAACGGATACAAACGGACAAACCAATACAGTATCTAAAACAGTTACTGTAGATGCGCCACCGCAAGCAGACTTTAGCTGGGAAGCAGGTACTGCTTCATTCCAAGTTAACTTGAATGCTACAAGTTCAACAGGTACTGGTATCAGCAGTTATCAATGGTCCTCTAATGGCCAAACTGCAACAGGTCAAACAGCCAGCTTCACTTTTGCAGGTGCAGGTGCAGGTGATTACAGTGTCACGCTGACGATTACCGATAGAAATGGCACAACCTCGACTGTCACCAAAACAGTACAAGCAGTAGCAGACATGCTTCCTCAGGCTGCGTTTGACTGGACAGCAGGGGATTCAAATTTGATAAACCTGACTGCAAGTACCTCAACGGGTACAGGTATTAGTAGTTATCAATGGACAGCAAGTGATACTCAATCTACGACAGGTCAATCTGCTAACTTTACCTTTGCTTCAGCAGGTAATTACAGCGTCACGTTGACAATCACCGATAGTAAAAACAGGACTTCATCAATCACTAAAACTGTAACAGCGACACAACTATCAGTGACTGGTTGTACCTATGCCCAAAGTGGTAGATGGAATGTTTGGTTATGTGATGACAAGGTGGTAGCTCATGAGACTTATATCAATATGCTTCTTATAGAAAGATGTATTGATGGTTGTAATAAACGTCCTGATATAAGTGATTTTCAAGGAGGTGTTAACATGCTGCGTACTGGATGGCTTGAGCTGGAAGGAGAGTATTGGGTTTTTTCATCAGATAGTAATTGGACAATATTGGATGGTTATCAGACATATAAGCTTTCACAAGCTGATTATACCTCTCATAATCATTATTATTCCAAGGGTAAGGGAGGTATAGCTGATCCTACAGCTTGGAAAAAAACAATAGAAATCTATTTTGATAATAAAGTTACTAGTTTAGCAACGACTAGAACTACAGTAACTTGTACTGAAATACCTGGTTATACAGACGATAATTCAAAGACAATCTATGATATAGTTTCAGGTCAGAGCACCTATGAAAAATTAGGTTCATGTCCAATAAGTTTGGTTATTCCTCCTTATAATCCACCGACTCCTCCAGCACCATAGTATTGAGTTAGTGTTACTCAAGAACGGTTATTAAAGGGCTTCATTAGAAGCCCTTTTTTTAACAAGAAATTAGCTGGATAAATGGCGCATTAATAGCTTAAATATTTAATCCACATCTTGAATTAAAGATAAAGGAAATGTTTTTCCTGCAAGATAATCTTCAATTGATTTTATTACTAAAGGACTGCGCAAGTTTGAATGTTCTCTAATTTCGTTTTCTGTTAACCAAATCGCCTGTTCAATTCCTTTATCAAGTTTTAATTCTTTATGTTCTTTAATAA
>Ga0224506_10003595_pt1 | contig 10215 bp, 8 predicted proteins | sample SF_Jan12_sed_USG_2_FD_169108 | JGI IMG/M metagenome (GOLD analysis project Ga0224506, IMG submission 169108) | Sediment microbial communities from San Francisco Bay, California, United States - SF_Jan12_sed_USGS_8_1 | ecosystem: Environmental > Aquatic > Marine > Sediment | place: USA...
CTCAAGATAAATCAATTCAAAAGGTTTATAAAATTTTGTTGATTTTGTTTTCCCAGTATTATGTTCCTTTATCCTCTTTTGGATATTTTCTGTATGTCCAATGTATTGAAATTTTTTCTCAATACTTTTAATAACGTAAACGAAAAACATACATTAATTTCTTCATAGTCAATCATTACGAAATCCGGTATTCCCTGCCTGTCGGCAGACAGGTATCCAGTTGAACCCCTCCTTCGGGACGGATAGGTACGAGTGCATTTTTTAATTTTTCTTTTAAGAACTCTCTTCCTATACCACTTTTCAGATGTTTTTCTCTTTAAAGGTAAAACAGTACAAGAATAATATTTCTTTTTAAGCTAGTGCTTCTTTCACTTTTTCGGCAGCATCTTTTAATACTATTGCTGACGAAACTTTTAATCCAGAATCCTCAATAATTTTAGCTCCTTCCTCTGCATTTGTTCCCTGAAGCCGGACAATAATTGGAACGCTAATATTTCCAATTTTCTTGTATGCTTCAACTACACCATTGGCTACTCGATCGCAACGAACTATGCCACCAAAGATGTTTATAAGAATTGCTTTAACATTAGGGTCTTTTAAGATAATTCTAAAACCAGATTCTACTGTTTCTGCATTAGCACCTCCTCCAACATCTAAAAAATTTGCAGGTTCACCGCCAGATATTTTAATGATATCCATGGTAGCCATTGCTAAACCAGCACCATTTACCATGCAGCCTACATTGCCTTCAAGTTTCACATAATTTAAACCAGATTTACCAGCTTCAACTTCCAAAGGGTCTTCTTCAGATAAGTCTCTTAACTCAGCTAAGTCTTTATGGCGATAAAGTGCATTTTCATCTAAGTTTACTTTAGCATCTACAGCTAAAATTTTATTGTCAGAAGTTTTGAGTACAGGATTAATCTCAAACATGGAAGAATCAGTACTTTCATATGCTTTGTATAGAGAGAAAATAAATTTCACCATTTCTTTAAAGGCGTTGCCTTCTAGCCCTAAAGCAAAAGCTACTTTTCTAGCCTGAAATCCTTGTAAACCTACAGATGGTTCAATCCATTCTTTAATAATTTTTTCAGGAGTATTTGCTGCCACTTCTTCAATATCCATACCCCCTTCAGTAGAAGCCATTATTACATTTTTGCCTTTAGCTCTATCCAATAGTATTCCTAAATAATATTCTTTTGGTTCTGATTCTCCAGGATAATAAACATCTTCAGCTATTAAAACTTTGTTTACTACTTTTCCTTCAGCTCCTGTTTGATGTGTTACAAGTGTACCTCCTAAAATACCTTTTACTTTTTCAGGTACTTGTTCTAAACTTTTTGCTAATACAACTCCATTAGAACCAGTTTCATTCACTTTACCTTTTCCTCTGCCACCAGCATGAATTTGAGCTTTTACCACAAACCACTCTGTTCCAGTTTCTTTATTCAATTCTTTTGCTGCTGCAATAGCTTTCTCAGGGTTATCAACAACAACACCATGTTGAATCTTTACGCCATAAGATTTTAATATTTCTTTCGCTTGATATTCGTGTATATTCATGAGCTAAAATTTTGCACGAATCTACTTCATTTGTCTTTATAATTCAAGAAATAGACATTTAAAAACGTAGTTTTTACTAGAGTCAATTCTATTTAGTATGTTTGAGTTTACGATTTTAATTTTTATATGCTAGTTGCGAAAAATATCACTAAGTCATACAGTGGGTTAGAAGTATTGAAAGGCGTTAACCTTTCAGTTAGCGAAAAAGAGATAGTAGCTATAGTTGGTGCATCAGGAGCAGGGAAAAGCACACTTTTGCATGTGTTGGGTGCATTGGATAAACCTGATAGTGGAGATGTTTTGCTACGTAATGAAAAAATCAGTGATTTGAGCATAAAAAAGTTAGCTGAATTTAGAAATAAGAGTATAGGATTTATTTTTCAATTTCATAATTTATTACCTGAGTTTACTGCTTTGGAAAACGTTTGTATACCTGGGTTTATTGGAAAAAACAGAGAAGTCGATGTGAAGAGGAAAGCTAATGAGCTTTTAAAAATACTTGGTTTAGAAAATAGATCTCATCATAAACCTTCTGAACTATCTGGAGGGGAACAACAGCGTATTGCCGTAGCTCGTTCGCTTATTAATAATCCAGACATTGTTTTCGCAGATGAGCCTAGTGGTAATTTGGATTCTAAAAACGCAGAAGATTTACATCAACTGTTTTTTAATCTTAGAAATGACCTTGGTCAAACTTTCGTAATTGTTACACATAATTCGGAATTAGCAAACATGTCTGATAGAAAATTAGAAATTGTAGATGGTGTAATGAATGGCTAAAGAGTTTATTAACTAACACATAACTACATATCGGATTTACTCAGATGATTAAACCCTTGAGCCTTGAGAGTTACCATATTTTGATTCTTAGTTACTAAATGACTATCTTCTTTGTTATCTAGTGCATAACCAATAAAATGAATGTCAGGATGATGCTTTACTTTTTCATAGTCATCTTGTGGAATTGTGAATAATAGTTCATAGTCTTCACCACCATTTAATATACAAGTAATAGGATCAAGATTAAATTCAACTGCCGTATCATAGGTCATTTTATCAATTGGCAATTTATCTTCATAAATTCTAAAACCTATACCAGAGTGTTCTTGCAGGTGTAATATTTCCGATGCCAAGCCATCTGAGATGTCAATCATAGATGTAGGAACGATATTAAGGTCTGCTAGTTCATGAATGACATCCATTCTAGCTTCTGGCTTCAATTGTTTTTGTACAATGTATTGATACTTCTCTAAATCTGGTTGCATATTAGGGTTACTTGCAAAAACCTGTTTTTCACGTTCTAGTACTTGCAATCCAACATAGGCAGCACCTAGGTCGCCTGTAGCACATAGTATATCACCTTTTTTCGCACCACTTCTGTAGGCTAACTTAGTCTTGCTAGCCATTCCAACTGCTGTTATGGAAATTGCAAGTCCACTTGCAGATGAAGAAGTGTCTCCACCAACTAAATCAACTTTATATTGTTCGCAAGCTGCATTTATTCCCTCATACAATGCTTCAATTGCCTCTAAAGAGAATCGATTGCTCAATCCAATATTTACAATAATTTGAGTGGGAGTTGCATTCATAGCTGCTATGTCTGACACATTCACTGCCACTGCTTTGTATCCCAAATGGTGTATGGGCATATAAGATAAATCGAAGTGTATTCCCTCCATTAACATATCCGAAGATATTACTACCTCACCTTCGGGTTTAATTGAAGCAGCGTCATCCCCAATCCCTTTTGTGGTAGATTTTTGACGGATTACAACGCTTTCTGCTATTTTTTTGATGAGACCAAATTCTCCTAGTTGATTTAATTCTGTTCGTTTATTACTCATGTCTGCATTTTAATAGAGGCAAAGATAATGTTAATAGCAATAGGAAATGTTTTAATAAACAAAAGAAGTATGTGATAAGTGCATTTAACCTTTTCTTAATTTTCTATTTCTTGACAAAGCTCTACTAATATCCCATTAGTAGACTTGGGATGAAGAAAACACACTAATTTATTGTCGGCTCCTTTTTTTGGTGCCTCGTTAAGTAGTACAAACCCTTCATTTTGTAAGCGTTTCATTTCCAAATGAATATCTGCAACATCGTAGGCAATATGATGGATGCCCTCACCCTTTTTATTAATAAATTTTGCAATAGGAGAGTCCTCTTTTGTGGCTTCTAGTAATTCAATTTTACTTTCTCCTATTTGAAAAAAAGAGGTGTTTACTCCTTCTGATACTACCTCCTCCATTTTGTAGTGTTCTTTTCCAAGCAGTTTGCTAAACAAGTTGTTCGACTTGGACAAGTCCTTTACCGCAATACCAATATGTTCCACTTTTAACATAGCTATTTAGATTTATTCTTAATTAATTCTTAATTTAGGGAATTGAAATGAACTAATGAATAAAAGTTATTGTATTTCATTAGCATTCAAGAAAAGTGTTCTAACAATTACATTATTTGGTATTAACCAAAAGGCTATTTATTATAATTATGATTAACGTAACAGAAAAAGCTAAAAGTAGAATTATTGAACTTCGAACTGAAGATAGTATGTCGGAGGATCATAATATTAGGGTATCGGTAAAAGGTGGTGGCTGTTCTGGTTTGATGTATGACCTTGGTTTTGACGATAAAGTGCAAGATTCAGATGAGATATTTGAAGATAGAGGAGTTAAAATATTAGTGGATAAAAAAAGTATGCTATACCTCCTTGGTACAACGCTTGATTTTTCAGATGGTTTGAATGGGAAAGGGTTTCAATTTATTAACCCTAATGCATCGCGTACTTGTGGTTGTGGAGAGAGCTTTTCTATATAATTTTCAAGATAATAAAAATTAGAATTGGAGAGGTTTCACGAACTGTGATTTAATGTACCCTGTTTCTCCATTCCAAAATATTTTAAGCCATACATCTTCTTGATCAAGTATTTTTACTTTATGCCCTTTTTGAGGAGAATCGATTAAGTTAGCTCCAGAGGAAGGCCCTGACATAATAAACGCTCCTTGTTTTATGATAATTCCCCTATTGTCAAGTCTGGAAAAATTAACAAGGTAGAATATGCTGCATAGTAAAATGGTTAAAACTAAACTACTCCAGTAAGGGGTTTGTTTAAGCTTGAGTTTACTATAAATGGAAATCCCTAATAATATAAAAGCAATTACAGAAAGGAAAAAAACTATACGATTGAAGTTTTTGTAAAAAAGGTGAAGCAATATGTTTTTGTCTTTTTGCGAATAACCTTTTAGTTCATGGGCATCAGCAAGTTTTTCCATTTTATTAAGAGCGAGCTTATTTGAGGTTTTATAATAATATCTGTTTAGATAATACAAAGCATTACTATGGTCACCCAGACCTTCTTTAATATATGCCATTCGTAATAGCATTGCAGCAGAAAATTGCTCACCTGTATTTAGTATGGCGTTATATATATCATACGATTCTGTGTATTTTCCCTTTTCAAATAAGGAATCAGCTATTGCTAAATCGTAATTTAAGTCTTGAGAAATAGCATTTTCAACATTGCTAAAAAGTGAAATAATAATAATTGTAATTATTTTAAATAAGATGTTTTGCATTTTAAAAATCGCTTTATACCTTTGCACTCGCAATTAAGGAAATCGAGCAAAATATAGCAAGTTTTCTTTGTGTAAACAGTACGATTCGGTAGCTCAGCTGGTAGAGCATCTCCCTTTTAAGGAGAGGGTCCTGGGTTCGAGCCCCAGCCGAATCACATTCAATTAGCCCAGTATTATTTGCTGGGCTATTTTTGTTTTAAATAATTGCCAGAGGGGCGAGAAGCCTGTCCCGATGAGGCACGATATCGGGAAGCCCCAGCCGAATCACATTCAATTAGCCCAGTATTATTTGCTGGGCTATTTTTGTTTTAAAAACATAGTTCTATGAAGGGCGAAAAAATATCTCATTATGAAACACTTACAACCTTAAACCTGAATTATGTGATAGAATTCGTAATGAAGCCATATAGCACAAAGAAATAGATGGTTATGCAAAGAAGCATAGCACCGCTATGGTGATGCGCATAATCAAAGTGAAGCGTCTATTTCACAGTGATTTATGGATGTAATCCCTGCCTGGCCGGCAAGGCAGGGATTCTCTATTGCAATAATACGGGTTAAACTGACGGCTATGGTCGGCAGGCAGGTGTGGCAGTTTCTTGATTTTAAAAGATTAGCACTGGCTACCTTCGCTTTTTCTCAAATATGTCCTGACATTTATGTGTAAAAGTAACGAGGTGTAAGTCACCCCGTTACTAGGGATCAGAAGTTAAATGCGTTAGCCTAGTGCTTTTGTACGCTTTATTTATATTCTTCTGGAAATTTTCGCACCTTGGTTGCTTGCTCAAAAGCATATCCTATTTTCAAAAGTTTATCTTCTTCAAAAGGTCTTGCAATAAATGTAAGACCGCTAGGTTGCCCTGTTTCAGAATAACCCATAGGGATAGTAAAACATGGATAATTTGCAGCTGCAGCATAGCCTGCGTTTCTATTATTAATGGATAAAACAGCATCTAATTGGTACTCTACCATAGGTGTTTCAAAAAAGCGTACACCTTCATCATGTATTCTGGCTTTTAATTCAGCTAGCTCTTCTTGACTCATATCTACTGCTAAAATTCCTTCAAAACGAGCCTGTCCATATGGAATTTTTATAAGTGAGTCTTCCTTATTATAATCTACAATTTCCGATACTGAGCGAAATGTAATTTCATCGGATGCATATTGCTTTATATAATTGGGAAGATCAATTTTCATGTCAGCTCTAAGGATTGCTCCAAAGTCTTCAAAATTTAATTCCTCAGGCTCAAACTCAATGGCCACTCCTCCTAATGAAACTATTTTCTCTATGGTCAGTTGATAAATAGAATCGTCTAATAAGCTTTTATTAACACCAAATCGCATTCCTTCAAGCGTTCCAGTTTTTAATTCTTCCCAATATTTTATATTCTTTGGATTGTTTTTAGTAGCAGAATCTGCACTATCTTCACCAGTCATGGCAGAAAGTAGTATTGCATTATCAATCACGTTTTTTGTCATTGGACCAGGTGTATCCAGCGTACTTGAAATAGGTACAATACCGCCTCGGCTTAATAAACCAACTGTAGGCTTGAGACCGACAATTGAGCTTTTACTTGAAGGGGAAAGAATAGATCCTGAGGTTTCAGTGCCTACTGCTACAGCAGCATAGTTGGCTGCCATAGAGACACCACTTCCTGAACTTGACCCTCCTGTGTCAAATATTTTTCGACCATAAGGATTTAGCGTTTGACCACCAGCAGCACTGTAGCCATTAGGGCAGCCCAAGCATAGAAAGTTAGCCCATTCACTAAGATTAGTCTTTCCAAGAATGATACCGCCTTTCTCCTTTATTCTTTCTACAATAAATGCATCCGATGTTATGTTATTTCTTAAGGCATGTGTCCCTGCTGTGGTAGGTATGCCTTCCATATTAATATTATCTTTTAGCAGTATTGGTATACCATAGATAGGATGATCAGTAGATGATTTATTTTTGTCTTTTTTTCGAGCTTCGTTAACAGCATCAGGATTAATGTTAATTATAGCATTTAGAAACTTGTCTTTGTCATTTTCATATTTCACTATTCGGTAGAGATACCATTGTGTTAGTGTTTCATAACTAAGCACACCAGCCCTTACATGTGATTGTATGGTAGGGATATCTTGTTCGAAGATGAAAGGCTTTAGTGTTTGGTAATCTTCTTCAGAGAAATAACTGATTTGATTGGATACATTTTCCCATATTTCATTTTTATTCAGGATTACTGACTGAATGAGCTTATATCTCATTTTTAGAGATTCATGATCAGCATTTTTAGCCAATTCTTGAGATTCATCGTAAGATTCCCAAGTATAAATAATTGTTTCTGGCTGTTGATTGCAAGCCAGTGTGAACAGCAATAAGATATAGGTTATATTTTTCATAGGTTATGTTTTATTAGTCGTTCATCTATTTTTAGAATGAAGTAAAAAGCTAGAATTATAATATATTATTTTTGAAAACTGAATAAGAGAAGCATAGCATAACCTAATAAATTAGGGTCAGTTCTTGATTCATTTTCGTTTAAATCAAATGCTTATTTAGTGTTTTTTAGTGATTCTAATTGATCCTTTCTTAACGTAGGATACTTAATTCCGAGTTGTTTCAAATAAGAATCATATTTTGATTCATCATAATAAAATGGCTTCAATTTTGGTGCATAGGTTTCCATGATTTCCTTGTTAAGATAAATGGCAGGTTTGTCAGTATCTGAAACCATAGGAATATATTTTTGTTTTGAGGATTGCTCAGTTTTGAAATATTCCCAAGCTTGATCTACCAGTTCAGGTTTTAATAGCAAATCAAGTAGAGTCATTGCCTCTACTTTAGCTCCGGCTACAACACCTTTATGTGCAATAGGAGTAGCCATTGCTATGGAATTAGACCAGTGATGTCCCTGTAATCCTGGAATATTGGAAGGGTATCTCAATGTAACTGTTGGTACTTTCCAAGAAATATCCCCAATGTCGTCAGAACCTCCACTAACAGGTTTTATTACCGGTAGACCTATTGTATCTAATTTAGTATTAAGACCATTTGACCCTCGTGGAGATTTCACTTCAGTTTGAACGGCTTTTGCCAACATTTGATCATTTTCACTCCATTTTGGTAATCCAACTTCTAATATATTGTCGTACATAGTTTCTGCAATAACCTTATTAAAGTGCCTTGGCCAAGCTGTACCAAGAATTTTACTTGACATTTTTGTCTGGGTCATCATAGCGGCACCTTGTGCAATTTCATTTGCTCGTCTATAAACCTCCATGATATTGGGGTACGTGACTTCACGTAAATAATACCAAATAGAGGCTACTGATGGTACAACATTTGGCTGATCACCACCATTATTTATCACAGAGTGTGATCTTCCTAGTGGATGGAGGTGTTCTCGGTTATATTGCCAACCTATGTTCATCAATTCTACGGCATCAGCAGCACTTCTAGCTCTCCACGGAGCACCAGCAGAATGAGCAGATTCTCCTTCAAAAGTATATTCCACTGAAATCAATCCTGTACCTCTTGACTGACCATAGGAGACATTCATATTACTAGAAACATGAGTAAATATGCAAAGATCTACATCATCAAAGTACCCATCTCTTGTGTAGTATGCTTTTGAGCCTAATTGTTCTTCTGCCACACCTGGCCATAGAATAAGTGTACCTGAAATGTTTTCACGTTCCATTATTTCTTTCACAGAAAGTACTGCAACCACATTGAGTGGAGTACCTGAATTATGACCTTCACCATGCCCTGGCGCACCTTCTACAATAGGATCATGATAAGCAACTCCAGGTTTTTGAGATGCTTTTGGAATACAGTCTAAATCACTACCTATTGCTATCACAGGTTTTCCTGATCCCCATTTTGCCCACCAGGCGGTTGGAACACCTGATATTCCATATTCTATTTCAAACCCGTTTTCTTTCAAAATATCGGTGATGTATTTTGATGTCTGTACTTCATGAAAACCTAGCTCAGAAAAACTGAATACTTTGTCAACCATTACCTGAGCCATTTTTGCTCTTGATTGAACGCTTTTCTGGACTTCTTTTTTAAGGGTTTCAAGTTTTTCATTGGAGGTTTGAGCATTTACTATTAAATGACAAATGATTAAAGAAAGGAATGTTAGGTAAAATCTTTTCATTACAAGGTTAATTAGGTGGTTATTAATTTTAATGGGATAGTTTTGTTTGATTAAGTATCAATATTATTTCATGCTTTCATAAATTAAACTGACAAATAAATCTGAATTTATAAAACTACCGCTCCATCTTTTATGATATTGCTCTAAAGGCTTTGATGTAATACATTCATCAAGGGATTTACCAGCAGTCTTAAGGTCGGCAATTATTTTTCTAGTTTCTTTTAACATGTTCAAAAGCTCTTTAACATGATCAACGCTAGAAATTCCACCGTGCCCTGGAATAATTTTGGTATTAGCATCAGCTACTTCTAATATTTTTTCTTGAGCAGCAATCATTCCATCAATAGAACCTCCTGCTGATACATCTATAAACGGGTAACCATACCTTACAAATCCATCACCAGTATGCATGATATTGCTTGTTTTAAAATATATCAAAGCGTCACCATCTGTATGTGCTTTTGGGATATGTATAATTTGAACTTCTTCTTCATTAAAATAGAAAGTAATTTCATCATTGAATGTGATAACAGGCCAAAATGTCTCTGGTTTAGATTCTACTTCCCTTTCCCACATAGAGCTGTAAAAGGTAATACCTAGTCGTTTCCTTACATTTTGATGTGCAACTATTGAAGCACCATTTTTAGATAAGTTTTCATTACCCCCAACATGGTCTCCATGGTAATGCGTATTTACAATAAATTTTAAGTCGTTCTTACTTAAACTATCAAGTGATTTCTTGATCTTATCACTTAATTCTGCATACTGATCATCCACAATCATGACACCATCAACACCGTAAAGCACACCAATATTTCCTCCTCTTCCATTGAGGTAACTAATATTATCAGTGATATTGATTGTATTGATTTTTACTGCATTCCAGTCGGTTTGCCCATACATTGTTAAAGGATATAAAAAAGAA
>Ga0224506_10003596_pt1 | contig 10215 bp, 11 predicted proteins | sample SF_Jan12_sed_USG_2_FD_169108 | JGI IMG/M metagenome (GOLD analysis project Ga0224506, IMG submission 169108) | Sediment microbial communities from San Francisco Bay, California, United States - SF_Jan12_sed_USGS_8_1 | ecosystem: Environmental > Aquatic > Marine > Sediment | place: USA...
ACCAAATTAGGATTGTCTCCTCCCCTTGCGTTTCGCAAAGTTGCAATCTTATTGACATTTACACTTAAACGGGTCATTTTCTTAACTTATTATTATTATTTTTGTCCGACATAAAGTTAATAAGTATGAGTTTACAACATAGCATAGAAAATGATATAAAAGCAGCAATGCTTGCAAAAAAAAAGGATGAACTTACTGCACTCAGGGCTGTAAAGTCTGCTATTTTGCTTGCCAGGACAGAAAAAGGAAAATCAGAAGACCTAGATAAAGAACAAGAATTAAAATTACTTACAAAACTTGTGAAACAGCGTGTTGATAGTGCGGAGATCTATAAAAAAGAAAACAGAGCCGATTTGGCAGAAAAGGAACTTCAGGAGCTGGAAGTAATTAAAAGGTATTTGCCGGCACAATTATCTGAAAGTGAAATTGAAGAAAAAATAAAAACAATAATCACTACCACCGGAGCCACGAGCATGAAAGATATGGGCAAGGTAATGGGAATGGCAAGTTCCGAAATGGCAGGAAAAGCAGATGGGAAAACCATTAGTACTATTGTAAAAAAATTATTGGCATAGTGTGAAAACAATTGATATTGTTTTATTAATCATATTATTATTCGGAGCATACAGAGGGTATCGAAAGGGTTTCCTTATGGAGATTATTGCTATAGCTGCTCTTATTTTAGGTATTATTGGAGGTTTTAGACTACTGCATGTAGGCATGGAGTTTTTGGATGAACGGTTTGATATCAATGGAACAATTCTGCCTTATGTGGCATTCCTCCTTATTTTTATAGCAATCATTATCTTGGTAAACCTTTTAGGTAAATCACTTAAAACATTAATAGACCTCACACTATTGGGAAGTTTTGATAACCTTGCCGGAAGTTTAATAGGAATTCTAAAATGGGCATTCGGTATCAGCGTAATCTTTTGGATTTCTGGTTCATTTAACCTTGCATTTCCACAAGAAACCACTGAAGGAGCATTCATTTACCCTCTGATAGAATCATTTGCTCCAACTGTGATCAATGGATTGGGGTATATTTTTCCTTTTCTGGAAGGTTTCGTAAATTCAGTAAGGGAAATACTTACTGTAAATCCTTAAAACTAGGCTATAATGAAGGTGGTTTTTAAATTGTTTATTATGTAAAAATAATTAATTTGCATTTAACCAGACAAAACTGAATTACAATTGTTAATAAATAGAAATATCCTTTTTAGCTTTATAATAAACAGGTAAGAGCAGGAATTTTATTCTTAAAAAGGTGTTTAATTAAGTATTATGGAAATAAAAACCGAACAGGATTTTAAATATATTGATGAAGGGCAAGGTGAGGTTCTTTTACTTCTTCATGGTCTTTTTGGTGCCTTAAGTAACTGGGAAACTGTAGTAGGTCATTTTAGCAAAAACTACCGGGTCATTATACCTCTCCTCCCAATTTATGAAATGCCAATCAAACAAGCCGGACTGGAAGGTTTAACTGAATTTGTACATCAATTTGTGACCTTGAAAAAGCTAAATTCAATGACCTTGATTGGAAACTCATTAGGGGGACATGTCGGACTTATCTATACACTTGACCATCCTGATAAAGTGAAGAATTTAATACTTACAGGTAGTTCTGGTCTTTTTGAAAATACCATGGGAGGATCTTTTCCCAGAAGAGGAAGTTATGATTATATAAAAGAACGGGTAGAATACACCTTTTACGATCCAAAAACAGCCTCAAAAGGGCTCGTAGATGAAGTTTTTGAAACCACCAAAAGTATTCCAAAATGCCTTAAAATTGTAGCAATTGCAAAATCTGCACAGAGAAATAACATGAGGGAAGAAATTCCTGCTATTAAAGCACCCACACTTCTTATTTGGGGGTTGAACGATACAATTACACCTCCTAAGGTGGCCCATGAATTCAACAGGTTACTTTCTAACTCTGAACTGCAATTCATAGATAAATGTTGTCATGCACCAATGATGGAACACCCGGAACAATTTAATGTTTTGGTAGAACAATTCTTAAAGAAACACCCATGATAGCCAAAGAACTTATCAATCACATGATCCCTCCTCTGAAAATAACAGACGATGCCGATAAGGCAATTGTTTGGATGGAAGAATTGCGATGCAATTTTCTTCCTGTTACAGAATCCGGGAAATTTCTGGGGTTGATTTCTGAAGATATCATTATGGAAGAAAATGACATTGACAAACCAATGAGTGAATTTAAACTAATTGGTAAAGATTGCTATGTCACTGAAGAAACCCATTTCTATGACATTCTGAAAAAAGCAAGTGACTTTAATGTCCAAACAGTTGCTGTTCTTGACAGCATGGGAGTCTATACAGGGGTTATTACTGTACAAGATTGTATCAATGTGTTCGTTCAATCAGCTGCAATTCAAATGTATGGAGGTATTTTAGTTTTATCTATGGATCTACGCGATTACAGTCTGGCGGAAATCGCACGACTTGTAGAAGAAAATAATTTAAAAATACTGAATAGCAATGTACGCATTGATCCGGCTGATCCTGGCAAAATTAAATTGACCTTAAAAATTAATTCTACCGAATTAAATAGGGTCATTGCTACCCTTGAACGCTTTGATTATAAGATCATTGCTAAATTTCAAGACAACGAGATCAGTGAACCAGAGCGTGACCGAATTGATTTGCTTTTCAGATATCTGGAAATTTAAATCAATTACATGATGAAAATAGGTGTTCACGGAAAAAAATTCCTGAAAGAAAATATAGAGTTCATCAGGTCAGTTTTGAAAGAGTTTTCTGAAAAATCATGTGAATTGATTTTCTCTGAATCTTACTTTAAAGCTCTGAAAAAAGCGGATCTTATTGAACCTAACCAAAAATATTATACTTCGAATGATGATTTATCTGGGTTAGATATGATGGTTACTTTGGGGGGAGATGGCACCCTTCTTGAAGCTGTTGCGCAAACAGGCTCTCTTTCTATTCCTATTTGGGGAATTAATCTTGGCAGAATGGGCTTTTTGGCCACAACATCAAAAGAATTGGTAAAGGGCACTATAAATGAAGTATTCAGTGGAAATTATATCCTCGATAAAAGGACACTACTTAATCTTCAAACTAAAAACGACCTTTTCGGGAAACAAAATTTTGCATTGAATGATTTTACAATTTTGAAAAAAGATACCTCCTCAATGATTTTGGTTCATGCCTATATCAATGGGGAATTTCTTAATTCTTATTGGGCCGATGGCATCATCGTGGCCACTCCTACAGGATCCACAGGGTATTCATTGAGTTGTGGTGGTCCATTGATTCTTCCGGGCTCTCAGAATTTTGTTCTAACACCTGTGAGTCCTCATAATCTCACCGCCCGTCCTATGGTTGTTCCAGATAACAGCATCCTCTCTTTTAAGGTTGAGGGTAGGGCGAAACAATACCTGGCATCTCTGGATTCAAGGTTTAAAACCATTGAGTTGAACACCGAACTTTCAGTTGAAAAAGCTCCTTTCAACGCCCACCTTGTTCGTTTAAAAGATAGTAGCTACTTCAAAACCCTCAGACAAAAATTAAGCTGGGGATTAGATTACAGAAATTAATGACCAAATTAAAAATAGTATCTCTTTCGTTGTTTTTTGTTCTTTTATGCAACTTAAATGCTAAAGGACAGTGGTTGGTAGGTCCGGCTGGTGGTGTAAACTTTACGGATATTTTAATGGAAAACATCAATGTTAAAACTGATTATGGGGTAAATCCTGTGGCTGGTATTTTGATTACATACCTTCCGGAAAATAATAAGCCAGGTGTGAAATTACTGTTTTCAAGAATGCAATATGGTTTCTATGAAAAAACCAACACTGATCCTATTCACTATAAAAATTCGGGAATAAATTTTCAATTTCTTTCCTATCTCTATTTTCCAATAAAAAAATTCCGAATTTCAATTGAAGCAGGCCCGGGTATAAGTTACTTCAATAACCCTATAGTTCTTCCAGATCAGAGCAATAGTGTTTTACCCGATTTTTCAATTAATAATATAAATAAAATGATGCTAGACCTTGAAGGCGGTATTGGGTTTGCACAGCCAATTGGAAAATTCCATATTAGTGCGCATTCCACTTTTGCATTCAGTACCTCAAAAATATTTAAAAACTATTTGGGTTATTCAAACCCTCTTTCAATTCAGGCTTGGTTTGGAGTTCAATACGAGGTTTTTCAACATCCAAAAAAACAGACTCAATTTTAGTTTTGAATCCCTCTTTGGAATTAGACACAAAACCACAATTACGAATTAATTGGTATCTTCTTTAGAATCACATCAATAAGATCAATAGTACTCACGCTATCTGCTTCTGCTTCGTAATTCAGCAAGATTCTATGGTTCATCACATCCTTTGCAATATTTTTTATATCTTCAGGTAATACATAATCCCTTCCGTCTAAAAAAGCCATTGCCTTTGCCGCCAAATTTAAATTTATACTGGCACGTGGTGATGCTCCAAACTGCACATAATTCATCAACTCACTCAGTCCATATTCTTTCGGAAAACGCGTACAATACACAAGTTCTATTATATAACGCTCCAAGGATTCACTTATAGTTACTTTGTTAATATTATCGCGAATTGCAAAAATATCCTCCTTAGACAATATTGTATTTACAGAAAAATCAAAACGCATATTGGATATTCTACGCATAATTTCCAATTCCTCATCCTTACTTGGGTAATCAACATTTACCTTCATCATAAACCTGTCTACCTGGGCCTCGGGCAAAGGGTATGTTCCTTCCTGTTCAACCGGATTTTGAGTTGCCAGAACAAGAAATGGCCTATCCAATGAAAATGTAGTTTCACCAATGGTTACAGATTTTTCCTGCATTGCCTCCAAAAGTGCCGACTGTACCTTTGCAGGAGAACGATTTATTTCATCGGCTAAAATAATATTCGAAAAAATAGGTCCTTTCTTTACTTCAAAATTTCCCTGTTTTTGGTTGTAAATCATTGTTCCAACCAAATCTGCAGGCAATAAATCCGGTGTAAATTGAATCCTTTGAAAATCCAGATGCAAAACATCGGCCAAGGTACTCACCGTAAGGGTTTTTGCCAATCCAGGCACCCCTTCCAATAATATATGGCTATTGGTAAACAATCCTACAAGCAATCGGCTTATCATGTATTTCTGACCTACCACTACTTTGCCTACTTCGTTATATACCTGGTTTATCTTTCCCCTGTATTCTTGTAATTCGTCCAATGAATGCTCATCCATATAGCTCAATATTTATTTTATTTGACTGCGAAAATAGTATTTTTCAAGGTATTTAAACAATAAAAAATATGCGGCAGGTAAATTATCATTGTACTTTGTCTTCCTCAAGCTGTTCAGACTGCAATTGTTTTTCGAACAAATCTTTATATGCCCCATTCTTATTAATTAATTCCTCATGGGTTCCCGTTTCAACCATTTTTCCCTCATCAATCACTAAAATCCTGTCGGCCAGCTTGGCAGAAGAGACCCTATGGGAAATAATAATTGTAGTCCTTCCCTTCATTATTTTTTGCATACTCCTAAGTATGGTATTCTCCGTTTTAGTGTCTACTGCAGACAAGGCATCATCAAGAATCAATATTTTAGGGTTTCTAACAATTGCCCTGGCAATGGAAACTCGTTGTTTTTGTCCCCCGGATAAAGTAATGCCACGCTCTCCGACACGAGTAGCAAACCCCTCCTGAAAATCCATAATATTGTCATAAATATCAGCGTCCTGGGCCGCTTTCATCACAGATTCTTCAGAAAAAACATCCGAGCCAAACCCTATATTATTATAAATGGAGTCACTAAATAAAAATACATCCTGAGGTACATACCCCATCTGACTTCGAAGCGAGGTTACATTATAACTTTTTATTGTATGACCATCAATAAGAACCTCTCCATCACTTACATCATAGAGTCTTGTAATAAGGTTAGCAACTGTGCTTTTTCCCGATCCCGTGGTCCCTATAATAGCTAATGACTGCCCCTTTCCTACCTTAAAATTCAGGTTTTTCAAAGCTTTAATACCACTGTCAGGATAAACAAAACTTACATTATTAAATTCTATATCCCCATCGAGTACAGTTATCCTGTTTTCATCACTTACTATATTGTTCTCTTCATTCAAGAATTCATTTATCCTTTTTTGAGAGGCAGCCGCTCGTTGAATTATACTACTTATCCAACCCAGGGATGTAACAGGCCATGTTAGGTAATTCACATAAATCACAAATTCAGCTATATTCCCAAATGATAAATTCCCGTTGATTACTTCTGTACTACCTACATAAATAGTAAGAACAGTACTCAAACCAATAAGAGTCATTATTAAAGGAAAAAAGAGAGCCTGAACTCTGGTGAGTTTTAATGATTTAGCTTTGTATTTATTACTTTCTTCTGAAAACTTACCCAAGTTATCCTCTTCCCTAACAAAAGACTTAAGTACCCTGATTCCACTAAAAGCTTCCTGGGCCAATGTAGATAAATCCGATTGACTGCTCTGTATTTCTTCTGATCTTTTGTTTATAATATTATTGACGAAATAAATACTAAATGACAGAATAGGTAGCGGAATCAAACTATATAATGTCAATTTCATATTGATAGTCATCATATAGGGTATCAGAATCATAAATAAGGATACAAGGTTCAGACCATACATAATTGAAGGCCCTAGGAACATTCTCACCTTGCTTACATCTTCCGAAATACGATTCATAAGATCTCCAGTATTGTTTTTTCTGTAAAAACGAAGAGGCAAAGATTGATAATGATTAAAAATTTCATTTTTCAAATCAAACTCAATAAACCTCGACATAACAATAATAGTTTGGCGTACCAAAAACAGGAAAAAACCCCTCAACAAAGCCATTAAAAGAATAAGAACAGCATAAAGCAATATACTTCCGGCAAAAACAGAATAGAAATCATCCTGAATATCCAGACCTTCGAATGCTTGGTAGACTTTTATATTATCGGAAACTAAATCAATAGAATGCCTTACTAACTGTGCAGGCACAATCTGGAAAAAGTTGGTTAGAACTATAAAAAGGCATCCCAACAAGAGATGTTTCTTATATTTAAAGAGATATTTATTTAAATGTGCTAATTCTTTCATGAGACCTTTTAAGGAAACGTATAGGTTTCAATAAAGTTTAATAATCTATTTTGATGGCATAATGGTAAAAAAGCCTAACTTTGCGGCCAATTACTTTACCATGGAAACAAGGCGTAAAGCTACTACAATTTTTATATAATTATAGCATGGAAATAACACAGAAGGAAACTAAAAGTGAGGATTCAGTTATATCCCTAATGAGGGAGATGGGTCACGAACAGGTAGTCTTTTGCAACGACAATGACACAGGGCTAAAGGCCATCATTGGAATCCACAATACTGTATTAGGACCAGCCTTGGGCGGAACTAGAATGTGGGGGTATGCATCTGATAATGACGCTGCAATTGATGCACTACGCCTTTCCAGAGGCATGACATACAAAGCCGCTATTACCGGACTTAATTTGGGTGGAGGAAAGGCAGTATTGATTGGAAACGCCAAAACAGATAAAACTGAACCCTTTTTAAGACGGTTTGGAAAATTCATTGAAAGCCTGAATGGTAAATACGTAACCGCAGAAGATGTGAATATGAAAACATCTGACATGGAATATATTGCAATGGAAACCCAACATGTAACAGGTCTTCCATCTTATTTAGGAGGAAGTGGAGACCCATCACCCGTAACAGCCTATGGCACCTATCTTGGGATGAAAGCTATAGCTAAAAAGGCATATGGTTCAGAGTCCCTTTCGGGAAAAAAAATCTGGGTACAGGGAGTTGGACAAGTAGGAATGTACTTAACTGAACACCTCAGAAAAGAAAATGCAGAAGTATACATTTCCGATTTAGATGAGGAAAAATTAAAAAATGTGTCGAAATCAACGGGAGCAAAAGTAATTGAAGGCGACCCCTTTGCAATAGATATTGATATTTACTCACCTTGTGCATTGGGTGCTACACTTAACGATGAAACTATATCCAAATTAAATTGCGATATCATTGCGGGTGCAGCAAATAATCAATTGAAAGAAGAAATAAAGCACGGATATGCATTAATGGAAAGGGGAATAGTATATGTGCCTGATTTCGTTATTAATGCCGGAGGGCTTATTAACGTATATCTTGATTATTTAAAGGAATATACAAAGGAAAGATCCTATTCAATGGCAGATAAAATTTATGATAATTGCTTGAATGTAGTTAATAAAGCCGAAAATGAAAAGATTTCACCACAGGAAGCCGCTATAGAACTTGCCGAAAAGCGGATAAGGGAAGTAGGCAACGTTAAATTATCATTTTAAATATTTATGCTTAATAGAAGGACATTACGTATTAAGGTAATGCAGGCACTGTTTGCTGGAAAGCAAAGATTTGAAGCCAATTATCAAATTGCAAAGGAGAATCTGGAAAGCCATTACTCACCCGATTTAAACAGTATGGAAATTCAGGATCCTCAACTTCTTAAACAACAAAAAAAAGAGGCTATAAAAGTTTTGGAAAAACTTTATAAGGGAAAGGAAAGTACCTCTCCTTCAATTGATGAAGATATTTTACAAACGGTGAATGATGAAATAACCAACATTGAAAATCAAAATCAAAAAGACATCCGAGCACTGCGGGTAAATATGATTTCAGATGTTGAAAAGCTTAAATGCTACTATATCTCAATTATAGAATTGATTCTTGAATTTCATCACCATGCTAAAAATGAAACAAAAAAAGACCATAGCAACTTTGTTAATAATTTGTTAATCAAATCCATTTATTTGAATCCATCACTGGAAAAAACGATATTAGACTGCGGAAAGAAATGGGAAGGTAATTCTGAGGTTAGAAGCTGGTATAAAAACCTGATTTCTTTAAATGAAGAATATATTAAATATTTATCTCTCGAAAACCCGGGTTTTACGGAAGATAAAGATCTGATGGTTTTTGTGATAAAGAAAATAATTTTTAATTCGGATGTTATAGATTCATATCTGGATGATAAGGATTTGTTCTGGGTGGAAAATAAGCCGATTATCAAAAGCTTAGTTTTAAAATCCATTAAAAACATGGATTCCGAGAGCGAATTTGAAATTCTGGATGTATCCTACAACTTCGAAGATGATATGGCGTTCTTTGAAAAGCTGTTTGATGTGAGTGTAAAACTTGATGATGAATATAAGGATCTTATAAGTAAAAAAGCCGTGAACTGGGACATCGACAGACTAGCTACTACAGATCGAATTATTTTGGAAATGGCCATTTCAGAGATGATTTTTTTCCCCAGCATTCCGGTAAAAGTCACGATAAATGAATATATTGAGCTTTCAAAGTTATATTCTACACCGAAAAGCAAACTATTTATTAATGGAATGCTGGATGTAATTGCCGAGGAACTGAAGAAAATGGGTGTAGTTAAAAAAAGTGGCCGAGGATTAATGGATAATAAATAATAAATATAATTATGAGCAAAAAAACCGGAAGTTCACTTTTAGCATTTCTCTTAGGTGCCGCTACCGGAGCGGCATTGGGAATTCTTTACGCACCCGATAAAGGTTCAAATACAAGAGACCGACTTTCTTTCAAATTAGATAAATACAAGAAAATGTTGGAGGAATTATTGGAAGATCTAGTATCTGGAAAAGAAATTCAATTTAGTGAAGCAAAAGAAGAAAGTAAAAGGGTTGTTTCTCAGGCAAAAGAAAAAGCCGAAAGGTTGCTTGAAGATGTAGACAGCTTAATTAGTCAAATTAAAGGAAGTGATAAAAAGTAGATAATTAAAACAATGAAAACTATGAGTAAATTAGTATTTTATACTTTGGTAATGGGGTTATTTGTATTTGGAGCAACCTCATGTGCCAATAAGGACGCAGAAAAACGCATTGCTGAACTTGAAAATAGACTTAAAGAAGTTGAAAGTTCAGGGGGGGCAAGTACCGCATCTTCACCTGTAGCTACACCAACACCTGAGCCAGAAGTAAAACCCGAAGGTCCAATTCCTTCATTTGAATTTGAAAAAACGGATCATGATTTTGGAACAATTACAGATGGTGATATCGTAAAACATACTTTTACATTCAAAAATACAGGCGATGCCCCACTTATTATTCAAAGTGCAAGAGGATCTTGTGGATGTACTGTTC
>Ga0224506_10003598_pt1 | contig 10213 bp, 9 predicted proteins | sample SF_Jan12_sed_USG_2_FD_169108 | JGI IMG/M metagenome (GOLD analysis project Ga0224506, IMG submission 169108) | Sediment microbial communities from San Francisco Bay, California, United States - SF_Jan12_sed_USGS_8_1 | ecosystem: Environmental > Aquatic > Marine > Sediment | place: USA...
TTGTGCCACTTGTGAATAATCTCTAAACAGTTTTCCTTGAAGCTTTATTTCTCGGGACAAATAATTAAGGTATCTTTTGATGTCAGTACAATCATTGGCAATAATCTGGTTGTAATGGCAATGGAAGCATAAAGATTTGCAATAAGGAAAATGGATGTACAAGGATAAAGGTCGCCGCACGACACCTATTTTGTGGCTATTCATCCATGCGATGTATGTCTGCATATCAAATGCCTCAATAAAGCGGCTGGAATCTGGATATACGGTATAGTTTCTATTATTACACTCAAATTGACGAATAAGTGCTGAGCTGAGATCAGCTGGATAATAAGATTGTCCTAAATCTGGAGTATGATTCATTATTATGTAGGATATGTTCAATAAGCTCGCTGAATCGGTTACAAACCAGGCATAATGTAAATCAGCGCATTTTTCTGCGGATTGGCGTAGTAAAAAAGAATGCCCCTTTTTTTCTATATTGCCTGTAGAATTATCACTATAAGAAGAATTACTCACCTTGATCCAGATCAAGATGAGTAATTTAATAAAAAATGTTCCACCTTTTGATTTGAAAAACGTTTTGTTACCAGAAAGTTCTACACCTAATCATCTTGATATTTCAAATATAAGATCAAGTTGTGCAACATGCAGTTTGCGTGAGTTATGCTTACCAGTTGGCCTCAATGAAAGTGAAATACAAGAGCTTGGAGACTTGGTCAGCCACAAACGTAAAATACAGCGTGGCGGATACCTGCACCGTACTGGTGCAACATTTCAAATGCTTTTCGCTATTCGTAGCGGATTCTTAAAGACTTGTGTTTTGGAAGAAGATGGGCGCCAGCAAGTGACAGGTTTTCATATGACCGGTGAATTATTAGGACTCGATGCGATTAGCACTGACAAACATACTTGTGATGCCATCGCGTTAGAAGATAGTGAGGTTTGTGAGATTCCATTCGTGAAATTGGAAGAAATCAGTCGTTCTGTTCCTTCGCTGATGCACCAGTTTCATAAAGTGATGAGTCGCGAGATTGTAAAGGATCACGGCGTTATGCTGCTATTAGGTAGCATGAAAGCGGAAGAACGTTTAGCAACGTTTCTTTTGAATTTATCCCGGCGTTTTTCCATACGCGGTTATTCATCATCAGATTTTAATTTGCGCATGACACGTGAAGAAATAGGCAGTTATCTGGGCCTTAAATTAGAAACAGTAAGTCGTGCATTTTCAAAGTTGCAAGATGAACAGATTATTGTTGTGGATAATAAGCATATCCAGATCAATGATATCGAACGTTTAAGGACCAAAATGGGAAACTCATCCTGCTTAACATAAATCTTTTCTGTTATATATCAGTATCATAATATAGATATTTCCCACAAGCCTTGCCTTAATCAAAGCATGGTTCATTAATTCAGAGTTATTTGCGCTTCTTCCCTAGAACTTAAATTTAACGCTGCATTCTTCTCGCCATTGGAAGATGGTATAATGTGTTTATGATTTGATTCGTGGCTTAAGGGGTTCTTGAGCACGGTCAGATTAAATTCACACATTCGCTTGATTTTAAAGGAAACTCTGCATGCAGAGTGGATATGGCGGATGGAGGCTCAATCCTAAAGGAGAAATTATGTCAGTAACTATGAGGCAAATGCTGGAAGCGGGTGTTCACTTCGGACATCAAACTCGGTTCTGGAACCCTAAAATGGCGCCATACATTTTTGGCCATCGTAATAAAATTCATATTATTAACCTAGAGCAGACTATGGCTATGTATCAAGAAGCTATGAAATATATACGCCAATTGTCTGCTAATAAAGGTGTGGTTATGTTCGTTGGTACCAAGCGGCAAGCACGCGATATCGTACGCGAAGAAGCTATGCGCTGTGGTTCCCCATATGTTGATCAACGTTGGTTAGGTGGCATGTTGACCAATTTTAAGACCATTAAACAATCCATCAAGCGTTTGCATGATATGGAAACAATGATGCAAGATGGTACGGCCGATAAACTAGTAAAAAAAGAAGCGCTTAATATGCAGCGTGAATTGGAAAAACTAAATAGTAGTTTGGGCGGTATTAAAGATATGCAGGGTTTGCCTGATGCTTTGTTTATAATTGACGTTGGTTACCAGAGAGGTGCTATTACTGAGGCCAAGAAACTTGGTATACCGGTTGTTGGAGTAGTGGATACTAATCATAATCCTGAAGGATTGCATTACATCATTCCAGGTAATGATGATTCAAGTCGAGCAATTCGTTTATATGCTAGGGGTGCGGCGGATGCCATTCTTGAGGGGCGTAATCAATCAATTCAGGAAATTGTAGAGGCGAGCCCAGCAGAAGAAATCACGTAGAAACAGAAGCTGTTTTTCTATGTAACAGACAACTAACTGGACATTAATTGTAATTAGCTTGATTTTTTAAAGATTAGTGAGCGCATAACTGAAAAATAATTTTTCAAGGCAGACATAATCAATAATCAAGTCATTAACTATATTGTATCTGGAGTAAATATGGCGGCTATTACCGCAAGTATGGTAAAAGAATTACGGGAGTTAACAGGGCTTGGCATGATGGAGTGCAAAAAAGCCCTGCTAGAAACTGATGGTGATATAAAGGCAGCAGAAGATCTTCTGAGAATTAAGAGTGGCGCTAAAGCAAATAAGGCAGCTGGGCGTATTGCAGCTGAAGGTGTTGTTGGTGCGTTTATCGCAACCGATAAACGGATTGGCGCATTGGTAGAGGTGAATTGTGAAACTGATTTTGTAGCAAAGAATGGAGATCTTGTTGATTTCGCTAAAAATGTGGCTGAATTGGTGGCAACAAAAAACTTAACAGATGTAACGGCATTAAATGATGTTTTACTTCCTTGCGGCGAAACAGTAGAAGCAACCCGTAAGGCATTAGTTATGAAGCTGGGGGAAAATATTTCAATACGCCGGTGTGGCCGCCATACGACTGAAGGACAGCTTGCAGCTTATTTGCATGGCACTAAAATTGGCGTGATGGTTGATTATACGGGTGGTGATGAGGCCTTAGGTAAGGATATAGCAATGCATATTGCCGCAAGTAAACCAATTTGTGTTTCCAAAGAGCATGTATCTTCTGATGTGTTAGATCATGAGCGTCAGATATTTTCTGCTCAGGCGGCTGAAAGCGGCAAACCAGCAAACATTATTGAAAAAATGGTTGAAGGACGTATCGCAAAATATCTTGCAGAAGTTACATTACTTGGTCAGCCTTTTGTTAAAGATCCGGATCAAACCGTAGAGAAGTTGCTTGCAAAGAAATCAGCTAAAGTGAATGCTTTCACAATGTTTGTTGTGGGGGAGGGTATTGAGAAGAAATCTGAAAATTTTGCCGATGAAGTCAAAGCACAAATGGGTCAAAAATAATTTTATCGCCAATGGCTGCTAAATATAAACGCATCTTACTAAAACTATCTGGTGAGGCCCTGATGGGTGAGAACAGCTATGGTATTCATCGTTCAACGATGGGTAGGATTGTTGCTGAACTTGATGAAATTAGTAAACTGGGTGTTGAAGTTGCTATTGTTGTTGGTGGCGGTAATATTTTTCGTGGTATGACTTCCGCAAATGATGGAATTGAACGTGTTACTGCTGATTATATGGGTATGCTGGCAACGGTGATGAATGCACTGGCGTTGCATGATGCGATGAAACAAATTGGTTTGGCGTCATGTATTCAATCTGCGCTACATATAGAGCAAGTAGTGGAGCCATATGTTCGTGGTAAAGCAATGCGTTACTTGGCTGAAGGTAAGGTGGTTATTTTTGCTGCGGGTACAGGCAACCCATTTTTTACTACCGACACAGCTGCTGCATTACGTGGTATGGAAATGGATGCAGATATCATGCTCAAAGCAACTAAGGTTGATGGCGTTTATACTAGTGACCCTAAAATTGATCCACAAGCAACACGTTTTAAGGAATTGTCTTTTGATGAGGCTATTGCCAAGAACCTGCAAGTTATGGATGCGACAGCATTAACATTATGTAGGGATCAGAAATTATTACTAAAGGTATTTAGTATTTTTAAGGCCGGAGCACTTAAACGTATTATTCTTGGGGAAGATGAGGGAACTCTGGTGACAGTCTAATCAACTCTATTTAAGTCTCTTGTTATGAAGGTGCGAAAGGGATAACGCTATTATGATTGCCGATGTAAAAGAAACTGCTGAACAAAAAATGCAAAAAAGTCTGGAAGCTTTAAAGACAGATTTAAGCAAGGTTAGAAGTGGGCGTGCGCATACGGGTTTGTTAGATCACGTCACAGTAGATTACTATGGTTCGCCGACACCTGTAAGTCAGGTGGCTAATATAAACTTGATTGATGCACGTACAATCGGCGTTATTCCATGGGATAAAAAAATGGCGAATGCTGTTGAAAAAGCAATCCGTGATTCTGACTTAGGGCTTAACCCAATGTCTGTTGGTGAGGTAATACGTGTCCCCATGCCACTATTGACGGAAGAACGACGTCGGGATCTTACTAAGGTTGTTAAACAGGAGGCTGAGTCAGTACGTGTCGCAATACGCAATATACGACGCGATGCAAATTCACAATTAAAAGAATTATTAAAGTCAAAAGAAATATCTGAAGATGATGATCGGCGTGGTCAAGATGAAATTCAAAAACTTACTGACGATTACATTGTTGAGGTAGACAAACTTTTACAAATTAAGGAAGCCGAGCTGATGGCTGTTTGATATGCCCAAAGTCACGAGTTCAACTCGAGAAATACCTGAAACAGGTTCGATACCAAGGCATATTGCTATTATTATGGATGGCAATGGCCGGTGGGCCAGGAGCCGATTTATGCCTCGTGTAGCGGGCCATAGGCAAGGTGTTGAGGCGGTTCGTGGCATAATTAAAGCATGTGTTGAACGTGGCGTTGAATACTTAACCTTGTTTGCTTTTAGTAGTGAAAATTGGCGTCGACCTGCTGATGAAGTTTCATTCTTAATGCAGCTATTTATTGGAGCGCTTGAACGAGAAATTAGCAAGCTGCATGAAAATGATATTTGTTTTAAAGTTATTGGTGATACCTCTAAGTTTGAACCTAAGATTATTGAATTTATCCGTAATGGGGAGCGATTAACAACTAGTAATAAGCGCCTTACACTCACTATCGCAGCTAATTATGGCGGTCGCTGGGATATTATGCAGGCTATTCGTAAGATGGTGGCGCAATCGCCCAATACCCAATTTGATTTTAAAGAAGAAAATTTAACACCTTACCTTTCTATGAATTATGCGCCAGAGCCGGATTTATTTATTCGCACGGGTGGAGAGTGTCGTGTTAGCAACTTTTTATTGTGGCAATTGGCTTATACAGAATTGTATTTTACCAATACACTTTGGCCCGATTTTAACGAAAATGAATTTGATCAAGCTATTTTATCTTATCAACAACGAGAACGCCGATTTGGTAGAACCAGTGAACAACTTCCAGAATCATTAACTGCTCAAGGGTAACTGCCACTACCTTTAATGAAGTAATTTGCTAATGATTATAATAATAAATTGCCATTTTCATGAACCAGTGTCTTAATGGCTATTAATTTCTCCGCATTGCTGCAAATTCTGCTTAGATGTAAACAGCATTTCCCTATTGAATTTCCTCATGCTTAAAACGCGTATTCTCACGGCGGCGATTATATTGCCTTTATTCCTAGCTGCATTATTTCTTATACAAGATATTTTTTGGGCTGCATTGTTGTTGATGCTGACACTAATTGGCTCGCGGGAATGGAGTAACCTGGCTAAATTTTCGGTTAAAAATACAACACTTTACATGGTACTCACTACATTGATAGGCGGGGAAATGTTATTCCAGCTAAGTGAAGCCGTTAAGATTGACCCCTACACACAAATATTTCAATGGGTTTATACTCTATCGGTAATTTTTTGGGTAGTGGCTGTGCCTTTTTTTTTAAAACAATCTTATACTATTAAAAATCCGGTAGTTCTAATGCTCATTGGGTGGCTGGTGTTATTACCAACTTGTTTTGCTTTATATCAATTGCGTTCAATTAGTCCATTGCTTTTACTTGGCTTTATGGCGACCATTTGGGTTTCAGATACTGCCGCTTACTTCTCAGGACGTGCTTTGGGTAAGCGTAAACTTGCTGTAAATATTAGTCCTGGTAAAACATGGGAGGGTGTGGCAGGCGCACTGGTGGCAGTCTTAATATACGCGCTGATATGGGATTACATGATTGTTGAGGAATCTTTGATGACGGCACTTGTGCCATTATTATTATTAATGGTTGTATTGGGCATCATTGGTGATTTATTTGAGTCTCTATTAAAGCGTCAAGCTGGCATGAAGGATAGTGGCAACATATTACCTGGCCATGGCGGTATTTTAGATCGTATTGATGCTTTGACATCAACATTACCACTAGCCATTCTGGCATTACTAATTTTTTATTCACCTTCTCTATGAATACAATTCGTCACCTAACTATTTTGGGTTCTACTGGCAGTATTGGCGAGAGTACGCTAGATGTTGTTGCACGTCATCCAGATAGATTCAAGGTTGTGGCTTTAACCGCTAATAACAATGTAGAAAAAATATTGGCACAATGCCGAAATTTTTCTCCTCGTTATGCGGTGATGTTAAATGAAACAAGCGCCGAGCAATTGGCGAAAGCGTTAAATGTTGAAGGGCTGGATACGGAAGTTCTCTCTGGTGTTGAGTCACTTGAAAAAGTTGCTGCGTTGCCAGAAGTTGATGCTGTGATGGCTGCTATCGTTGGTGCTGCAGGTATACGCCCGACATTTGCTGCGGCACGCAGTGGAAAACTTGTGTTGCTTGCCAATAAAGAATCATTGGTTATGGCTGGGCGCATTTTTATGGAACTGATTAAGGAAAATGGTGCTACATTGTTGCCGATTGATAGTGAGCATAATGCGATATATCAGTCACTACCTCACCAATTTAATGGTGATTTTCCTACTGCAGGTGTGAGCCACATATTATTGACTGCGTCTGGTGGGCCATTTAGAGATGCGCCTGTGGCCTCGCTAGAACAAGTTACTCCTGCCCAAGCTTGCGCTCACCCTAATTGGGATATGGGGAGAAAAATATCGGTTGATTCAGCGACTATGATGAATAAAGGGCTGGAGGTCATTGAGGCGCACTGGTTATTTAATGCCGCTCCTGAGAATATTCAGGTTGTGATTCACCCGCAAAGCGTTATTCATTCCATGGTTCAATATGTTGACGGTTCGGTAATAGCGCAATTGGGTAACCCTGACATGCGTACACCAATTGCTCATGCAATGGGTTATCCTGAGAGGATAGATAGTGGCGTAAAACCACTGGATATGTTTGCTGTTGCCCATTTAGATTTTGAGGCACCTGATTTTGAACGTTTTCCTTGTTTGAGGTTAGCATATGAAGCGCTTGCTATAGGCGGTAATATGCCTGCCATTCTTAATGCCGCGAATGAGATTGCAGTCGAATCATTTCTCAATGAGAAAATGTCTTTTACAGCCATTCCATCAATGATTGCGCATGTCATGAAGACGATTCAGCGTGAAGAAATCACAACGCTTGACGATGTGCTAATGGCCGATAATGCAGCACGCGCAGCTGCACATGAATGGTTGGTAAGTTTAAAATAAAGTAATATTGGAGTTACGATAGTGTTTTTTCTAATAGCAATATGCGCACCTGCTTTAATTTTTAGTGATGTTAAATGATCGTGGCGAATGAGCTAGACTATTTCAATATCACTATTTCATGTGTAATGGACTGATATGTCAATATTCTTTACCATCATTTCTTTTGTGGTTGCTTTAGGTTTACTCATTACCTTCCATGAGTTTGGTCATTATTTAGTTGCGCGCTGGAATGGCGTAAAGGTATTACGTTTTTCAATTGGTTTTGGCCAACCTATTTTTCGTAAACGATGGGGTAAAGACCAGACTGAATGGGTTGTTGCCGCAATTCCTTTGGGCGGTTATGTCAGAATGTTGGATGAGACCGAAGGGAAAGTAGCGCCAGCGGATCTTCCGCGTGCGTTTAATCGCCAATCGGTTAAACGACGTTTTGCTATAGTTGCAGCTGGCCCTATTGCTAATTTCCTGCTTGCAATTGTACTGTATTGGCTGCTCTTCATACTTGGTGTCAGTGGAATGAAACCCGTACTAGGACCAACGGTACCAGAAACTCCCGCCGCATTTGCAAGGTTTGAGGCTGGAGAAACCATTGTAAGTATTGAAAATGAAGCTGTTGCAAGCTGGCAAGACGCACGTTGGACATTATTAAGATATGCTATTGATCAGGCGCCAGATATCAGCATAGAAACTGTTGGGCAGAATGGACAGGTTATTTTGCGGGAACTGGATCTCAGCACAGTTCATCCTGATGAGTTTGATGAAAATTTTCTGGGAACCATTGGGTTTAATCCATACCAGCCAGTTATTGAACCGATTATTGCCGAAGTTATGCCTGATGGGTCTGGGTACCGTGCAGGACTATTAGTAGGCGACGAGATTCTTGCGGTGAATGGTAATGAAATAGTTAACTGGGTAGAGCTCGTGCATGTTATACGTGATAACCCAGATAAATATTTGGAAATGGATGTTTTACGTAACAATCAATTGGTTAGTGTAGGTGTTACACCCGAGGCTGCTTCTGAGAGCGGAAAGAAGATTGGCAAAATTGGCATTATGCCTAAAGTTGACCAAGCTGAATTTGAAGCATTACTTGTCAAAGTAACGTATCCAGCGGGTACAGCTGTTATAAAGGCTGTCGAAAAAACCTGGGAAACTAGTGTGCTGACGTTACAAATGCTGTCCAAAATGATAACAGGTGATGTGTCATGGAAAAATGTCAGCGGCCCAATATCTATTGCTGATTATGCTGGGCAATCTGCGCAGATGGGGTTGGTTTCATATCTGGCATTCCTTGCGCTAATTAGTGTTAGTTTAGGGGTATTAAATTTATTACCTATTCCAGTCCTGGATGGTGGGCATTTAATGTATTATGTTATCGAAATGATTAGGGGCACACCGCTTTCTGAAAAAGCCATGATGATCGGACAAAGGATCGGTTTGGCTATGTTGTTCACACTCATGACATTTGCCATATACAACGATATTAATCGGCTTATCATCGGTTAGATAATGAAATTCAAGGTTCTTGCTGCAATGATTGCCCTTTTCTACGCTTTTGCTTCTTGGGCCAGCAGTAGCGAGATTTTTGTAGTTAAAGATATTCGCGTGGAAGGTATACAGCGTACTGATGCTGGTACTGTATTTACATACTTGCCGATTAAAGTTGGTGATACGCTTGATGAAGCTAAAGCTATTTCTGCAATTAAGGCACTTTATGCCACAGGTTTTTTCAAGGACGTAAAATTAAAATCAGAACAAGATGTTTTAATTGTACAAGTAGAAGAGCGTCCAGCAATTGCTCAGATTGATATTAATGGCGCAAAAGAATTCGAGCAAGATAAACTTAAAGAAGGCTTGAAGCAAGCGGGTTTATCTGAATCTAGAATTTTTAGTCGTTCTCTACTAGAAAGGGCCGAGCAAGAATTAAAGCGGCAATATATCAGTCGTGGTAAATATTCTGTCAAAATCACAACGACGACAACGCCACTAGAACGCAATCGTGTTGGTATAAATTTTGATATTAGTGAAGGCCGAACGGCCCGCATCAAACAAATAAATTTTGTAGGTAATAATGCTTTTGATGACGATGATCTAAGTCGATTATTTGTGCTTAGAACACCGGGTTTATTGACTTGGTTTACTAAGAACGATCAATATTCTAAACAGAAGTTATCTGCCGATCTTGAAACACTACGTTCCTATTACCTCGATCGAGGTTACTTGGAATTTGGTATTGAATCCACACAAGTATCTATATCGCCCAATATGCGAGATATTTACATTACGGTAAATATTAATGAAGGCGAGCAATACATAGTTTCCGATATAAAACTGGCGGGAGAAATGTTCTTGCTGGAGGAAGAGCTGCGCGAATTAATTTTATTAAAACCTGGCGAAGTATTTGCACGTGAGAAACTGACTGAATCTGTAAAACTTATTACTGATCGTTTGGGTGATGATGGGTATGCATTTGCAAATGTAAATGCAGCGCCAGAGCTGGATAATGAAACACAACAAGTAGCTTTTACTTTTTTTATTGACCCAGGTCGTCGTGTATATGTGC
>Ga0224506_10003601_pt1 | contig 10208 bp, 6 predicted proteins | sample SF_Jan12_sed_USG_2_FD_169108 | JGI IMG/M metagenome (GOLD analysis project Ga0224506, IMG submission 169108) | Sediment microbial communities from San Francisco Bay, California, United States - SF_Jan12_sed_USGS_8_1 | ecosystem: Environmental > Aquatic > Marine > Sediment | place: USA...
CATTCGAGTCAATCGATTGGCATTGGCGCTTATTCTGGTGAGATAGAGATGTTGGCGTTCAGCAATGGGGCCCACCATGCCGTGGAGCATATTTTCCGTAAAGCCTTTGATGGAGGTGAGGGGGGTGCGTAGCTCGTGTGAGCAGTGCGAAAGAAATTGAGATTTCATCCGGTCGAGTTCTTTGAGCCGAGTATTGGCCGCTTCCAGTTCCTGATTGGTTTGCTGTAATTCGGTCGTGCGTTCCTCGACTTTCGTTTCCAATCCAAGATTCAAGGCCTCAATTTCGTCATTATGCCGCCGAACTTCGATCAGACTTTGTTCTTGTTGGAGGTAGGCCCATCTGAGTTCTTCGTGTTGCTGTTCTGCCAAAGCTAATTGTTCCTGAATAATGGTGCCGCGTTCCTGGAGTTCCTTCCGATCGGTCCAGATTCGTCCGGTTAATGGCATGATCAAAAGTGGCAAGAGGGATAGCCCTGAATGGCCCCACCATGGATAGTGCGGGGCAAACGTCATGGTCAGGCCCAGCGTCACAAGGCTGAGGGCGATCCCTGCGAACATCCAGCCCCAGAGGGGTGAGGATTGAGGGCTCCACCGAAAGATCCATTCGCAATAGGGGTCCCCTTCAGCGATGCAACAGGTATCTTGGATGGTGGCTGGTTGTTGCCCAAACATGCCCGCTGGGACTTGGGCGATCGTGGCCTTCGTAGTATGGCACACTCGTTCGGCGCATCCTCGGAGATAGGGGCCGAATTGAGCTGAGGCCAATTTGGAAAATTGCAGGCGCATGACCGCGTGTCCGTTCGTCACGGAGATGACTTCGGGTTTTAGAGACCCCTTGGTAAATTTCTCAACGAAGTAAGGGAACAGCCGATAAATTTGGACAATTGAAAAAGGACGACCAAGAATCTGCACAATGGGAGACAAAAACTTCTCCTGTCCCATATTGAAATGGTAATCAGGGTCTTTGGTTAGTTGAATGGAAAATTCCGCCAAGTACATCACGAATTCATACGAATAACTATTCCAGGGATTTTTCAGAAAATCGACGGTCACGTGATAGGTTCGGTCGGGTATGCGCTCATTCAGCATTACCACGAGCTGCTCTAAGGCGGCCTGTGCGGCCTCGATGCCATCTTTGCGTGTCACAAGTGTTTCCAAATATTCCAGGTTGGCTCGTACGGTAATGCCGCTCACATCCTGAATCGTCCTCCCCTGAAGGTCTCGTCCAAAGGGACGACACTCCATAAGGGGCCGTTCAAGAATGCGATGGATTTTGGGTAGCAGGGTCATGAAAGTCCTTGCCAGGGATGGGGGCCTGGAGAGACTGTAAAGGAAACGAAGAAAAGGGTGAAGGGGGGGGAGAAAAAAGACTGAACAGAAACTAGAACATCAAGCGCAGGGACAGCGCTCCCACATGGAGGGTGGAATCCCATTTTCCATTTAAGGCTGGTTGTCGATTGTTCTTGATGTCACGAGTGTCATACAGCAACACTTGGTAGGCTAGGTCTACTCCTATGGCTTTAGCCCCGAAGCCGTTGCAAGGGAGGACACCCAGGAATTTTCCTCCGCTATGACACAGAAAGCCTAGGCCCACTGATAAGGCATTGAAGTCGGAATCGGGATTGGCGGGTGCAAAGGTTCTGCTGCCTACGGGGGTTTCTGATCGGACGTAGCCTCCACGGAAGGACACATCCCAATGTGGCAGGGGACTTGGGGATAAGAGGGTATATTCGGTGCCAACCAGTACTATCCACGCATCCCCATAGTTGCGGGGTTCGGGGATCGTTAGACCATTAGACAATTCCACATTGATGTTTTCGAGGTCGGTCCAATCGGCATATTCGACATCGACTTCCACTTTCCATTCATGGCGCGCATTCCTGACGGGCCACCCTGCGATGGCCCAGGTGTAGACATCAGGCAGTTCAATGGTCGTTGAAGCGTCCGCGACTAAGGTCCCCCCGGACAAAAATTGTCCATCTAGGTTAAGGTCGGCCCCATTGCGGTACACGAATCCGAGGTTGAGCCGTGGTTTGCCTTGATCATTTCGCCAGGGCGTCCACAAGAGGCTCGCATTAAATCCCAGGGCGGTGTCACTGCCATTGGCTTCCAGTCCTGTCCCAGCAGGGATGCCAAAGGGGTCTGCTGGTGCAGCCGTCCGTTGGAGTTCGGCATGCCCTTCTCCGAGAAAATCAGCAAACGTATAGATATCCAATCCACCGCCGATGGCGATATAGTCATTTAGTTTATAGGCGACGGTGGGTTTAATGTCGATGAGCGGGAGAGCGGCACTGGTCAGGACAGGAGCAATAGGACTATTGTCGGGGTAATCCACCTGGAGAGCAAAGGGAGAGGTCACGCCAATGCCTACGGTCCACTTAGGGAAATTGGCGAGTCCGAGTGCGGGCAAATGCGCAGTGAGGAACACCGTGCTTGGGGGTGGATTTGATACAGTCCCGCCCAAATCACCTTTCACCTTGGAACCGTCGTCACTCTTAAACCGGATCGATCCGCCGATGAGTAAGGTTCCGGTTGAAAATTGGATGCCCTCTAATTGCGTCATACCGGCCGGGTTATAATGGACTGCAGATGGATTGTCGGCTTGTGCGGAAAAGGCTGCTCCTTGTCCAGTGGCGGCGGCTCCATGATCAAATACACGAAAGCCTTCCGCAAATAAAGCGGAAGGGAAAAGAAAAGGGTTGGCTAAAAGGAACAGGGTGGTGAACAGAAGCAAACGAGTGGTTTGGGTAATCACATCTCCTCCATGAGATGGGGGGTACGGTTGCACAAGGGATCAAAAACGGGGGAAGTCTACGGAATGAGTCGAAATATAGCAATGTTGTTCGACAAAGGCCAATACTTGATGTCACGAGTGTCATGGTCGATAGGACAGCCTGTTCAGAGTTTGCCAAGGACTTTTTTGAAAACGATCGGAAAGACGACGATGGAGACTACCAGATGAAGGTGAAAAAACTGTTACATACACGAATGCGAGTGAGTGATATGGAGGCCACCCTCCGATTTTATCGTGAGGTGCTGGGGTTGGAAGTGGTGGAGCAAAAAGTCTCTCCGAGGGGATCCCATCTGGCTTTTTTGGCTGTGCCCAACAGTGAAGAACTGATTGAACTGTGCAGCTTTCCAACCAGTGGTCCCGTCGTCGTCCAAGAAGATCTCGTCCACTTGGCGTTTGAAGTGGATGATTTGGACGAGACCATTCAAGAATTACACGCCAAACATATCCGAATCACCGATGGGCCGACGCAGTCTTCCTCGGGGAGCCGATTTATTTTCATCGATGCGCCAGACGGTTATGAGATCGAGTTGATTCAACGGGCTCCTGGCGTGGCCATCGTCTAATTCGCGCATCAGTTATTCCCATGAGCCAAATCCCTACCACATCTTCCAGCCGTCAGATGACTGCTCACGAATGGGTGAACCCTCAACTGGCGGGGAAATTAAAGCATCTTCCAAAGAAGCCAGGGGTGTATCTGTTTAAGGATGGCGCTGATGAGATTATTTATATCGGAAAGGCCGCCGTATTAGCCGACCGGGTCCGGTCGTATTTCCAAAAAGGCGCTGATCTCAGTCCAAAGATTCGAGCATTAGTGGTCCAGGCAGCTGATCTGGAAACTATTATTGCGAAATCCGAGTTGGAAGCTTTGCTGCTGGAAAGCAACCTCATCAAGCGGCATCGTCCCCGCTTTAACGTGGTGTTGCGAGACGACAAACAATACCCCTATCTTCGGTTGCCGATTCACGATGATTTCCCTCGGCTCTCCATTGTGCGACGGGTGAAAAATGATAAGGCCCTGTACTTTGGTCCGTATGTTCCAACGGGGGCCATGCGTGAAACGTTGAAAGTGATTCGGAAGGTCTTTCCTTTGGCCACCTGCAAGATTGAGATTGATGGTATGGCCGATCGAGCCTGCCTTGAATTTGAAATTAAACGCTGCATGGCACCCTGTACGGGCAACCAGACGAAAGAAGACTATCATCGGATCGTGCGCCAAGTTCGGTGGTTTTTGGAAGGACGAGATCAGGAGTTATTGACGTCACTTCGAGATGAGATGCATAGCTTGGCTGAGCGAGAGGCGTTTGAAGATGCCGCTCGTTTGCGTGATCGCATTCTCAAAGTTGAACGAACGCTCGAGAAGCAACGAGTCGCGCAAATTGGTCCGGTTGATCAGGATGTGTTGGGGCTGGCGCGGGCTGGGGCCGCAGTCGATGTGCAATTGTTATTTGTGCGGGGTGGTTTGTTAATTGGTCGGCGAGACTTTTTCTGGGTTGATGCGGGCGGAGTGTCTGATGATGAATTGGTTCGAACCACACTGGAACAGTTTTATTATCAAGCTGTTCTGCCCCCGAAGGAGCTCCTGCTCCCCATTATGATTGAAGATCAACAATTAGTGGAGGGGTGGCTGTCCGAGAAAAAGGGGCAAGCGGTGCGGCTGGTGGTCCCGGAGCGGGGAGCCAAACATCAGTTGCAACAATTGGCGCAAGAAAATGCCATTGCCGCATTGAATGAACATCTTCGAGTGCACAGTGAATCACGAGAAGCGGTAGAGGAGTTGCAACAGTTGCTGGGCTTACCCTCTCCTCCGCATCGTGTGGAATGTTTCGATATCTCCAATACCATGGGGGCGCAATCGGTGGCGTCCATGGTTGTGTGGGAAAATGGACGAATGAAAAAATCTGACTACCGTCGGTTTAGGATTAAAACCGTTGAGGGGGCCAACGATTTCGCGAGCATGCATGAAGTGGTGAAACGTCGGTACGGAGGCACGTTGGCGACGAAATCCGGGAAAGTTTTAACTTCTCCAGATCTGATTGTCATTGACGGAGGAATCGGGCAGTTAGGTGCGGCCATGGAGGCGATGACTCATCTCGGATTATCACGAATGGCAATCTGTGGATTAGCCAAAGCCAAGGGGGAAAAAGATGAACGCATCTATCTTCCCGGACACAAGTCCCCCATCGTATTACCGCTCAAATCTCAGGCCACCCGTCTCGTGCAAACCATTCGAGACGAAGCCCACCGTTTCGCCATCACCTATCACCGTAAACTTCGTAGCCAAGCCCTTATCCCTCTGGCTCGATGAAATTTTTGATCTTAATCAATGATTGATTATGTTATTGGAGTTAAAGGATTCGGAATTTTTTAGGGATTGGTCTTAATAAGTTGTCGTAAAGATGAGGAATTTCCCCTTAAGCTCATTCGGTTCTGTACCGAAGGAACGTGTAGTCTTTAAACTCAGGAATATGGAGTAGGGTCGATATGCAATGTCCGCGCTGTCAGGGAACCATGATCGTTGATCACTTTGTGGATATGGCCACGAGTGGTGAAATTTGGATGCCAGGGTGGCGGTGTTTGATGTGTGGTGAAATCATTGATCCCATCATTGAACGCCATCGTTTGCAACAGCAAGATCATCAAGAAATTGTTGGGGCCATCTCGGGCTCGTCGGCCCGTCCTCCTGCCCCGGTGGCCGTGAAATCTCGTAAAGCTGCATCACGTTAGTCTTCCTCGGTGTTCTCCCACTCCTAGGTTTTCTCTTCATATTTAGTTCATCATCCAGGACCTTTCTGGTGGCATGTGTTCCGGTCGTTTGCTTGTCGGGTCGGCTCCTCTATGCTAGATTCTCTCTCGTATATTTGAGAGGGAAACCTACTGATAAGACGAGGTTCTTTCTCTCTCCTCTAAGGTGAAAAATCGGGCGGAATCGTCCTCCCCCAACCATTCCATAAGGCATCATCATGGCGCAGACGTACGATCATCAAGCCGTTGAGGCGAAATGGCAGGCCCATTGGGAGCAAAGTGGCCTTTTCCAGATTAAAGAAGATGCCTCCACGCCTAAATATTATTGTTTGGAGATGTTTCCGTATCCCTCAGGGCGGATCCATATGGGCCATGTGCGGGTGTATGCCATCGGCGATGTGGTGGCTCGGTATAAAACCATGCGGGGTTTTCATGTGTTACATCCGATGGGATGGGATGCCTTTGGTCTTCCAGCGGAAAATGCGGCTATCGAGAAGGGCGTACACCCAAATTCCTGGACGCAAGACAATGTGGCGTACATGAAAAAGCAATTGCGGCGGATGGGTCTCTCCTACGATTGGGATCGAGAGGTCAATACCTCACAGCCCGATTATTACCGTTGGAACCAGTGGATTTTCCTGAAAATGGTGGAGCGAGGATTGGCTTATCGCAAGCGTTCTGCGGTCAACTGGTGTCCTTCATGTGAAACCGTGTTGGCTAATGAACAAGTCTTGCAACAAGATGGCAAGGATGGGGGAGTCTGTTGGCGATGTGAATCAGTGGTCATTCAAAAAGAATTGGAGCAATGGTTTTTTCGCATCACGCAGTATGCGCAAGAACTGTTAGATGGCTGTGATCGTCTGACGAGTTGGCCAGCGCGTGTGCTGGCTATGCAGCGGCATTGGATCGGCCGGAGCCAAGGGGTAGAAATTGATTTTCCTGTTGCCGAGCCAGGGGACGATCTAAAGGCTATTCGTATCTTTACCACGCGTCCGGATACGATTTATGGCGCGACTTTTATGAGTCTGGCTCCTGAGTCGCCGTTGGTGGAGCAATTGATTGTGGGACGCGCATGTGCTGAAACGGTTCGAGCATTTGTGGAGCGTGTTTCGCGTTTGGATAAAGCGACTCGTACGGCGGCGGATCGTGAAAAAGAGGGCGTGTTTACCGGGGCCTATGCGATCAATCCGTTTACGCAGGAGCGTATTCCGATTTGGGTGGCCAATTTTGTGCTGTATGAATATGGTACGGGGGCCATTATGGCTGTTCCGGCTCATGATCAGCGGGATTTTGAATTTGCCCAGCAGTATCACATCCCTATTCGCCTGGTTATTCAAAATCCAGGTGGAACGTTGGCGACTGACGTCTTAGATGCGGCGTATGAAGAGCAAGAGCAAGCTGGCACCTTGGTGAATTCAGGGGCGTTTGGCGGCTTATCGGTGCCTGAGGCTAAACGGGCAATTGGTGAATATGTTGAAGCCCAGGGCTGGGGAAAACGTACAATCAATTTTCGGTTACGTGACTGGGGTATCTCTCGACAACGATATTGGGGGACACCGATTCCCATGTTGTATTGTGGGCATTGCGGCATCGTTCCCGTCCCGGAAAACCAATTACCTGTGTTGTTACCGGATGATGTGCCGTTTACCGGGAAAGGTGGGTCCCCACTTAAAGAATCTCCTTCGTTTGCCAAAGTCACCTGTCCTACTTGTGGCGGAACAGCTCGCCGCGAATCCGATACGATGGACACCTTTGTTGATTCCTCCTGGTATTTTCTCCGTTACTGCTCACCTCAAGACACCACTCAACCGGTCAATCCGCATGCGGCCAAACATTGGATGGCTGTCGATCAATATGTCGGTGGCATTGAGCATGCGGTCTTACATTTGTTGTATGCCAGATTTTTTACGAAGGTCTTGCGGGATTTGGGTTTGACGACGGTTGATGAACCGTTTGTGCATTTGCTCACCCAGGGGATGGTGACGAAAGAAACGTATTGGTGTGAGGAGCACCGATGGGTGTTGCCATCTGACACGAAGAAAGAAGATGGACAGCGCCTCTGTGCGCAATGCGGGAAAGTCATCGTCACGGGGCGGACAGAGAAAATGTCCAAGTCGAAAAAGAATATTGCGTCCCCAGAAGATTTGTGTGATCGGTATGGTGCCGATACGGCTCGTCTCTTTTCACTCTTTGCCGCGCCCCCGGAAAAAGACCTGGAATGGAGCGATACGGGTGTGGAAGGTTGTAGTCGATTTTTGAATCGCGTGTGGCGTCTTGTCCAAGAACAACTTCCAGTGTTGGGTGAACGAAGCGATTCACCTGTTTCACCACCGTCAGCGCTGGTGGTGGATTTGCAGCGGGCGACCCATCTCACGATTCAAAAAGTCACCCATGATCTTGAACGAGACTTTCAATTCAATACAGCGATTGCGGCATTAATGGAGTTGGTCAATCAGCTGTATAAATTGATGAAAGACTATCCAGCGAATGGATTATCGATGGATGAACGTGCGGGGTGGCGGGCGTCTCTAGAAACCCTGCTGGTCCTCTTAGCGCCTTTTGCGCCGCATCTTGCCGAAGAGCTGTGGCAAATGATGGGGCAGCCTTCCAGTATTGCACGCCAATCTTGGCCGGTGTTTAATCCGGACTTGGTCGTGAGTGCTGAATGGACGATTCCCATTCAGGTGAATGGCAAATTGCGCAGTAAAATATCCGTCCCGGCAGGTTCGACCAAGGATCAGATTATTGCTTCTGCTCAGAGTGATTATAAGCTCAGCGAATGGTTGCAGGATAAGACTCCTCGCAAGGTGATCTACGTTGAACAAAAGTTGGTGAATTTTGTTCTGTAACTGTTGGCGGGTGTCTCGATCCCTTGGACGCGTGAGACGCGCAGTTATGTGGGGTGTTCTGTGCATCATGATGCTGTGGTCCTTCGCTGGGTGCGGCTATCAATTTACCGTTGAAGGATCGGGCCCAGTGATTGGTGGTGGCGATCGCGTAGCCGAAGGCCCCCCGGTTCGATTGGTCTTGCGTACTCTGAAGAACAATACCTTTGAACCGAACTTGGAATTCAAATTTACGCGGTATCTCCGACAAGCCTTGCAGTCTGCGGGTAGTGCCACTCTTGTGGAGGATGATCTTTCATCAGATTTTGTGTTAGACGGCGCCATTGTTTCTGTGACCCTCCCGTCTGTGGCCTTTTCCCAGCAGCAAACCCAGGAAAGTCGAGTCACGGTCACCGTGGCGGTGACGGTGAAACATCGAAAAACGGGGAAAGTCCGCTGGACCCAATCCAAGACCAATTCGGCAGAATTTTTTGTGGGTGCGTCCTCCAGCTCAGCGGCAAGTGGGCTGCAATTCAACCGAGTCCTCCAGGATCGTGCGTTAGAACAAGCCGGCCAAGGAGCTGCGGAAGATTTGGCTGATGGATTTCTCTCTGCCCGTGATCAAGGCAAGTTTGGGGTTGAATTGAGCCAACCATCCACGGTAGTTGAACCGGAAGCTAATGCCTCGCTGGTTCCTACACAGAATTCAATTTCTTCCGAGCCCCCCCATACGTCAATGCCCTAACGGTATTTGTCCACGTTCCTGGCTTGTCCCGTGTGAGCCCTTCATGAATGTTCAAGACTTACAGCGGCAGATCACCCAAAAAGGATTGAGCCCCTTGTATGTCCTTCTGGGGGAGGAGCCCTATTTTTGTGATCAGGCCCTTGAGCTGCTGCGGGTGGCTAAGCAGGAGGAAGAATCTTCGGGTATGTCTGGTGGAGCGACCACGAGTGATGCATCGGACGCATTTCAATCCGATGTCCTCTATGGGGATGAAACTGATGCCTCTGAAATTCTGGGGCTTGCTGAAGAAGTCTCCTTTTTCTCTGCTCGGCGGCGGTTGTTTGTGAAGTGGGCTGAGAAAATTTCGGCTAAAGACGGTGAACGTCTGATTCCCTATTTCCAAAAACCGAATGAAGTGACAACATTGGTGTTCTCCGCCGCAAAATTAGATGGCCGAACCAAATGGGTGCAGGTTTTGAAAAAGCAGGCAGTGGTCGTGGATTGTGCTCCGTTGTTTGAAAATCAGCGAACTGCATGGATTAGTCAGCAAGTTCGTGACTTGGGTCTGGTATTGGAGCCCCAGGCCTTGGAGATGTTGAAGGATCAGGCCAATGAAGGGCTATATGCCGTCATACGGGAATTGGAAAAATTGGTGGCATACTTGCCAGAAGGACAACGGGTGCAGGTGGCGGATGTTGAGCTTGTGCGCGGGAAACCTCCAGGAATTTCGGTCTTTGATTGGTCAGAAGCTGTTTCAAGAGGGGACCATGGTCGGGCTTTGGATATTGTGGCAAAAAATTTAGAAACCGGGGAGGCACCCTTACGCATGTTAGGTGCTTTTTTGTGGCAAATGCGACGGATTTGGAAAGCCAGCGGTCTGTTGGAGGAGGGGAAAGATCACAGCCAAGCTGCTCGCCAAGCTGGTATTCCACCGTTTCGTGCTCGCGAATTTATGCAACAAGTGTCACGATGGAAAGCGGCGCATTTTCGGGGTGCCTGGGCAATATTTGCTCAGGCAGATTCGGCGCTGAAGGGCGGACGAGCTTCGCAACCGAAGCTCATTCTGGAACACCTCGTCATTCAATTGTGCCAAAGCATGCAGACTTCTGCTGGTCGATGCCTG